>Ga0208863_1000876_pt1 | contig 23204 bp, 19 predicted proteins | sample RifOxyD3_FD_184040 | JGI IMG/M metagenome (GOLD analysis project Ga0208863, IMG submission 184040) | Soil microbial communities from Rifle, Colorado - Rifle Oxygen_injection D3 (SPAdes) | ecosystem: Environmental > Terrestrial > Deep subsurface > Rock core/Sediment | place: Rifle, Colorado...
CTTAACAAAGTCGGTTAAATCCGGTGCATTTTTTTCATGCAGCTACTGGCACTTACTGGCACTTGTTGATTTTCAACTTTTTTACGAATGAACCAAAAAATACGAATCAGACCCTTGCGCATTGCCGCTGCGGAATACAGCGGCGGGGAGCGAGTCGGCCAGCAAAGTCGCCAGGTCATGCAGGCGATTGACTTCATTTTCCGGAACCTTGCGGGTGCCTTCAAGCAGGATGATCGGCCGCTCGTGTTTCCTTGCCTGTTGCAGGAAGGTTTGCAGGCACTCTTCCTGATCAACTGAAATACCCATGCAAACCTCCCGAACATTTATTATGCCCAGCTTTCACGTCATGAAGACACTCTCCTTGCCGATTTACTGGGGGAGAGTCTCATTGGCAGATTTTTGTCGCACTATTCGGATCACCCTTTCACCACAGCCAGAGGCCGCAATTTCACGACAATTTCAAACAGATCGCACTGGTTTTCCATCACCTGATCGATATCCTTGTATGCGCTTGGAGCCTCTTCCAAATCGTTTCTGCCTCGTATGGCATGAATCACCCCAAGCGCATCCAGCCGCGCCTTCTCGGCCTCAAGGGCAAGTTCGCGAATAGCCTGCTTGCTTACGGCCCATGCGTCGGCCAGCCCCGTCGGAACAGGAATCAAACGATTCGGCATTACTTAATTGTCTGTGATCATTTAATTCCACATGAATTACTCAAAACACGCTTCATTTGGCGTGACGATTTTGCATATTCTTTAGCAATTTCTATAAGTTCTTGTTGATCCACAGCTTTTCTACCCATTACAAGCAAAAGTGACTCTATTAGTGAAAAATTATGTGACCGCACCGCCAGGGAAATACAAATATCAATCCACTGTTTCCAGATTTCTGAGTTTGAAGATATATTACGAATTACCTTGAACAAAACAAAATCCGTAAAATTTATATCTTCATCCAATTTTTCTGACCAATTTTTTAGTATGCCTTCAAGTTGCAATGAAAAAGGCAAATCAATAATTGCAGTTAGCAAAGCATCTTGCCAATTATCTTCAAGTGTTAGTTCAGACGGTTTTAATTTAGACAGAGCATTTGCCAAGCCTCCGCCAAGTCCTCCTCCGCCAAGGTCTTGTAAAGCCTGACGATATTCTCGAGCTATACAAGTTGTGCAATATGGCGTGGTACACCATTTGTTTTTGTTGGCCGTTCTTACAATATCGATGAATGGATTACTCATTGATGCTGCCTGTTATTATATTTTTGAGAAGGGAGATAATCGTCTCATTTATGATCGACCTCAACCCCCTACCGGTCTTCATCTGCCAGAGGATATTTTGCGCCCCAATCATCCTGGCTGATATCGACAAAGGCTTCGGCCATCAGATTAATCAACCGCTCATCAGGGCACAAGGATTTGCAGGCCTTTTCTATGGCCCGCTTAGTGTTACGGTTAAATTCCCCGCCTATGGTGGATTGGAGCAGCACTCGCAAAAACGTCAGCACGATCAATTCTTCCGAGGCCTCCTTGTCATACTGCTCGGCAATGACCTCCAGGGTTTCCAGAATCCGATCCGGCAGATCGCAGCCCAGCAGGTCATCAAAGGTGGTAAGCTGCAATACAGCCCGAAGCCACTTTGTGTGGAGCCGGTTGCATTTTTGAATAAAAGAATTTGGAGTTGTCTGCTGCCGCCATCGGTGTTTTTGTTCCGGGCTTGACGCCCGGCTGAAGAGCACCTGCGGCTCGGATCTCCTGCAAAATGTCGGCATGTTATAAGCAACCGTACTTTCTCGAACCAACATTCCTGTACCGCCCCAGCCAGCGGCCAGCATCTGCGGCACCTTGCGTAGAGCTGGCAGCTCCCCGTTTTTCTCCACTTCGGCCCGCGCATCCACAACAAGATAGTTGGTGTATTTGCTGACCAGCTGATAGCGTTCGGCCAGAGCCGTCGCCTGTTTTTCGTCGTAATTTTCCAGAGAATTATAGATCGCCATTCTGGCCAGTGGGCTGGCAGGGTCATTATCAACGATTCGCTGTTCATGTTCTTGCAGCTCGGCGGTCTGAGAAAAAATGCGGCCGTCAGCCATTGTCAGGTCAAGGGTCACCGGTCCAATTGGCTTTTCGCTAAACTGCGCGAAAACATGCAAGGTGTCACCATCATAAACCGGGCCGATATCACGAGGAATTATATTTACGGGCTTTACCGGCCACCTCAAGGCAACCTTCTCGGCCCGTGGCAGGAAAATTCTCTTAAAATGGCGGGCTATCTTTTCGCTCATTTCCTCATTGGGCACGACCAGTTCACAACTGCCGCCGGTAACTTCGGCCAGCCGCCGGACAAAGGCCTCTGACACCGAACTGCCAACCCCGACCGTGAAAACGCGATGTCCAGATTTTTTCATCATGCTGATGATCGCATCACTCTCCCAGACCTCACCATCGGTAATCAGCAGGATATCCTGATCAATGGCAGGGCCGGAAATCTTGACCGCAGTCTTTAGCGCTCGGGGCATATCAGTGCCGCCCATATCCGCCTCAAGGCTGCGGAGCAGGCGTCTTATCTTTGTGATGTTTTCAGGGTTCGCTGGGAGCTGCCGGTCAAAACAGGCCTTGCAGGTGCTGCCAAAGGTGAGCAGGTTAAAGAAATCTTCCGGCCGCAGCTGGCTCAGGATATCGCTGATGGCCTGCCGGGCCTGGGTAATGGAATCGCCGCCCATGGAGCCGGAGCAATCCACCACGATCTTGATGCTTCTTGGAGGGATTTCTTCCACCGCCGGCAGCTTTGGCGAGAAGGAGGCAAGCACCACGAATTTGCCGTCAAGATCCGTGTCCAGCAGAACGCTGTCCTTTTCCGTATTGGCCAGGCTGATATTGAGGATAAAATCACGATCCATGCAGGCCTCGCCGCTGGCAAGGGTGACAACCGTGGTTTGCTTGGCAGGCGCAATGGCCACTTGATGGGATGGACAATCAAGCCGGGCTGCGGCCAGGGCGCCGCTAATGGTCAACCGGAGCTGAAAACGGTTTTCGGCCAGCAGATCGGTTTCCGGTATCTGGTGCGGCTGCAACCCTACACTTTCGGGGTTGCCATAACGCGGCGCTATAGTGGTAGGCAGGTGGAAGCGGAGGGTGTCGCCCTGCCAGGAATACAACTCGGCGTACCGGATTGTTACCTGCACCTCTTCATTGGCAAGGATATTGCCAACATTCATGGTGTACAGGCCCGGCTGAACCTGCTCAAGCATAATGGCGGTATCGCCATCCGTGATCGCTTCTTCGTACTCTTCCTCGGCTTTGGCTTTCTCGACCGCAATGCCCAACAGTTCCCGGCTGCCGATGGTGATCTTCATCCCCAGTAGAACCGCGCGGCTTGTCAGTGGAAAAGTATAGACCGCCTCAATCGGTTTCTTTTCCAGGTTTCTGTAAACCTGAGTCAAGGTGGTCTCACAGAGGAGGTTGTTGAAAACTACCTCGACCTTAACCGATTGCAGCGCGATTTTTTCCCCATCGGCAGAGCATAGCCCGTGCCTGTTTGCTTGTTCCGGCATGTACATGCTCATCGGACTCCTTTCTGGATTTTTTCAAACTCTTGCACAATGATCAGGCACAGGGCGCGCACCTGTTCCGGGTTCAGGCCGGAACGCTGGGGCTCGATATGCAGCTCCACCCCATCATGAATGTGCAGATGGCTCCAAACCTCAACCGAGCCAGGCCTTTTGGGGCGGGGCGGAGGAAGAAGGCTGCCTGCGGCGGCAGACTGGCCGGTGTCTTCCAGAAGTTCCTGAATCCGCTCCAGGGACACCCCGGCATCTTTCCATTTGCGGATCGCCAAGAGCTGCCCAAGGTGCCGATAGGAGTAATGAGCGCCCTTGCCGGTCCCTTCAGGCCGGTCAACCAGGCCTTTCTGGATGTAGAAACGAACCTTCCGCTTGTTCATCTCTACCAAGGTGCAAAGTTCTTCCAAGGTGAATATTTTGTGAGTAGTTTTCATAACACTTATATTTGACACTTTTAGTGTTACTGTCAAGATAAAAAAATCCTATGGCTGTACAGCAAAAAAAGAATGGAGTTCGGGCGGCATTATCAGGGAATGGGACGGATATATGTTCCCGAGCAGTCAATTGCCGGAAGCAAATAGGTTTTATCGGTTTCGGGGGGAGTGCCGAGAGAAAATGGAGGGGAAGTTTACACAATGCCCAGGTGGGGCAGGTGGAGTAAATCCAGCCAAGTCCACCTTCTGGAAATTTACCCAACCGCTCTGATTGGAACAATCTTGGCCCCGGCCTTGATCTCTTCCAAGTAGTCGGCCCAGGCCTGCATCATCTTCCGGCGTTCCGGCAGGTACTCAGCGTAGTTATAAGCGCCCCGCACACTGTTTCTCTCACCATGGGCAAGCTGCCGCTCGATGGCATCTTTGTTCCACCCCTGTTCGTTCAACAAGGTGCTGGCCATGCTCCTGAATCCGTGGCCACTCATTTCATCCTTGGCGTACCCCATGCGCCGCAAAGCAGAGAGTACAGCATTGCTGCTCATCGGCCTTGAGTCGGTACGGGGGCTCGGAAAGACATACCGGCCATGCCCGGTCAGGGGGTGAATCTCCCGCAGGACGTCCAGAGCTTGCCTTGATAAGGGGACGATATGCAAGACGCTCGCCTTCATCTTCTCCGCCGGTATCCGCCATTCCGCTGTATCGAAATTGACCTCTGACCACTCGGCCTGCCGCAGCTCCCCAGGCCGAACAAAGACCAAGGGGGCCATCTGCAAGGCGCACCGGGTAACGATACTGCCTCGGTAATCATCAATGGAGCGCAGCAGACCAGCGATTTCCTTCGGGTCGGTGATGGTGGCCATGTGCTTGCCAGAGGCCGGGGGGATGGCGCCGCGCAGGTCGCCGGACGGGTCGCGCTCGGCCCGGCCGGTGGCCACGGCATAACGGAAGACCTGGCCGCAGTTTTGTTGGGTACGGTGCGCAGTCTCCAGGGTGCCTTTGGCCTCGATTCTTCGTAGTGCCGTCAGCAGTTCCGGTGCCGTGATGGATTTGATCGCTCTGTCTCCCAACCAGGGAAAGACATAGAGTTCGAGCCGCCGGATAATCTTGTTGCCATGGCTGGGCGCCCAAGACGGGGCAAACTTGGTGTACCACTCTCGGGCGATGACCTCAAAGGTCTCCGTCTCCTGACTGCTTGCCGCCTTTTGTGCTTTCTTGGTGTCGCCGGGGTTTACACCATTGGCCATCAATGCACTTGCCTGGTCACGCTTCTGTCTGGCCTCGGCAAGTGAAGTTTGGGGGTATGTGCCAAGGGACAACAGCTTCTCGATACCCCCAAAACGATACTTGAGCCGCCAAAGCTTGCCCCCGGTCGGGGTGACCAGGAGAAAAAGACCCCCACCGTCAAAAAGTTTTTGGGGATTTTCTGTCGGCTTGATCGTTCTAATCTTGGTGTCGGTAAGTGGCACAATCCTTCGAGGCATAGGGCTTTCCTCCATTTTTAGGGGTATCTCTATTGGGGAAAGGGTCAAATACCCCCATACATACCCCCAAACCTTTCGGATTTCACTGTACCAAGATAGATGCTACCGGACAACAAAAAAGAAAAAGCCCTGATTTCTCAGGGCTTTAAGGACAGTATCGGATGATACTGGATTATGCGGTGGTGGCGATGCAGGGACTTGAACCCCGGACACTACGGATATGAGCCGTATGCTCTAACCAACTGAGCTACATCGCCAGTAAAAAGAAGTCCTTATATTCAAGATTTTACGGTAATTGTCAACCACAAAAAAGCCCCCGGGTTTCCGCGCACGAAAAAACCGGGGGCTGCTTGCAGTACAAAAAATAGCGCGAAGCGCGGTTGTTACATCATTCCGCCCATGCCGCCCATTCCACCCATGCCGCCCATACCGCCAGGCATGCCACCGCCAGCGCCACCCTTATCTTCCTCTGGGTGCTCGGCAATCATGCATTCGGTGGTGAGCAACAGGCCGGAAACACTGGCCGCATTCTGCAGGGCAAAACGGGTAACCTTGGCAGGATCAATAACCCCCGCCTCAATCAGGTCTTCAAACTTCTCGGTATCAGCGTTGAAGCCCTTGGAACCCTTCATGTTCTTGACATGCTCAACAATCACCGAGCCTTCGAGGCCAGCGTTGTTGGCGATCTGACGTACCGGCTCTTCGAGAGCCCGAGCCACGATCTGCTTGCCAAGCTCCATCTCAGGGGTAAGCTTGAGTTTCTTGAGCGCGTCCAGACAACGCAGGTAAGCCACGCCGCCGCCAGGAACAATACCCTCTTCCACTGCGGCACGGGTAGCATTAAGCGCATCTTCCACCCGGGCCTTCTTCTCTTTCATCTCGATCTCGGTAGCTGCGCCGACATTGATTACCGCAACCCCGCCGATCAACTTGGCCAGACGCTCCTGGAGCTTCTCACGATCATAATCGGAGGTGGAAGCATCGATCTGCGCACGAATCTGCTTGACCCGGGCTGCAAGATTTTTCTTGTCGCCAGCGCCATCAACAATGGTAGTGGTGTCCTTATCCATAACAATGCGCTTGGCTGTGCCAAGATCCTTGATGGTGACGTTCTCCAGCTTGATCCCCAGATCCTCGGTGATCACCTGACCGCCGGTGAGGGTGGCAATGTCTTCCAACATGGCCTTGCGGCGATCGCCAAAGCCAGGGGCCTTGACTGCGGCAACGTTCAGAGTGCCGCGCAGCTTGTTGACCACCAGGGTAGCCAGGGCCTCGCCGTCAACATCCTCAGCAATGATACACAGAGGGCGACCCATCTTGGCGATCTGCTCCAGGATAGGAAGAAGATCCTTCATGCTGCCGATCTTCTTCTCGTTGATCAGGATGAAGGGCTCCTCCAAGTTTACTTCCATCTTCTCGGCATCGGTGACAAAATACGGAGAGAGATAGCCACGGTCAAATTGCATGCCCTCGACCACGTCCAGAGTGGTCTCCATGCCCTTGGCCTCTTCCACGGTGATCACGCCTTCCTTGCCGACCTTGTCCATGGCCTCAGCAATGATGTTACCGATGGTGGCATCATTGTTGGCCGAGATGGTGCCAACCTGAGCGATTTCCTTCTGCTCCTTGGTAGGCTTAGCGATATTCTTCAATTCGGCCACCACAGCCTCGACCGCCTTGTCGATACCGCGCTTGATGTCCATAGGGTTGTTGCCAGCAGCCACCAGCTTGGAGCCCTCGGCATAAATGGCCTGGGCCAGAATGGTAGCGGTGGTAGTACCGTCGCCTGCCACGTCACTGGTCTTGGAAGCAACCTCCTTGACCATCTGAGCGCCCATGTTTTCGAACTTGTCCTTGACCTCAATCTCCTTGGCAACCGTAACCCCATCCTTGGTGATGATGGGTGCGCCATAGGATTTCTCGATCAACACATTGCGGCCCTTGGGACCAAGGGTAACCTTCACAGCATTGGCCAGGATGTTTACGCCATTAAGAATGGACTCCCGGGCTTTTACGCCATATTTGATATCTTTTGCAGCCATGGTGATAATTCTCCTTTCCGTTTAATCACAAAAATTAGGGGCCGTTAAAAATGCATTACATTTTTTGGCCATTTAGTTACGGCCCCTTATGCCATTGACGATATAAGCATGTTATAGTTATTTACTTACAACGGCTTACATAACTTGTCGAAGTAATGGGTTGCCAACATACAGCTATTTTCCTTCAACAACGCCAAGCACATCGTCTTCGCGCATGATGAGGAAATCCTCGCCATCGATCTTGATCTCGGTGCCGCCATACTTGGAAAACAGTACCCTGTCACCGGCCTTGAGCTCAACGGCTACCCGCTCGCCCTTGTCGTTGAGGCGGCCATTACCCACGGCAACAACCTTGCCCTCGGCTGGTTTTTCCTTGGCGCTGTCTGGGATAAAGAGTCCACCCTTGGTTTTCTGCTCTTCTTCCAGTCTTTTGACCAGTATCCGATCATTCAACGGACGAATTTTCATGTAATACCTCCAATTGTGTTTAATAATGTATTGTATTTAATCACGAAACGAAACAACGGGCAATTCGTGCCCGAAGCGTTTCCCGCCCCATAAACCATCGTTCAAAAAAACCGTATGAAAACAGCTTGCACGGCTGTTTTGTTAACAAATTGTTCGTGCCACCTCCTAAATAAAGCGGCAGGAAGACCGTTCTGCACGGCTCTTTCCTGCCTTGTTGGGCAAATAGTATGTATCGAGCTTTAAGAAATCAAGAGAGGTTGTTTACTTTTTTTATAAATTAATATTGTCATTTGATCGACATCAAGTTGAACAAGTTACAGCCGTATCGCCCAAGCACAAGACGCTACTTTGTCCCCATATTGAATGTCCATGATTTCATCAAAAAACTTCTGGGACAAGTCCCCGGTTTTCCCATTGTTGATCAAGAAATCCCTACCCTTATAGTGCAAGGAACCCACCGGGGAGATCACCGCTGCGGTGCCGGTACCAAAAATTTCCTTGAGCGCGCCATTTTCCTGGGCCGCCAGAACCTCATCGATAGAAATTCTGCGCTCCACCACCGCAAGTCCCCATTCCTTGGCCAGCTGAATAACGGAATCCCGGGTGATTCCCGGCAGGATGCTGCCAGAGAGGGGTGGGGTGATAAGCTCCTCGCCGATAACAAAGAAGATATTCATCGTCCCAACTTCTTCAATGTACCGACGCTCCACCGCATCAAGCCAGAGAACCTGGGTAAACCCAGCCTGCTGGGCTTCCACCGCAGCCATGATGCTGGCCGCATAGTTACCCGCCGTTTTTATATTTCCTACCCCGCCGGGAACAGCCCGCACATATTTGTCGGTAACATATATCTTGACCGGGTTGAAACCTTCGGGATAATAGGCGCCCACTGGGCTCAGGATGACAAAAAACAGATATTCTTTTGCTGAACGCACCCCCAGGGCTGCCTCGGTGGCAATCATGGTGGGCCTGATATAAAGGGTAGCGCCTTTGACCGAAGGAATCCAGGCTTGATCAAGACGCAAAAGCTCTTTCAGCGCAGCCACAACCTCGTCTACCGGCAGTTGCGGCATACAGAGCCGAGCCGCCGAGCAGTTCATCCGTTCGATATTGTCAGCCGGTCGAAACAGATAAATGCCGCCGTCCTTAGCCCGATACGCCTTCATCCCCTCAAAGATGGCCTGGCCGTAATGTAGAACCATCGCCGCCGGATCAAGGGAAAAATTCCGATATGGCTGGATCTTGGCATCATGCCAGCCTTGATCCTCGGTGTAGCGCATGACCAGCATGTGATCGCTGAAATATCTGCCAAAGCCAAGGGAGTTTTGGTCCGGCTTGGGCTTGGCCTCTTTTTTTGTAACCCTTTCCACTTGTATATCCATAATCTCTACCTCAGACAACAACATACCATTTAGGCGCGACATCGCCGCGGTGTCCTGCTTTCCATACCGCTGGCAGATACAACACCAAAATTAAAGGCCATAAGCCGTTAAGTAAAAGGTGAAATATTTAGTCCTGCCAAAACGGCATAAAAGAGAGGCAGGATAGTACAACATTTCACACGGCTCCTGAATATAAATGATAATACGCTTTGCTGAAACAATTTAATGAGGGGCGACAGGAAGAGGAGAAAAGCGAAAAAAAAGATGGTCGGGGCGAGAGGATTCGAACCTCCGGCCTCCTGCTCCCAAGGCAGGCGCGCTAACCAGACTGCGCTACGCCCCGACGGACGATGATGGAAGTTGCCTTATTATCACTCTGCCCCTGGATGGTCAAGAGAATTGTTTTTGACCAGGATGAATTCTATCCGCTAAGCCCGCATGTAAAACGCGACTAAATAAATCTCTAAATAGTTACCGCAAACACAGCCAAGATATCAACATATGGTGACCAGAATGATGAGTCGCAAGGAAATGATCAGCGGAATAAGAGGTTATTTCGTTACGCCTCCTAAAAATGTTGACGCCGCCATGCGCACTTGCTATATTGCCCGCGTTCAGTTGAATATCGTTCCTGGGTAGCTCAGTTGGTAGAGCAGGTGACTGTTAATCACCCTGTCGGGGGTTCGAATCCCTCCCCGGGAGCCACGAAAATTCAAGGGTTTCTGCCTAAAACGGAAGCCCTTTTTTGTGCCAAAATGCCGATCGAGTGTCTCCGGCCAAAAACCCCTTCTTCTTTTCTGCCGCACCTTACACTTCCCACACACTTCATCCCCTGGCTCTGTCTGGAATCTTGTCTCCATAGACTGGGAAAAATATTTCCTGCTGAAGTTTATTAGTGTACAGTTTTACAAGCGAAGACGACATAAAGCTGAGTTGAGCAGCTTGTCTGCTCAAACGAAACTTATGCCCTCTGGGTGAAAAATGGAGTGGCTTCCACTGCGGACAACTCGATCACTCTGTCTTTTACCAGAAAACTCTAATTTCGACATATCTACCTTTTAAGGAACACTTACCACACCACCCCGAAGCTTATGAAAATATTGGTAATCGATGACAATCCGGTAATCCTGAAGCTGATGGTCAACCTGCTGGACCAGCAGGTTGACCATACAGTGAAGACTGCCAGTGACGGTCTTGCCGCCTTGGAGATTCTTCAGGACTTTGTCCCCGAGATCATCTTCATCGACATGATCATGCCAAAGATCAGTGGCGACAAGCTCTGCCGTATCATCCGCGGCATGCCAAATTTGATCGATGTCTATCTGGTTATCCTTTCCGGAATCGCTGCCGAGAAAAACTTCGACTACCAGTCTTTTGGTGCCAATGCCTGCATAGCCAAGGGGCCTTTTCTTGCCACCTCCCGTCACGTTCTGGAGATACTGGCCAGACTCGCGCCCAACAATGATCAGACCGATATCCCGATGATCTATGGTCAAAAAGACGTCTACCACCGGCAGGAAACGAAGGAATTACTCTCCTCCAAACAGCACGTCGAAACCATCCTGGGCAATATCTCCGACGGCATTCTGGAGTGTACGCCCGAGGCCACGATTGTCTATGCCAACCCTCTGGCCGCAGTCTTTTTCCAACAACAGGATGAGATCCCCCTGCTGTCTACCTCCCTGTTTGACTATTTCCAGGAAGACGCTCAGCCACGGATAGCCCGGCTGATAGAAAGCGCCACCCACGAACCGCAAACTATAGGCGAGGACGAGACCCTGATCCTGCATGGTCGGCTGGTCTCGCTCTCCTGTATGAGCGTGCAAGAAGACGAACAGAAGTTCATTCTCGTCATAATCCGCGATATCACCGAACGCAAGGGGTACGAGAAGGAACTCCGACAGAACTATCAAACCCAGGCAGCCATTAGTGAGTTGCTTCAGCTTTCCCTCGAAGACGTCAGCCTTGGCGAGATCTTAGAACAGTTTTTGGAGAAACTTTCCTCATTTTCATGGATAGGACTTATGCCGACCGGGGCTATTTTTTTGACAGGCCACCAACCAGAAATCCTGTTACTCCGTGCCCACCATGGTGTGCCAGAAACCTGGGTGAGCAAATGCAGTCAGATGTCTTTCGGCCATTGCCTATGCGGTCTCGGCACCTCTAACGCCAAAGTGGTCTTTGTCGATGGAGAAGATAAAGCTGAGTTGAGCAGCTTGTCTGCTCAAACGAAACTTATACCCTCTGGGTGCAATAATCTGATAAGCGACACCGATATTAACAAACATGGTCGCTACTTTGTACCGATTCTCTCCGTCAGTCAACGCCAGCTTGGCGTCTTTGCCGTTTCTCTTAAAAGTGGCTATGGACAGAACCAGCGGGTGGAGGAAGTACTGATCGTCGTAGCCCGAGTCCTTGCCGACATCATCGACCGCATGTCAGCAGCACAGCAGCTCTGGGAGAGCGAGCAGAACTACCGCGCCTTTGCCCAGATCGGGTTGGCACTTTCCGGAGAGAAGGACAATGACCGGCTCCTTGAAATGATTGTGGACGCGGCCCGACTCCTCTCCAAGGCTGACGGCGCTACTCTCTACATCGTCGAGCCCGATGGCCGTCACCTACGCTTTGCGATTCTGCAGAACGACACCATGAAGACCAGACTGCGAGGCACCGATTCTGGCGCTATCTTTCCGCAGGTACCCCTATATCATGAAGATGGCAAACCCAATCATGACAACGTGGCCTCTTACGTGGCCCTTACCGATCAGCTCGTTAATATCCCCGATGTGTACAAGGCTGCGGACTTCGACTTTACCGGTCCGCGGCGTTACGATATGGCTACGGGCTACCGTTCCAAATCCATGCTGGTCATTTCTCTCAAAAATCACATGAACGAAATCATCGGGGTGCTCCAACTCATCAATGCCATGAATATAGATACTGGCGAGGTAATCGCCTTCTCCAACGATTATGTGAAACTGGTCTCCTCCCTTGCCTCCCAGGCAGCCATGTCGCTCACCAACATCCAGTTGGTGAAAGACCAACAGAATCTCTTCTACGCTTTCATCAAGAGCATTGCCACAGCCATTGACGAAAAATCGCCTTACACCGGCGGCCATATCCGTAGAGTATATGATCTGACCATGATGATCGCAGAAAAAGTCAACGAAACCGAGCAGGGGCCATTCGGACAGGTGCGCTTCAGCAAGGAAGAGCTGGAGGAATTACGGCTGTCGGCCTGGATGCACGACGTAGGCAAGATTACCACACCTGATTATGTGGTGGACAAGGCCGACAAGCTCCAGACCATTTTTTCCCGTCTCCATCTGATTGAGACCCGTTTCGGGCTTATCATCCAGCAGCTGGAAAACGAATTTCTGCGCCATAAGATAGCCCTCATAGAGGCGGGCGAAACCACCGGACAACTATCTTTCATGGAGGCAGAATTGGCCCGCCAGCTTTTGGGGCTAAAGGAAGATATGGCCTTCATCCAGAAATGCAACGTGGCCTCTGAATTTATGAGTGACGATAAAATCGCTCGGATCAAGGCCATTGCGACCTGCACCTATATATGTGACGGGGAGGAGCGTCCGTACCTGAGCGCAGATGAGGTGGAGAACCTCTGCATCCGCAAGGGCAACCTCAACGAGAGGGAGCGGAAGATCATTGATAACCACGCCACAATGACCAGCAAAATTCTCAACCAGTTACCTTTTCCCAAAAATCTTGCCATGGTGCCGAATTATGCCGGCGGACATCACGAGAAGCTGAACGGCTCAGGCTATCCCCTCGGGCTCACCGAAGACCAACTTCCATTACAGATTCGGATCCTGGCAATTGCCGACATTTTTGAGGCCCTAACCGCCAAGGACCGGCCTTACCGCGAACCCATGCGGCTCTCCCAAGCGATACGAATCATGGATTGCATGAAAAAAGACCACCACATTGACCCCACCATCTTTGACCTATTTGTTGAATCCGGCCTCTGCCACACCTATGCCGCCAAAGAGATGAAACCCGAACAAATCGACTCATAAGAAAAATAGCAGGCAAAGGGCAAGGACAGGCCAGAACACCAACCAACGGAAGACCAATGTTTGACTTTACCTTTCACAATTCAACCAAGATTATCTTCGGCGCAGGCAAGGAAGCCTTGATCGGCGCAGAACTCCACGCCGCCGGAATCACTCGGGTATTGCTGATCCATGGCAAAAACTCAGTAATCAGAAGCGGCCTGTTGGACCGGGTCATGACCAGCCTCAAGGCCGACAACATCGCCTGGACCAAGTTTGGCGGGGTAGACTCCAATCCGCTCCTTTCCCATACCAGGGACGGAATCGCTCTGGCCAAGCAGGACAAGGTTGAGGCGATCCTGGCGGTGGGCGGCGGTTCGGTACTGGACGAGGCCAAGGCCATTGCCGTTGGCGCCCTGGCCGCTGAGGATGTCTGGCAGTTTTTTATCGGCCAGAAGGTGGAACGCGCCCTGCCAATCTTCACCATCCTGACCCTGGCTGCCACCGGCAGCGAGATGAACGGCAACTCAGTAATCACCAATGCCCAAACCCGCCAGAAATATAATATCTCCTCACCCCACGTCTACCCAACGGTCTCCATCCTCAACCCGGAGCTGACCCATTCTGTGCCCCTTAATTACACGGCCTACAGCGCGGTGGATGCCATCACCCATGTCTGCGAGGGCTATTTCACCAAGCAGCCCGGTACTCATCTCCAGGATCGACTGGTGGAAGGGATCATCAAAACGGTACTCGAAACCACCAGCCTGATCATGAGCGAGCCCACGCACGCCAAGGCCCGCGCCTCCTTCATGTGGGCCGCCACCCTGGCCTTAAATGGCCTGACCCCGGCCGGAATCGGCGCCTACAGCTTTCCCAATCACATGATCGAGCATGCCTTGAGCGCCATCTACAATATCCCGCATGGGGCCGGACTGTCCATTGTGATGCCCGCCTGGATGAAATGGTATTGCCCGCAAAACCCCAGCCAATTTACGCGCTTTGCCAGGGAGATCTTCGGGCTTGATTCTGGAACGGCAGGGATTGCCGCCTTAGAGCAGTGGTTCGTGACGATCAAATCACCAGTGCGTCTGCATGAAGTGGGGATTCCGGCAACAGACATCGAGGAAATCGCGGAAAACGCCGCGGGCCTTGCCAGACAGTGGGGGATTGCCGAGCTCTACCCCAGGGAAACCATTGCCGAGATTTTGAGACTGGCGATATAAGAGCGCAGGGAATCTCCCTCAACGGGTATTACAAAAATTCACCCAACTATTTCGTTCAGACCTTCAATGATCTGTTCGAGGGTTTCCGGGGCAAGCCTGCATATCCGGGCGCCGATTCGCTCGACGGCAAGGGTGCGAATCTGACTGATTTTCACCCATGATTTTTTGGGAAGGTCCGGATCATCGAGTTCCAGGGTGAGCGGGAAACCAGCCCGCTGGGGTTGACTGGTAAGAGCCAGAGCGATAACCACCCTGGCCCGTTCATTAAAAATATTGTGGCTGATAATCAAAACCGGTCTGAACCCAGCCTGCTCGGAACCACGCACCGGATTAAGATCGGCCCAACAGATATCACCTCTCAATATGGCGGCCATGCGTCCCGCTCCAGTCCAATCCCTTCTTCAGCAAGAGCTTGCTCTTCCACTACCTCCAGTTTGCCCAACTCAACGACAAGACGTTTTTTGGCAAGACGCTGAAGTTTTTCAGCCACCGCGACCTGAATAGCCCGGCTGCGATTGGGAAATAATTGCTTTTGCACCAGGCTGTCCAGCTCGGATAAAAGCATCTCGTCCATGGTTATTGCCACCTTTGCCTGTCCCATAAGCCACCCTTTTAGTATGATGATTATCATACTTGGATTGTTGCCGCAGGGCAAGTGGAATTCTGGCCGCTAATTTACCTCAGCAAAAAAACACGATGTGCCGCTGGCGTTGCTGCCCGCCCCAGCTCTCCTGCTCCGGGAGAAAACAGGCATAACCGGAGGACAGCGCCTCTCCCTCCGCCAGCCCCACAGCCTTGAGCAACGTTGAAGAAAACCGGGCAAAGATCCCCCTCTTGAAAAATTCGTTTCTGGTCAACCGGGTATAGTGCGGCGGCTGTTCTTCTGACAGATGATGCCAGAGATAATCCCTGATCTCCTTATGCGGCTCTGCGACAAGGCAGGGCGGCAGAATCCTCTGCCCGCTCACTAACCAGTCAAAGCGCACCAACTCACAAAAAAGCTCCCGATCTGGCCGGGTCTGCGCCATCTCGACCAGCATCCTGGTCATCAGCTCCTGGGTTTTCGCGCACGAGAAAAAATCCGCCTTCTGACAGATGAGGAGCAGTTGCTCAAAAAAAGCAAACGGCTCTTCTCCTGTTTTATGAATATAATTCATGAGGTTACGAAAAAATCGGTTGTTATAAAAGGCCTCCAGGCACTCGCCCAACCAGAACAGGCGACGCAGGTCGGCATGCTCCAGCCAGCGGGTGGCCAGCACCGAATAAGGCGGGGTAGCCGAGCTGATAAGACCGAACTCCTCTGCGGCCCGGCTGATCGCCGTACCGGGTAAAACCTTCAACAATCCCATCTGGAGATGATGGGGCTTCAGGGCAAAGGCCTCATTCAGCGAGGTGCGAAAGGTGGCCTCTGTTTCATAGGGAAGCCCGAGAATCAGATCAAGATGCAGATGGATATTGCCCAAAGCCACCAGTCGCCAGATATTTGCCCCGGCCTTGGCCAGATCCATCCTGCGGTTTACCGCCTCCAGGGTAGCCGGATTAGTAGACTGCAAACCAACCTCAAACTGGAAGCGCCCCTGAGGAACCTGAGCCAGAAAAGCCAGCATCTCTTCGCTGAACAGCTCCGGGGCGATCTCAAAATGAAAAAGTGTCTTTTCTGCTTGACCCGACTGGGCAAGAAGAAAGCGCCAGATAGCCAGAGAGCGCTCGGGCAGGGCGTTGAAGGTCCGATCCACAAAGCGGATAATCTTCGGGCTATGGGCAAGGATGATCGCCAACTCGCGCTCTACCTCCGCCAACTCCCGGTAACGCACCCCCTGCTCCACCGAGGAAAGACAGTAAGTGCACGAAAAAGGGCAGCCCCGGGATGACTCGTAGTAAATATTGCGATTTTCAAGATGGGCGGCAAAATCACCTTCCCGATACGGCATGGTAAACGGAGGAGTGCTGGCGGCCCGATACTCGGCCTTAAGCTTTCCTGCAGCCAGATCGCGGAAAAAATCAGCCCCCAGCCCCTCCACCTCGCCCCGGACAACAGTACAGCCCGCGGGCAGGCTTTCCGCCGCCATGAAAGTCGCCTCGGGCCCGCCAAGGATGATCGGCGTCTTGGGCAAAATCCGCCGCAGATCGGCAACAAGCCGCATGGTGTACTCGGCATTCCAGATATACACCGAAAAGCAGAGCGCCTCCGGCTGATCGCCGGTGATTCGCATCAGGGTCTGGTAATAAGGATCGTTGATAGTGAACTGGCGCAGGATAAGACCGCTTTCCGGCAGGGCCTGCTCCAGGGCAAAGCGCACCTGAAACAGGGCCGGGCAGGAATGGGAATAACGGGCATTAAGGGTGATCAGACTAATTTGCATTGTTTCTCCAAACGGGAACGGTTAGTGTATACGATACACTGAACGTGCATCTTACCGTTTTTTAGCACCCCTGTCACTTACTCGATTTTAACCTTCAATCTTTAGCCTGCTAACGCCCCTATGCTCCCCTACCCTCAAATCGACCCTGTGCTTCTTCACCTTGGCCCCCTCCAGGTCCGCTGGTACGGCCTCATGTATGTCCTGGGCTTTATCGCCTCCTATCTGCTGGTCCAGCACCAGATAAAAAAATACAAGCTCGACCTGTTGGCCAGGCATTTTGAAAACCTCAACCTGGTGCTGATTATCAGCCTGGTCCTGGGCGCCCGCCTGGGCTATGTCCTGTTTTACAACCCTGGCTATTATCTGGAAAACCCCCAGGCTATCCTGGCTACCTGGCAAGGCGGCATGTCTTTCCACGGGGCGCTGGCAGGCATGCTTCTCGGTGGCCTGCTCTTTTGTCGGATCACCGGTCTGCCTTTCTGGCAGAATGCGGATGTCTATATCATAACCACCCCCATCGGCTTGGGCCTGGGACGAATCGGCAATTTCATCAACGGCGAACTCTATGGCCGGATGAGCTCTGCCCCCTGGGCCATGGCCTTTCCAGCGGGCGGGCCCATCCCGCGCCATCCGTCGCAACTCTATGAAGCCTTTCTCGAAGGAGTCGTGCTCTTCTCCCTGCTCTGGCTGTTAAAAAAACAATACTGGCAACGACGCTGGCCGACCGGTTCGCTTCTGGCTCTATTTCTCCTTTTCTACGGGATTTTTCGCGTCATTGTCGAGTTGTTCCGCCAGCCAGACGAACAACTTGGCTTTTTGTTCAATTTGCTTACCATGGGTCAGTTGTTGAGCAGCCTGATGATTGCCACCGGGTTGCTAATCCTGTTCTTAAGACGAAAAAGCATCGGCCAGACAACATGACGAACTCCACAAATCAAACAGCCGCAAGGCGCACAACCGGTTGCAGTCACCGGGTGCACCTGTTTTTCTTCTTCCTTCTTCTCCTGTGTATAACCATGACCCCAACCTATATTGAAGCCGTTGAACTCGCCCCGCACCTGCACAAAAACAAGCTTGCCAACGGCCTGACTATTCTGGTCAAGGAGACCCCCGGCACCAAGGTGGCCACCGTCCAGCTCTGGGTCAAGGCGGGGAGCATCTACGAAGAGAAAAAAGAGGCGGGCATCACCCATCTCATCGAGCACATGATCTTCAAAGGCACCCCCACCCGCGCCCCCGGCGAAGTTGCCGGAGCCATTGAAGCGGTAGGTGGGCAAATAAACGCCTACACCTCTTACGAGTATACAGTTTACCACGCCACCCTTTCTGCCCGGCACTGGCCAGTGGCCATGGAGGTGCTTACCGACGCGGTGCTTCACTCGACTTTTGATGCCAGGGAACTGGAACGGGAAAAAAAGGTGGTGCTGGAAGAGATTAGTATGCGCAAGGATCGAGCCAATATTGCCCTGTTTCAGGAGCTCATGGCCAAGGCCTACACCGTGCATCCCTATCGGCTACCAGTTAGCGGCACAGCGGAGAGCGTCAGCGCCATCAGCCGCGACGACATTCTTCGCTACATGAAAAACCATTATCACCCCGACAATTTCACCGTGGTGGTTGTAGGTGATGTCCGGATACAGCAGGTAATGGACACCGTGCATAGTCTGATGGCGGGCTTGCCCAAAAGCGATGCCCAGCCGCCCACCATCCCCAGAGAACCGGCCCAGGAGGCAACCCGCCTCTTCGCCATAAACGAGGATATCAACCAGACCCAACTGGCCCTGGCCTTTCCCACCTCCGCCTTCAAGGGGCAGGATACCGCTATTATTGATGTGATGATCAGTATTCTCGCCAGCGGTGAAACTTCCCGCCTCTACAAAAAGCTACGCAACGACAAGGGCCTGGTTTATCGGATCGACGGCGCGGCCTTTACCCCCCGTGATCCTGGCCTGCTGGAGTTTACCGCCACCCTGGAAGCGAACAAAATCACCCCCACCCTCGAAGAAACCCTCACCGAGATCTTCAGGATGAAATACGGCCAGGTAAGCGAAGAGGAACTTGAACGGGCTAAACGCAACCTGGAAAGCGATTTCATCTTCAATCTGGAGTTGGCCGCAGGCCAGGCCAGAGTCTTGGGCTCTTTCGAATTTCTGACCGGAGATCCGCGCGAGGACAAATATCTGGAGCAGGTCCGGGCAGTGAGCAAGGAAGATATTCAGCGAGTTGCCGCCTTCTATCTTAAGGGCGAACATCTCACCGTAGGCACCATTGCCCCGCTGGGTACCACTTTGGCCTTGAATCAGGCGCAACTGACCAAGATTATCACCAAAGCCGAGACAGCGGCCAAACTGGGACAGCCCAGCTCCCAGGTAAGCAATGCTTTTCTCACCGGGGTTCACCGCTTTGTCCTGAAAAACGGCATCCGGCTTCTGGTGCGAGAGAATCATGAGGTGCCCACCGTTTCCATCCGGGCCGTTTTGCCCGGCGGGCTCCGCAGCGAAACCGCAACCACCAACGGCGCCTTTGCCTTTATCAGCGAACTCCTGCCCAAGGGCACCCAGAAGCAGAGCGCCGAAGAGCTGGCCAGGGTGGTGGCCAACATGGCCGGGTCACTCGAGGGCTTCAACGGCAAGAACACCTTCGGGGTTAAGGGCGATTTTTTAGCCCGCTTCACCAACGAGGGCCTGGCTCTGGTCCGGGATATACTCCTCACCCCGTCCTTCACTCCGGCAGAGGCCGAGAAAATCCGCCCGGAACTACTCTCCCAGCTTAAAAATCAGGAAGATTCCCTGCCCAGTCTGGGCTTCAAGGAATTTAACAAACGCCTGTTCATGAGTCATCCCTATGGCCTCAACACCCTGGGCAACGAGACCGTTATCAGCAACTTCACCGTGCCTGAACTCAAACGCTTATACGAGCAGCACGCCCGGCCCGAGGTCCTGGTTCTTGCCGTGGCCGGAGACGTTAACGCCGAAAAGGTCAGAGATACTGTAGAAAAACTTTTTTCCGCCTGGCAGATCCTCCCGGCTACAAAAGCGCCGGTCGGGCAAAATGCCCTGCCCCCTGATGTGCCAGCCGGACCAGACATTGTCAGCATCCCCCGCGACAAACAACAGGTGCATATCATTATCGGCTTTGTCGGCACTACCGTTACCAGTGCCGATCGCTATGGCCTTGAGGTGTTGGACACCGCCCTTTCTGGCCAGAGCGGCCGCCTGTTCACCGAGCTGCGCGACAAACAAAGCCTGGCCTACAGCCTGTCCTCTTTCTCTCTGTTCGGCCTGGATACCGGCTCCTTCGGCATCTACCTCGGCACCAGCCCGGACAAGAAAGACGAAGCCATCAAAGCTGTCTGGCGGCAGCTCTACCGGGTAATGGAAGAGCCGCTCAGCAAGGAGGAGCTGACCAAAGCCAAAAACATCCTGATCAGCAATTACGAGCTGGGCCTGCAAACCCATGGCAATCAAGCCTTGGAATTGGCCTTAAACGAAACTTACGGTCTGGGACATGATTTCGGCAACCGTTATATCCATGCCCTTGAGCAGGTCGATGCCGCAACCGTACTGGCTATGGCCCGCAAATACATCCGGCCCGGCAATTATGTACAGATCACGGTGGGGGCCAATGGCACACCCTCTCCGCAAAAAAAATAGGTGGATAAAATGCTGCATCCCATGATTGCCCCCTCCATCCTCTCCGCGGATTTTACCCGGCTGGGAGAAGAAATATCCGCCGTGGCCCAAGCCGGGGCAGATGTGATCCACATCGACGTGATGGACGGCCACTTCGTGCCCAACATCACCATTGGCCCGCTGGTGGTCAAGGCGGTGCGCCGAATCACCGATCTGCCGCTCGATGTCCATCTGATGATCGAAAACGCCGATGCCTATCTGGAGGATTTTGCCAAAGCCGGAGCGGACTGGATCACGGTGCATGTGGAAACCGGCTACCACCTGCACCGGACCATCCACCGCATCAAGGAGCTGGGCAAGAAGGCGGGGGCGGTGCTCAACCCGGCCACTCCGCTGACAAGTTTGGAGGAGATTTTGCCCGATCTGGACCTGGTCATGCTGATGACCGTCAATCCCGGCTTCGGCGGGCAATCGTTCATCGAAAGCTCGCTTACCAAGATCGCCCGGCTGAAAAAGATGATCGACGAGCGTGGCCTTGCCGTGGGCATCGAGGTAGATGGCGGGGTAAGCCCACAAACCATCGGAGCCATTGCCGCGGCCGGGGCCAACATCTTCGTGGCCGGCTCCGCGGTTTTCGGTCAAAACGATTACCAAAAGGTCATCGCCGAGCTCAAAGCCGCCTGCTGAAGCATTCTTAACACCCCCCTGCCTACCCGTGCTACAACCAGCATGCTTCTATGGTGTACTGCTGGTTATCAGCCGATACGGCCATAACCAGCAAAAATCCTATGGATCACAAGCTATGACAATAAGCAGATTGAATACGGTAGTAACCCGGAACCTCCGTACTATAGAAATGACTGGCGTGTTGATGAGAATATTCAGTTTTTCACTGGTCAGTTGGCTGGGTCCACTGAGTCCTTTCCTCTTCGTCTGGGCTTTTAACACCTGCGATGCAATCATGCTTTCTTGGTGTTCTGTGATCAAAAAAGACCCAGCCTACATCCTGTTGAATATATTCTGGATAGGCGTGGGAATAGTAGGCATGACCAGAGCGGCTGGATTTTTATAATAAATCGGTCAAAATGATCGTGCGCATACCCTATGATCAGTTCTCATCCAGGTCTTGACGGTCAAAAGGATAGGTGGTGTTGCAATAATGACAGCTGGTCTCCACGGGAAAAGGTCCATCCCGCAACTCGTCCAGGTCTTTTTGGGGCAGGGTGAAGAGGCGGGCGCCGATATCTTCCTTAGAGCAGGGGCAAGAAAAAAGAACTGGCGTGCTGGTAAGAATTTCCGGCTGAAAAGCCCCAAATTGCTCGGCAAGCAAGCCCTCCGGCTCACCGCCTTCGGCAAAATAGCGGCCCAAGGAAGGAACCCCGGCAAAACATTTCTCCAATGCCTCCATCCGAGCGGACTCCGCTCCTGGCATGGCCTGCAACAGTAGACCGCCAGCTCCCACCGGCAGACCCTCGCTGTCAAACTGGATGCTCAGCGCTATGGCCGTGGGAGTCTGTTCCGAGGTTTGAAAATAATGGCTGAGATCCAAGGCCAGATTCCCATGCTCCAGCATGACGGTTCCGGTAAATGGCTGACTGGCACCTTCCAGATAAGTACTCAGCGAGAGAAAGCCCGCCCCAAAAAACGGAGACAGATCAAAGGACTCCAGGGGCTTTTCCAGGGGAATCGGGGTCTGCCGCAGGTAGCCGCGCACCTCCCCCGCCACATTACCCTCCGCCACCAGCCCCTTGATCGAACCGGAACACTCAACCCGCAGGGCCAGCCGGTCCTTTTCCCCCTTCAGGGTCGTAGCCAGCAGCGCCACCGCCAGACAGGCATGCCCCAACACCAGGGTTTCCAACAGGCCAAGTTCATGCCGGGCACGCATCTCCTTAACCAAGACGGTTCCCCGCACCAGCACCCCGCGCACGGCCTTGTCACCTACAAGAAAACGGATACGCTTATCTTCTGGCCTATAACCGGATTTTGTACAATCCACTCTCACCCTCCCCAAATTCATCTATAAGAGTAAATCCGAATTGCAATAAAAAAGCCCACTTTATCCAAGCGAGCTTTTTTATAATCTGGATCCGGCAAAAATTATTCGAAAATCCCCCACAGAGCTGTTTGCCGCTTGGAGCCAACAGTTATAGCAATCTCTTTGCTTGCCTGCTGGCCGCCGGGATCCGTGGCGGTTACCCGAATAACGATCCTGTTTCTTTGCTCACCGCGAAAAGAAGACGGGGCCACAAAAGAAACTGCCGAACCTTCCTTGTGGAACTTCGTCAGAGGCACAGGCGTCCCCGCCATCTGCTCCCACCTATATTGCACGCCGCCAGGAGAATCATCCCTGGTTAACCCTGCATCAAGCACCACACTTTCTCCAACTTTATACGCATCTGCCATCGGTCTCAGTACCAGCACGGGTGGTTTATCGTTGGCCTGAACCGTGATCAGCAGTTCCCGGATCGGGGAAGAAACCCCGGCTGCCTTAAATCGGTAACGCACTGACACTTGGCCACCAAAATATCTGTCCGGCTCATAGCGATGCCGACTGTGATCGAGCGAGTGCAAAGTACCGCGCAGTGGCGTACTTCCAAGGATTTCTACT
>Ga0208863_1000877_pt1 | contig 23180 bp, 21 predicted proteins | sample RifOxyD3_FD_184040 | JGI IMG/M metagenome (GOLD analysis project Ga0208863, IMG submission 184040) | Soil microbial communities from Rifle, Colorado - Rifle Oxygen_injection D3 (SPAdes) | ecosystem: Environmental > Terrestrial > Deep subsurface > Rock core/Sediment | place: Rifle, Colorado...
GCACCGGTTTCTTTCCTTCTTATAGTCATAACCGGAATCAGGCTCCATAGTTTCAAAAAGCTCTATAATTTCAAGTTGTTTTCGCCGGTTGACAAACTCTTTGAGGGCCAGATTGACGGTTTCTTTTTTGGTGCGTAACCGTCCCAAGGCCCGTGCCTCGTCAAGTAATGCCGTATCTATAGCTAAATTAGTGGCCATTGAATCCTCCGTGCAGGTTATGCCTGTGTTGCAAGCTACACATTACCTTACACAATAACACAACGACCATATTATCTGCCAGAATATTTCGTAACTTTCATGAAAAATACTCGGGATACTCCCCGTATTTCCCAATTTCTTCCACATAGACCAACAGCTTTTCCCTTGTAGCCAACTTCCTCCCGCCAGCAGAATGATTAGTTGGCTCAAAATCGCCAGATTCTGGACAATATCCGTTCCGGGCATGTCAGCTCCGCACATGTACTGGATTGGAGCAGGAAGAAGTGGCTGTTTTCAAATCATGGTGAATGGCGTAACTTTATCAGAATAGACAATCAAGAGATAAGGCTAAGATAATCAGTGAAAAACTGCTGGAAATCATCGGTTATCCTTGTCCGCAAGCGCCTGGCCTCGGCCAGCAGATCGGCGGGGGAACTCTGGGGTCAGGTCAGACTTTCGGACATTCACCCACTAATAATACACCGCGTTCCCTCTACAAGGGCTGCCCACTACTCGTGCAAGGAGATTGGCAACGCTCTAAGATAATGCTGAAAATCCTTGTCGGTGGTATATATCGAGGCATGCAGACGATGGGCGCAGGAACAAATCAGAAAATCGGTGTGGGAGCCCTGAATTCCTACCCGGCGGCAGATGTTGTGGAATTGGGCGGCCTGCACATAATCATCATCAAGGATGGGTTCATTTTCGAAGTGGCTTAACTTGGCACACAGAAGCTCGAATTTGTTTTCTTCCGAGTAGCCGGACAGCAGCTCTTGCCTGATTGGGCCAAGCATAATTAGCCGGTGATCTTCTATAAGGGAGGCCAGCTCACGTTGAACCATCTGGTCTGGATTAACCCGGCGGAGCGCAAGAGACCAGATCACCGTGTCAACAATCACTCGCACCGGTTTCTTTCCTTCTTATAGTCATAATCGGAATCAGGCTCCATGATTCCAAAAAGCTCTATAATTTCAAGTTGTTTTCGCCGGTTGACAAACTCTTTGAGGGCCAAATTGACGGTTTCTTTTTTGGTGCGTAATCGTCCTAAGGTACGCGCCTCGTCAAGTAATGCCGTATCTATAGCTAAATTAGTGGCCATTGAATCCTCCGTGCAGGTTATGCCCTTGTGGGCTACACATTACCTTACACAATAACACAGCGACCATATTGTCTGCCAGAATATTTCGTAACTTTCATGAAAAACACTGGTGAACGCTTACCGTAACTTTTACAAAACATCCAATCAGGAGATAAGACTCAGATAATCGCTGAAAAACTGCTGGAAATCTTCGGAAATCTTCGCCTGCAAGCGCCTTGCCTCGGCCAACAGATCGGCGGGCCGCACCACCAGCGAGCGAAACGAGGCCAGCCACTGCCAGTCCTGCTCAAGCCAGAGGCTGATGTCCTCGACAAATGCGGCCTGGTTGTCAAACTGCAAGCCGAGGATATGCGGCCGCTGCTGAAGGGAAAAGGCTTCCACCTGGCATTGTTCCGAGGTGGCGAGCAGGGAAAAATGTTTGGGCAGCGGCTCCAGCACCGTCTGGCTGTGCCACTTGAACATAGGCATGGACTTGCCGAGATTTTTGAACGCCGGATGCTCCCGGCCGTCATGGGTAAGATGCCCCTGGACAAAGCCGATGCTCGGCTTGGAATTCGGCCCTACCTGAGCGCCGAGAACCGAAGCAAGCAGTTGATGGCCGAGGCAGAAGCCCAGAATGGGCTTGTCCGCCTCAATCGCCCTTTTGATAAACCGTTTCTCTTCCACGAGAAACGGGTATTTCTCCTCCTGATCGACATTGGGAGCACCTCCCAAAAGGATGATCGCCCCATAGTCGTTGAAATCGGGGATCCAATCCTGCCAGACCTTGACGAGGTCAAAATCAAGCCGGTGCCTGGCGATTGCATCCAAAAGCAGCCGCCCTGGCCCGGCCCAGTGGGTATGTTGCAGAACAAGGAGTTTCATTTTTTTATTTTCAGCCTGTTTCTTCAAGGAAAAAATCCCGGAACCTTAAGGAGTGCCCCTTACGATCCCGGGATTTTTATTGTTTGGATAAACAGATCAGACGTTCTTTATCTCAAAACCGGCATATGCCTCCATGCCGTGTTCGCTGATATCGAGCCCTTTCATTTCATCTTCCGCATCCACCCGGATACCCAGGGTAACCTTCAAGAGATAAAAGATCACAAAGGCGGCGGGAAAGCAGACCGCGCCGTAGGCCGCGACCCCGATCAACTGGGTTGTAAAGGAGTGCGCCGCGCTGAAAATGCCCACTGCCAGGGTGCCCCAGATACCACAAACAAGATGGACGGAAAGGGCGCCGACCGGATCATCAAGCCTCAGGCGATCAAAAATCATAACCGAGACAACAACCAGAAGACCGGCAATAAAGCCGATCACCACCGCGCTCATCACGCTGACCACATCGGCGCCAGCGGTGATGCCAACCAGTCCGGCAAGCACCCCGTTGAGAGTCATGCTTAGATCCGGCTTCTTCTGGATCATCCAGCTTAAGCTGATGGCGCCGAACATACCGGCGGCGGCGGCAAGACAGGTGGTTACGAAAACAAAGGATACCAAGGCAGGATCAGCAGATAGCACCGAGCCGCCGTTAAAGCCAAACCAGCCAAGCCAGAGCAGAAAAGCACCGATGGTTGCCAAGGGCATACTATGGCCCATGATCGGTTTAATGGTGTTTCCGACATACTTGCCAAGACGGGGTCCGAGCAGCATCACTGCGGCCAGCGAAGCCCAGCCGCCCACGGAATGCACCAGGGTGGAGCCGGCAAAATCATAGAACCCCATGGCGTCCAGCCAGCCCTTGCCCCACTTCCAGCTTCCCACCCAGGGATAGACCAGTCCCACATAGATTATGGAAAAAATCAGGAAGCTGTGCAGCTTGACCCGCTCGGCAACCGCCCCGGAAACGATGGTCGCTGCCGTGGCCGCAAACATGGCCTGAAAGATGAAATCGGTCCAGTAGGTGTAGATCCCCACCCCGTCTTTTCCGGCAACCATCATGTTCTCGGGGTCTACTCCGATGCCGAAACCGGAAAAGCCGAAAATGCCCGGAATGGAAAATTCGCCTGGATACATCAGGTTGAAACCGATCACCGCATAGGTCAAAAGCCCGATGGCCACGATGGCGGTATTCTTGAAAAGGATGTTGACCGTATTTTTCGACCGGCACAGCCCGGCCTCAAGGGTGGCAAAACCGAGATGCATGATAAACACCAGAAAAGTGGCCACCATCATCCAGGTATTATTGACGATATAGGCAACGGCGGCACCGCTTATCTCAGCGGCAGCTGGTACCGCTATGGCACCGGTCACCTCGGCTACTGCTGTTATTTCGGCTGCACCCTCTACGGCCATGGCGGTTCCTGCCAGAGCAACCATGGCCATGATCAGGGGCAGGCCCACTTTTTTTGCAATTGACCTGTTCATTGAAATGTCCTTATGCGTTGATTTAATCTGAGTCATAATGATCCCTAAGCCGTTGAGCAAAAACAACTTGAACTTTGAGCCTTGCCAGAACGGCATAAGGAGCCGTACAGTAGAGGCAGAATAGTACAGTTTGTTTTCGCACCACGGCTCCTAAATGGCCTCCTTATCTGTTTCCCCAGTCCGGATACGGCAGATGGAATCAACCGGCAGGACAAAGATCTTGCCGTCCCCGATCTTGCCGGTTTTAACGCTGGCCACAATGGTCTGCACCACCCTTTCCACCATCTCCGCGGCCACCACGATCTCCACCTTGATTTTGGGAATAAAATCCACTACATATTCCGCCCCCCGGTAGACCTCCGTATGCCCCTTTTGCCGGCCGAATCCCTTCACTTCCGTAACCGTCATCCCCTGAACGCCAAGCTCGGCCATAGCTGCTTTCAGGTCATCAAGCTTGAATGGCTTGATTATTGCCTCGATCTTCTTCATTCCACTTCCTCCTTTTTCTGATATCCTCATAAAAGCATGTGCCCCGCTGATGCAGCACGTAATACAATTTGATCTATCCTTCTTTCAAGGAGCGTGCCAACAACTAAAAAAGAGAGATAAAACTCAGAACATGCTGATAATAAAAGATTTTTTAAAATACACGCCCAAACCAGAAATCATGCGACTAAAAAAATAACCACATTTATGTTATTTTTGCATGGTCACGCAAAGCTTTTATGTTACTTTTTTGTAAACAATCAGGAACGATTTTCGACCATCAATTGTCGCACCTCACGATCATAGAGCGGCCTACCCAGTGCCAGGCACTGCCCCCGGAAAGTTGCGGCCAGTCGTTCCAACTGCCCCTCCTGACAGAACAATCCCAACTGCTGCAACCGTTCGGTCACACCCCGTCTGCCCACCTTGGCCCCATAAAACAATTGTCTTTGCGCCCCGACCAGCACAGGGTCGTATGGCTCATAGGTTTGCGGGTCTTTGGCAAGCCCGGCCAGATGCAGCCCGGTTTCACAAGCAAAAATCCCCGCGCCAATCACCGGCCTATGGGCTTCAATTGTTCGTCCTGAGCAGTCAGCAGCCAACCGGGAGAGACTTTGCAACAGGGTGGTCTCGTAAGGTCGGGCACCTTGCAAGGCCAGATAACCTGCCACCTCTTCCAGACGACTGTTGCCAGCCCGCTCGCCTAACCCCAGCACGGTGACATCGGCCCAATGTGCTCCAGCCTCCAGGGCGGCAATAGCGTTGGCCGTGGCCATGCCGAAATCATTGTGCATATGCACCCCGATCTCCACTGCAAAATTCCGACGCAGATCTCGAACCAAAACGGCAATCTCACCTGGAGTGGCCACTCCCACCGTGTCGGCAATCCGGATGCGATCCACTCCGCTTTCACAGGCAACAGTGACGATCTCACGCAGAAATCCCAGGTCAGCCCTGGTTGCGTCCTCCAGGCCAAGAGAAACATACGGCACAACCGCCCGCACCTTTGCAATAGCCCTGGCCACCATCTCTGCCACCCCTGCCTGCCCCAGATTCAACTTGATCGCGAGATGTCGGTCAGAAACCGGCACAGACAAGGAAAGCACATCCGGGGCCAAGCGCAGAGCGCAAGCAATGTCTTCCTCTCGACATCGGCACCATATGGCCAAACGGTTCAGGCCGGCCTCCCTCCGACAGCGGGCAACCAAGGCAGGAAGCTCTCGATCCAGTGGGGAGGCGATACCCACCTCCACCTCTTCGACCCCGACCCGCATGAGATGCCGGACAAAGGCCACCTTCTGCTCCAGGGTAAAGGCAACGCCCACCGTCTGGCTGCCCTCACGGAGGGTACTGTCCACCAAACCTCGCACATGTTCCATAGCTGTCACCTCATCTTCCTGATACTGCCGCACAATTATGGTAAGCGTTCAGCAGCGCCACATCTGCTTTATCGGCGCTGCCGCCGATGATTGACAGACACGCGCATCTGCGGCACTGCTGAGCACTTACATTTTTCGCACAAAAAAACCCGTCTGTCTCAACCAGGGAGTGGACGAGACAGACGGGCTCAACAGGGAAAAATATGGGATAATCCCCTGTTAAAACGCCATGCTCAGAGAAACACCGCCGTAGATGAAATCAGCATCGTTCTTGACGATTGAGCTAAGGTTATCAGCCTGGAGACGATCTTTGGCATCGCTGCTCAAGGGGAACGAATAGTATAGCTGTGGGGTAACGGCAATATACTTGTTCACCGGAATTTTCATCGAGGCGGACAGTACGCCGTCATGGAAATTACCGTATGCCTTGCTTGAATCGATAGGATCAGCATAGGAACTCGCTTCATCCGCAGCCAGATAGCCAACCTGCGCGCCAAGATCAAGATTGAGCTCCCCAGTGACCGGCACCGAATGCGATACGCCCAAAGTGACATACCAACCCGCAAAATGGTCGATATCACGATAGATCTTCAAGGTCGGCTTCAACAGAGTATCCAGCGTAGCGCTCAAATACACCTCCTGGGTGTTGTTCGCACTGTTATCGACTGCATAATATATGTAACCAGTCGAAAAACTCACCGGCCCCATGGCCCAGGCGTACGACATGGTCATATCCGTCTCAGTCCAGCTGCTTGGGTTAGAACCGTTATCCTTATTCCAAAGATCCGTATCCATATTCCCCCAAAGATTAAAGGAAAAACCCTTGTAGCCAATAGTTGCGGATGGCTGCACCACAACGCTGTCCTTGCTGAGGGCAAAACCCCTCCAAACATACTGGCTTAACGCGGCAACACTTAACTCCGCCGTTGGCTTGTCCTCTTCGGCAAAAGCCATCCCGGTAAACATGGAAAGGCATACCCCTGTGGCGGCAAACCCGACCAACAACTTCCTCGCGATTTTACTCATCTCTTCTCTCCTTTTTTATAACTTATGAAAAACACCTTTCAACAATCACAACCAGTTTCTGTATTCTCTGCTAATTCACATTCCATGCCAAAGAGCAATAAAAAATATTTAATCCTATAACAACTTGAAATAGCAAGATTTATATAAAAACATAACCATAAACAAAGATTACATTTTTGAAGTATGAACGATAAAACAGATAACAAAATTGTACAATGATGTGTTGCCACCCTTAAGAAATCACGCAACGATTTTTTCAAGAACAACCACCACCCGAGCCAACACAGCTACCGGAGGCACATGATTTTTTCCGCTTCTGCAAAGGGGCGACACTGCCGCCTTCATATATCACCTTCAGGCCATCCATGATAAACCCGCCCATCTCCACCGGCTTTAACCCCGCCTTTTCAAGAATCTCGCGAGGCGTTTCACCCACTCCACTCACCAGAACGGCCCGACAGTCATTCAAAGCCCTGGCCAGAGAGGTCCAGCGTTGCAGGCCACCACTCACCCTGGGTGCAGATCGCTCTTCCACCAGCAGATACTCATCCCCCTTTTGCTCGTAAATCAGGAAACGATTGGCTTCGCCAAGGTGCTGATTGACCAGAACCCCCTCCATGGTAGCCACTGCCACATAGGGTCTGATTTCCGGAGGCAGGGCTGGGAGCTGGGCACAGGCGGAAAGACAGCCGCGCATCTCCTCGGTGCGATCCTGATCGAGCAGGCCGACCGCATCGGCACGACACCGGGTACAGTGGCGCATCTGGGGCAGGAACTTCTCCGCCTCGCCGCGCACCAGGGCAATTTCCTCCTTGGCTGGCTCGCGGATCGTGCCAAAAGGGGTGCCAACATTGGGGAACATGGCCATACAATTGAAGAGATCAGCGCCCAACTCCTGCATGGCCTCCGCCACCTTGACAATATGCTGATCATTGATCCCCGGGATCATAATTGAGTTGATCTTCACCGTGATCCCGTGGGCCTTCAAGGCCTTAACCGCTTCCAACTGCCGGGAAAGAAGCAGCTCCGCCGCCTGGAGGCCGTGATAGACAACCTTGCCGTCCCGCACCCAGTTGTAGATTTTGGCACCCACTGCCGGATCAACCGCATTGATGGTAATGGTAACATGGGAAACATTCAGCTCAGCCAGCTCCGGCACATAGGGGCCAATAGCCAGGCCATTGCTGGCCAGGCATAGGATCATCTGCGGGAAATTCTTGTTGATGAGGCGCATGGTCTCCATGGTCGCCTCACCGTTGGCAAAGGGGTCTCCGGGTCCGGCAATACCCGCCACAGTGATGCGCGGCTCCTTTTCCAAAACCTTGCCCGTGTAAACCAGAGCCTGCTCCGGACTCAAAATCGTGCTGGTCACCCCGGGCCGCGACTCGTTTACGCAGTCGTACTTGCGGTCGCAGTAATTACATTTAATGTTGCAATTCGGGGCCACCGGCAGATGGACACGGCCGGCCTGTCCTTTCATGGCCGGATTGAAACAGGGGTGCTTGCTCAGGTCTTTATCTATATTGTGCATGATGTTCTCCTTTGGCAGCTATAAACTGCCACCTGTCAACTTTCAGTTTTCAATTAACATCGAACTCCACGAAAGTGAGTTTCCTTGCTGGAGAAAGATTTCGCGGGTTCGGCTGCGTTGCTCTACCCATGGACGGGCCTGAGCAGCAGATGCCTCGGAGGCGAACAGGATGTTCGCCGAGAATGAGCGAAAGCTTTCTCCAGCAAGGAAACGGCTGTCAGCCGAGTTCACATATAGCTGTAGCCGACCTCAGAGCTGTCCTGTTTTGCCATGACCATGGCATTGGCAATAAGATCAAAAAGCTGCTGCGCTCCGTGATAGCCGATATGCAGGAGTCGCTGACCGCCCACCCGGTCATGGATGGGAAACCCCACCCGAATAAGCGGGATGCTTAACCCCCGCGCCAAAGCATAACCCTTGCTGTGACCGAGGAAAAAATCCGGCTTAAGTTCTGCGGCCAACTCGCCTATTTCGTGAAAATCCATGCCCTCGTGTATCCGGGGCATTTCCACAGCAAAGCCCTCCACCGCTTTTTCGATGGCCTTAACAAAGCCGCCGCTGGTGCCACCCGAGGCGCAGAGCACTGGCTGTACCCCGATCTCGGCCAAGAAAGAGGTCAACCCGATAACCAGATCTTCTTCGCCGTAGACCACGGCCCGTTTACCGAACACGTATTTATGCCCGTCCACCAGACTATCCACCAGGCGGCCACGGGCCATGGCGTATTTCTCCGGTATGGGTTTCCCGGAAAGCCTGCTCAATACCTCGAAAAACCGGCCCGTCTCCCTGATGCCCACCGGCATCCCCAGCCGCTGCAGGGGTACCCCGTAGGTCTTTTCAAGATATTTGCCCCCGGAGAGCGGGTCAGGCAAGGTATAGCCAAACTCCACAGTCGCCTTGGCCCCGCTCATCGAGCGGATATCGCTGATTTTTGTCCCCCCCTTGGGAATCAGGGGATAATCCCGTAAGGCAGGGCCATCGAGGGTTTCAGAAAAATCCGGCAGCACAGTGGCAATCAGGCCGCAATCAACGAGAATCTCTTTCAAGCTCCTGAGGTCAGCAGCCGAGAGAAAGCCGGGCAGGATGTTGACCGTGCCGTTTGCTTCAGCTTCCGCGGTCAACTGCTCGACCAGGGCCCGCACCGCCGCGTGAAAGCCCTCCATGTGGGTACCCGAATAACTCGGGGTTGAAACCTGCAATAGGAGCGGCCCGCCATCCTGCATAAATTCCTGGCGATACTGAAAGAGTAGCATCTTCACATCGTCGCCAATGGTTTCGGTAAGGCAGGTGGTGGCGATGCCGATAAGGGCCGGGTGGTATTTTTCGCTCACGTTTTTTAAGCCCAACTTCAGGTTCGCCCCGCCGCCGTAGACCGCGTTCTTCTCCCCCAACGAGGAGGAGGCAATGTCGATGGGCTCGTTAAAATGACTGATGATGTAGCGCCGCATGTAGGTGGCGCAGCCCTGAGAGCCGTGGAGAAAGGGCACCGCCCCTTCAACACCCCGAAAAGCGAGACTGGCACCCAGCGGCTTGCACAGTTTGCAGGCATTCGTGGTGGAAACATACTGGGGGGGCATCTTAGTCATGGCTGCTCTCCTCCTGCACAATTTCGCTTTTCCGGGGCACAAACCTCCACACCGGACTCATCACCGAACCGTACACCTCGCGGGCAAAGTTGAGCATGCCGGTAAACCCGGCCAGCATCTCCTTGCGCTCGTGGTTGTGGTCGCAGAAGGCAACGCCCAGCTTATAGGCGATGGGCCGTTCCTTGACCCCGCCGACAAAGATGTCCACCTCCTTTTCCTGGAGAAACGAGGAAAGCTCCAGGGGGTTGGAATCATCCACGATGATAGTGCCGGGATCTGTGATCTCGGCCAGCTCCGCGTAATCCTCCGGGGTGCCGGTCTGGGAGCCGACCATAACTACCTGCATGCCGATGGTGCGGAAGGCCTTGACCAGGGAAAAGGCCTTGAAAGCCCCGCCCACGTAGATAGCCGCACGTTTGCCCGCCAAGGCCTGGCGATACCGCATAAGTTCCGGCATCAACAGGGAAAGCTCCTCCTTGACCAGCTCCCTGGTGCGGCGCATCATCTCCTCGTCCTTGAAAAACGCGGCCACCGCATAGAGCGACTCGGCCATATCTTCCACCCCGAAATAGGAAACCCTGAGCGAGGGGATGCCGTAGTCCTCTTCCATCATCCGGGCCAGATCCATGGTGGAACCGGAGCACTGCACCACATTGAGTGCCGCCCCGTGGGCCCGCTGAATATCCCCCACCCGGCCGTCCCCGGTGATGTTGGCCACCACCTCGACGCCCATCCGGGTAAAGTATTCGCGGATCAGCCAGATCTCCCCGGCCAGATTGAAATCGCCCAAAATGTTTAGGCTGTATTTGGAGATGCCGCTGGTGTCGCCCATGCCCACCAATTGGCGCATGGCATTGCAGGCGGCTTTGTATCCCTCCCGCTTGTTGCCCTTGAACCCCTCCGACTGCACGGGCAGGACAGGGATGCCCTTTTCCTCGCTCACCCGACGGCATACCGCCTGCATGTCGTCGCCGATAATCCCCACGATACAGGTGGAATAGACAAAGGCCGCCTTGGGCGCATGCCGGTCTATAAGCTCAATCAGAGCGTTGTAGAGTTTTTTCTCGCCGCCGAAAATAACGTCGATCTCCTGCATGTCCGTGGAAAAACTTAAACGATGCAATTCCGGCCCGGAGGAAAGGGCGCCCCGGATATCCCAGGTGTAAACCGCGCAACCGATAGGCCCATGCACCAGATGCAGGGCATCGGCAATGGGATAGAGCACCACCCGAGAACCGCAGAAGACGCAGGCCCGCTGACTTACCGCCCCGGCCAGGCTGTCCTTATTGCAGTCCATGGCAAAGGGGGCCTCCCCGGTGCGATGTATCGAATCCTGTCGTTCCTGCAACGCTGCTTCCATGACGCCCGTGCTCCTGTATAATGATTTGTAAAGGAGTAAGAGCAAGGGGTGTGCCAAACAAAAAAAATAATATTTTATTGCATGATTACTTGGAGTTAGGCAGATACATCTTTATTGGCCGAAGCGGAGAGTAGCAGGATATCAAGAGAGTTGTGTAAGCTTTGCGACAAAAAAGAAGGGGCCGGACATTTTTGTCGGCCCCTGCGGGGAAGGTTGCACGGCGGACTTTAATCCGCGCACACTAACTGTGCTGAAGATAACGGGCCAGGAGAGCAAAAATCTCTTCTTGCGGGGGAAACAACAATGCAACAATCATGTTCAGGTCTCGCTCGTCAAATTAACGGATAAACTCCTACCCCCCCATCTTGACAGGATTTTTGCGATATATGCTGCTGGGGGCGCCGTCAACATAGATGCCCTCCAGATAGGAGAGTTTTCTTGGCAGCTGTTGCGCCGTGCCCCTGGCAATAAGGAATGTTGCTTTTCGCCCCACCGTTAGCCTGCCCAGTTTCTCCATGCCGAAGAATCTGGCTCCGGTTTCCGAGGCGCACCGGATAGTCTCCTCCAGTGAATAGCCGGCCTTAATGAACAATTTCATCTCCTCAGCCATCGACTCGCCATGGAGTATGCCGACACTGCCAGCCCCGGTTCCAACTGCCGTTTTCACGCCCAACTTTCTGGCCAAACGCAGTTGCGTGAGTTGGTCGGCAAGCATCTCTTTCCAAAAGGCCTCAGCACCTGGAACCGGCTTTCCCGGCGCCACATAGCGCGTGGAGAAACGGCAAGCCACCTCCCCGCCTCCGCTTGCGCCATCCAAACTATTCTTGGCCCGTACTACGCTGGGAATCCACAGCACGTCCCTCTCCGCCATTTTTCGGAGATTGTCCTTGCCCATGCCGTATCCCTGTTCGATGGCATCACACCCAGCCTCAAGCGCTTCTTCTACCTGTTGCGGGCCATTGGCCACCACCACCGCCTTTTTTCCACCTCTGTTCTGCAAAAGACGGCACAGGTCTTCATGGCTGAGCCAAGGATTTGAGACTTGTCCATCGTCGATGTTGGCAGAGTAGACAATCTTGAGAAAATCACCACCTGCCGAAATGCCGGTTGCACTGTGCCTGCTCCGGCAGAGATGGCCGGGCGAACGAATCTCAATGATGCCCCCCTGCGCCATCCCCTCCTGATAATGTTTCACCAGATCGGCTATGTCATCACTGTCGGCCACTCCCTGCACTCCGTAGGCATGGCAGTAACGGAGATGTCGCTCCAACATGGCCGCCTTTTCCGCAAAACCGGTCTCCTCAGCGAATAACCGCACCCCCCTGTCCACCGAGGGCGATCGCGACAGGGAAACGCTACAGTCAACCAGCCCCGGCAAAATGACACAGTGCGAAAAGTCATCGATTGCATCCCCGTCATGGCGAGGAAGGTCTGCTACGGAGCCAATGGCGATAATAATTGTGTCCGCAATTTCCAGAAAGACATTTTTTCGCGCCTCGGCACCGCTGCCGTCGATAAAGCTTCCCGCCACTATATATTGTGTTCCGCCCATGGCGTTTGTTTCCTCAGATATGCGGAGGAGCCATTGCAATGCTACCCTCTCCAGAGTGGTGCTACCCCTTATGGCTTTTCATGAAAGACCACCACTGCCTCCTGGTCCCGACTGGCTATCTGGCGGGCTACCTTGGCCGGAACCACCTCATAGCTGGCGCCGAGTTTGACGATGGCCAGCTGACCGCGGCTGAGCTGATCGGTCATCTCCTCGGAGACAAAGATCCTCTTGATCTTGTTCTGCTCGACAAAGTTGTAGGGCTCACCCCGCCCATCCTTGGGTAAGCGATTGGCCTCGATGAGCTGTTTCACCTGGGCCTTCTGCTCCCGCAGCCGGGTCTCCTCGGCACGCTGGAGGTTGAGTTCCCGGTTGCGCAAATCCTTGGCCGCCTGCTCCTCCCGTGCTTTGTTGACAGGGACTGCGGGACTATTGCCGTTGTTCTGCTTACGGCTGATCCGTTTTTCGTGTTCGGCCTTTTTAGCCTGTTTTTTACTGGCCAGTCCGGCTTTGAGAAGCTGATCCTGTAATGGGTTCCCCATATTTTTTCCTTGCGAGAATATGTAATGGCCAGTGACAGCGTCCAAACTTTGCCTTACCCGGCCAGTATTTGCTTAAGCAAAATTATTGAGACCGATCCACAAATTGCCCAGCCATGAACAGATCAAAACTCTGCTCCATGTGAAGTTCAATGGTCAGAGCCAGAATGGGGAACTCCCCGAAGAAGGGCCGAAGTTTGACAAAATCCTTTTCCGTGGTGACAAGCGCCTGAGCTCCGTGTGCCAAGGCTGCCGAAACAAGAGCCGAAACATCCTGCCCCGTATAGCCATGATGATCCTTAAATTCCTTGAACCCGGCAAGAGAAAACCCCTCCTGTCGCAAGGTCTGACGGAAGGAGTCAGGGTTGGCAATCCCGGCAAAAGCAAACACTGGTAGCCTCCGGGCCTCAACAAGAGTACAGGCCTTTCCCTGCCTGCTGTGCCAGATCCCGGCAGGCAGATACTCTCCGGAAAACACAGGGATTTCCGGCAAGATCCCCTGTAGCCACCGTTTAGAATTCTCCACGCTTACTCGATTATCGCTGTCAACCCCGGTAATAACAAAGCCATGGGCTCGCCCCAGGGCGGAGAGCGGCTCCCGCAATTCACCGCCCGGAAACACCCTGCCATTGCCAAGAAGCGTCCTGGCACTGAAAAGAACAAGATCGAGGTCACGCCTTACGGCAAGATGCTGAAAGCCATCATCCATAACGATGAGCTTCACGCCAAACTCCCGGATGGCCTGTCTGGCGACCAGCGCTCTTTCAGGGCCAGTCAGAACCGGAACCCCGGGCAGCGCCTCGGCCAGCATGAAGGGCTCATCCCCGGCCATCTCCGGCGAAAGCAGGATGCTGACGCCGTCGGAAACAATATTTACCTTGCCGGCAGCCTTTCCTCCATAGCCACGGCTGACGATGGCTGGCCGCAGCCCTTGATCCAGAAGCAGGCGAGTTACATAGCGGACCATGGGCGTTTTGCCGGTGCCTCCCAGGGTGAGATTGCCGATGCTGATGACCGGCACCGGCAACCTTTGAGATTTTAACAGGATGTTTTTTCGGTACAAAAAGGCACGCAGCACCATGACCAGACTGTATAGTGGCGAAAAAAGGCGCCCGATCAGAAAGAGGGCAGAAAGCTGCGGCTTCATTCTCTCCCCTCCCGCGCCAGCACCTTGCGAATCAGCGCGATATGTGCCTCGGTAACGCCCCGCCGGGAGTCAATCAGCCCCTTAGCCTGCCGCCCTACCCGCTCCCGCTCGGCCGGATCGGTCAAGAGGAGGGAAATCCCGGCGCAAAGATCATCTGCATCATGAACCTGCCTTGCCCCGTCCAGCGCCAGAAGATCACGACTGATCTCGGCAAAATCCTCCATGTACGGCCCAAAAAATACCGGCTTGCCATACACCGCCGGTTCCAGTGGGTTATGGCCCCGCTGAGGCACCAGACTGCCGCCAATAAAAGCCACATCACAAAGAGCGTATACCGAAGCCAATTCCCCCAAGGTATCAAGGATCAACACCGAACCCTCCCCCGCGCCGCCTTGCGAACGACGAAAGGCCGATAGGCCATGCTGAGCCGCCATCGCCGCAAGTTTGGCCCCCCGTTCCACATCCCGCGGAGCCACAATCAAAAAAAGATTGGCAAAGGTTCGGACAAGCTTTGCAAAGACGGTAAAGATGATCTCTTCTTCTCCCCGGTGGGTGCTGCCCGCCACCCAAACCAGAGCCTGGGGCGGAATCTGCAAGATATCCAGATCATGTGACTTGTTGATGCAGCTTCCAGACAAAGCCGCGTCGTATTTCAGATTGCCCAGAACCGCGAGGCGCGTGGGATCAACCCCAAGCTGACGCAGACTGACAGCATCCTGCTCGGTCTGCATGGCAAGGGCTTGGAAGGAATTAAAAAGCGGCTGAAAGAACCAGCAAAACCTCCGGTATCTACCCAGCGAACTTTCTGAGACCCGCCCATTGACCAGCAGACAGGGAATATCCCGCCGATTAAGCTCCCGCAAAAAATTCAGCCAGAAATCGGTCTCCACCAGAACGAAAAGATCAGGCCTGGCCCAGGAAATCAGGCGCTTTACGCTCCAGCTCAGATCCAAGGGAAAGGAAATGAAATCATCAACCTGCTCTGCAAGAACGATACGGGAAAAAGACTCCCCCGCCCGGGTGGCTGAGGAAAAAAGGATAACTCCCTGGGGATAATTACGGCGCAGCTCCTGCACCAGATTACGGACGGAAGCCACCTCGCCCACGGACAAGGCATGCACCCAGATGCGGGGCCATCCCGAATAAACCCCGCAAGGCGATTCCCCAAGGACGCAGCCCAATCGTTTGCCGACTCGACTGCGGTACTTGGGCGTAAGTATAACTTTGACGAAAAGAAGCGGAGCGAATACAATCACCCCCACCGTCAAGATCAGATTATAAAAAAAAGCTGGCACCATATCCATTATGAACCTGATTTTATTCCATCCCCAGGAACTGAGCGATCGTCACCTCATCCTGACCGGACGCCGCGCCGAACACATCCGCAAGATTCTCCGCGGCACAATCGGTGACAACGTGCGGGTCGGCATGATCAACGGTCTGCTTGGCACCGGCTGTATCCAAGAGTTGAGCGGCGACAGCATTGTACTCCAGGTGCAACTCACCACCGCACCACCACCCTTCCCCCCCACCGACCTGATCCTGGCCGTCCCCCGGCCAATCATGCTGAAACGGGTGCTGGCTCAAGCTGCCTCCCTGGGAGTAAACCGGATCTTTTTAATTAACGCCAACCGGGTGGAAAAAAGTTTTTTCAGCTCCACCCTCATCCGGAACAATGCCTTTACGGAACCACTGCTCCTTGGGCTTGAACAGGCCATTGACACAAGGCTGCCGGAAATCTCCGTCCATCCCCGTTTCCGGCCATTTGTGGAAGACCTCCTGCCCGAACTGCTCGCCAATTGCCCGATCCGGCTTCTCGCCCATCCTGAGGGCGAGCAAACCATGGCCCAGGCGGCCGAAGGCATGTTGAGCCAACGGGCGATTCTGGCCATTGGCCCGGAAGGAGGCTGGGTTGATTTTGAAGTAGAACGTTTCAGGGAGCAAGGCTTTATACCCTTCAACCTCGGTCCCAGAATCCTCCGGGTCGATACTGCGGTTCCGGCGCTGATGGCCCAACTCAGCCTGCTGCGCCAATTCCCTTAAGGGAATGCCAGACCTTACCCCTCCTTGCCTACCCTATTCCTTCAGGACTCGCCCTTCCCCCTGTGCAACCAGGAAATTTTATCCCACAGGCCGCGAAGAATCTGCACCTCATGTTCGCTCAGACCTTGCCGGGCAAGCATCCGCCGAAAAGCCCGGAGCAGATGTTCTGGATTTTGGGGATTAAGGAAACCCACCTCAAAAAGCACCTGCCGCATCTGGGCAAACATAGCCTCCAGATTTTTCCCCAAGGCTGGACGCTTTCCCCGCATCTTATCATAAGCAGGGGCAGAAAACTTCAAGGAAGCCTCATACAGACAAACCGCCACAGCTTGAGCCAGATTCATGGAAGGCAGATCGGGATGAGTGGGGATGGTCACACAGTATTGACATAAATCCAGATCTTCGGTCTTAAGTCCCGTGTCCTCAGGGCCAAACACCATTGCCGCTTTAGCGGTTTTTGCCAGAGCGGCAATAGTGGTGGCCGCCTCTGCCGGATACAGCAACTCCTCCCGATATTTACCGAATCGACGAGTCGTGCCCAAGGACAGGTTTCTATCTGCCAGAGCAAGAGCCAGATTTTCATACACCTTGACCCGCTCAAGAAGGTCAATGGCGGATACTGCCATATTGCGGGCTTCAGCCCCAAGATGACTTGCCCGCGGCTGCACCAGACGTAGTTCGCCAAAGCCAAAATTTTTCATGACCCTGGCTACAGAACCTATATTACCTGCCCCCTTAGGCTCAACCAGGACGACGCAAAGATTATCACAGGACATAGACATATAAATGGGATATTCTCCAATGAATTATAATAACAGCAGATAGTTAATCTAAAACAAAAATCAATGAACACGCAGGTTATCAACCACTCCCTTAACCCCATCTACGGAACGAATCAGATTTAGAACATTCTTCTTCTGTTCCTGGCTTGCAACAGTGCCGGTAACGTAAGCGGAGCCTGAGTAAACATCCACGTCGATATTAAGCGCTTTGATACCTGGCTCCTCTATGAGCCTCGCTTTGATCTTCGCTCCGAGAACCTTATCATCAACCCCCTGACCTATGGTGCGTGAACCAACCTGGAGTTCATTTTTTACCCGCACAACCCCAGGCACAGATTTAGCCAGGATACCGGCCCTGTTCGCCTCCTGCTGCGAATCGACATAACCGGAAAGCACCACCACCCCCGCGACGGTATCAACATCAATATTACGAGCCTTGACGTTTTTATCGCCAATAAGCTCAGTCTTGACCTTGGCAGTGATCGCCACATCGTCAAATATTTTTCCGGCAGACCGCTCATCTGTACCCACTGCGTAACCGCCAGCCACTCCTCCTCCCACTACGGCGGCGGCACAACCCAAACTTGTCAGAATACAAATACCACAGAACAACCCGAACAAATAATTCAACATTTTCATTGAGCTACCTCGCGTTTTTCTTGTTTGCCTCCCTGATAAGCGTTCAGCAGTGCTGATGAGAACGCTTACCAGGATTATACCTAAAGACACCACCCATACTACATCTTTATTTCTCTGTCGTGCAACTATCCAGGTAGGCATACCAAAGGCTGAAAGTTTTTTTATACGTTATGCGTTTTTTATGTTGCCTAAAAATATAAAGCTATGTATTTTGTCATATCTAATAATAAACTTAACAAGAAGCATGTCTTAATGATATCCATCCAGCCGTCCTATTTTCCCCTGATTCGTCAGTCTCTCTCAAGGTTTCTGTCGACCACATACCCAGAAAATATATTCGTTAAACGTGAAACCTCCCCAACCGAACACATTGTCGATCTCATCTTTGGCGCACCCTTCTCCAATCCTGAAATCTTCCGCCAACCAGATCAAAATGACAAAAAATATATTGGTGATCTTGCAAGAGACACCGCTTTACGCGATGCCGCAACCACTTCTTCATTACGCCGCATCGTTAATTGAACAAAGGAGTTCTAATGAGTTTTGCAGAGTTTAAGTTTCACCCACATATAATGGCCGGCATAGAAGCCTGCGGTTATACTTCCCCAACCCCAATCCAGCTTGAGGCCATGCCTCCAATTCTCGCTGGTCGCGATATCCTTGGTCTCGCCCAAACAGGCACCGGCAAAACCGCAGCCTTTGTCCTTCCCCTCCTGCAACGCCTCCAGGCCGGTCCCCGTAAAAAAGTACGGGCACTTATCGTTGCTCCGACCAGAGAACTTGCTGAACAGATTCACGAGAATATCGGCACCATGGCCGGACACACCAGACTGCGCAGCGTTGTTGTTTATGGCGGAGTCGGCAAGCCTGGCCAAATCAAAAAAATCAGAGAAGGCGCGGAAATTATCGTTGCCTGCCCAGGACGTCTGCTCGATCACCTGAATGACAAAAACCTCAACCTCCGTGACGTTGAGGTTTTGATTCTTGATGAAGCCGACCATATGTTTGACAAAGGCTTCCTGCCCGACATCCGACGGATTATGAAATATCTGCCGAATCAGCGTCAGAACCTCGTTTTTTCTGCCACCATGCCTGCAGAAATCCGCCACCTGGCAGAAGAGATCCTGCATGATCCGGCTGTTGTCCAGATCAATCACACTCAGGCCGTAACGACTATCTCCCATGTGCTCTTCCAGGTCACCAAAGAAAACAAGACCGCCATGCTGAAAAGCATCATGAGCCAGGAAAACACAACCACCACACTGATCTTCACCAAAACAAAACACAAAGCAAAAAGCCTTGCCCTGCACCTGGAAAAATCCGGGCACAGCGCAACCTCCCTTCAGGGCAACCTGTCTCAGCAAAAACGCCAACAGGCCCTGGATGGCTTTAAAGATGGCACCTTCAAGGTTCTGGTCGCCACGGACATTGCCGCTCGGGGCATTGATGTCTCCGGAATTTCACATGTTATCAACTACGATGTTCCAGATACGGTCGAAGCATATACCCACCGGACTGGACGTACTGGTCGAGCCACCCGGACAGGTGAAGCCCTTACCCTGGCATCCCGTGAAGATGGCAATATGATCCAGTCAATAGAGCGCACCCTGGGCAAGCCAATGACTCGTAAAAATGTCACCGGCTTTGTCGCGGACACGCACGACCATGAAGAACCTCTCAAGACGCGCGGCGAAATGCCGACAAGAAAGAAATATGTCCCTGTTAAATCGGACAGAAACAAGCGCACCCGGGCTTCATCCTTTGATTTTGGCATCCCGGTTCCCGCTCAACGACAGTAAGCCGGTTTGGGCAACCAAACCATCAGTCGGGATATCAAAAGGTATTTCGGCTTTATAACAAAGTGGTTCCTACGTGGAACCGAGTTCAAAGGAGTAGTACGAGATGGCAGAAGGCACAGTTAAATGGTTTAATGATTCAAAGGGTTTTGGTTTTATTGAGCAGGATGGCGGCAAGGATGTATTCGTACATCATTCCGCAATTCAAGCTCAGGGCTTCAAGTCACTGCAGGAAGGAGCCCGAGTAACCTTCGACGTTGTCGATGGCCCCAAGGGACCGTCTGCAGCCAATGTCGTTCAACGCTAAGCCGTTGTAAAAAATAACCTGGATGTTCGCCGTCAATTAGCGATCATAATTGTACAGGTTATTTATTAACGGCTTCTAAAACCTGTTGAATGATATTTTAAAGCCCCGCTTCGGCGGGGCTTTTTTTTGCCCTAAGCCCGTTGTAAAAAATGTTGGACGTTGCGTGTGGCTAAACGGCATAAGGAAGCCGTGCAATTAGCGACCCAAATAGCACAGGTTATTTCTTGACGGTTCCTGAAGAGTCCTTGCGGCCCATCCTGGAATCGTGGATAACGGCAAGCCGTTCAAGAACCTGATCCCTGGTATTCCTGGGCTGATTGAGCATAAGGACAAAACTGTCCAACCCTCGCTCTCCGGAAAAATAACCGGCGTAAGCGTATACCCCGGTCATGGTGCCGGATTTGCGCAAACAGTTATTTTCAAAGGGAAGCAATTCGGCATAAGGCTTGAACGCCTCCAGAACAGCAAGCATGGCCTTGGGAGTCAACCGATTTTGCCGGGAAAGCCCAGAACCTTCGCGAATAAGAATATCCTTTTCCAACAGTCCAAGCTCATTACGATAAAAGGCCGTCATGGCCCGGTGACCCTTGTCCCAGGTGGCGGGCCAGCCGTACTGTTTTGCGCCTGCCGCAAGAAAAAGCTGATTGGCGATAAAGTTGTTGGAGTACTTAAGCAACCCGGTCAGCACCTCAGGCAGCTTTTTGCCCGACATATGCTCATACATTGGTTTAAGCTCGGCTGGCACCGGGCCGGGCATGATCTCACCGCTCACCGTCACTCCCTGTTTCCTGAACATGCTGGCAAACAGTTCCCCGACATAACGCAGACCTTGATTTCCTGTAGCCGTCGCATTAATCCGGTGAGTGCCGGGCGTTAAACCCTGAGCCAATTCACGCATGAGCTGGATGGCTGGGGTCTGCTCCTCGGCGGAACGTACCCCACCGTCTGCGGCCTTGATTAGATTGATGGTGTTGAAGTTCACTGCCAGACAGCTGTTCTGGGCATCGTAGGGATTGAGGCTATTGCTGGCTCCATCGGTTCTATTTTCAAGCTGGCAGGCGCTGTCATCGACATAGATATTGCGGAGCGCAGAAAGACCGCGGCCACGAAGCGTTGCCACAATCTGGGCCACCTCTTCGGAAACCAGCAAGGGATCGGCCAGGCCCCGAATGTACAGATCTTGGTCGGCATTGAGATAAAACCGGGTGGTAAAACGATAATCCTTGCCCAGAATATGGATGGCGGCCAGGGCCGTGCCGATTTTCAGCACACTGGCCGGCATGAATTGGCTGTCCGCGTTATGTGCGTAAATGATAGCCCCGTTTCTGGTTACGAGGAGGCCGCCGTTTTCAACCAGATTTTCAAGAAGCTGGCTACCCCCTGCCCAGAGCGTACCAGGCAGGGTCAAACAGAACCCAAGGCCAAGGGAAAAACTGCGCCACACTTTTCTCTTTCTCCAGAGCAAGAAAGCGGCAGGTATCTTTTTTTGCGAATCCATCATTTTTCGTAAAAATCAAGGATGCTTTCCACCAGGGCCGGGATGGTATAGGTTTTTGGCTGCACGTCAATGGTCAGTCCTGCCTTTTGAGCAGTTTTGGCGGTGATCGGGCCAATGGTCGCCACCTTTACCCCGGCCAGCACCTCACGATCCGACCCCAACATATCGAGAAAGTTAGTCACCGTGGAGGAACTGGTGAAGGTGACCATGTCGATATTGCCTGCGGCCAGTTCCTTTCGCACCATCTCGTAATCCTTGGGTCGAACATTTTGATAAACCGGCACGATCTCCACCTCGGCCCCATTTTCCTCAAGGATCTCCGGCAAAATCTCCCTGGCCTTTTTGGCTCGGGGCAACAAAACCTTACAGCCCCGCACTCCCTGCGCCACCATGCTTGCCGCCAGCCCCTCGCCAGTGAATTCCTCAGGCACCAGATCGGCAACAAGCCCGTATTCCTTCAATACCTCGGCGGTGGAGGTGCCGACCACAGCGATTTTCGGCCCGGCCAAGGACCGGCAGTCCAGGCCCCGCTCAAAGAGCCGGGTGAAAAAGAAGCGGATGGCGTTGATGCTGGTAAACACCAGCCATTGATACTCGCCAAGCCTGTTCAATTCCACGTCCAGCGGCTCCCAACTGTCTGGTGGAGCAAGGGCGATGGTGGCCCCCTCCACGCAGTCCGCGCCCTGATCCTCCAGGAGGCGGACCAGCTCGCTGGCCTGTTCGCGGGTTCTGGTTACCAGAATGCGTTTACCAAACAACGGCCTTTTCTCAAACCAGTTAATGGTGTCCCGCAGCTTGACCACCTCGCCCACCACGATCAAGGCAGGCGGAGTAATCTTTTCCTTTTTGACCACCTCGGCGATGGTGGAAAGCGTCCCAACCACCGAGCGCTGGATTGGGGTGGAGGCCCAGCGCACCACAACCACCGGAGTTTCCGGATCTCGGCCATGCTTGATCAGATTCTCGGTGATAAAGGAGAGGTTCTTGATCCCCATGTAAAAAACCAGAGTGCCAATGCCGGTGGCAATCTTGTCCCAGGCGATATTGGAGGTTTCCTTGGCAGGGTCTTCATGACCGGTGATAAAAGCCACCGAGGCGGTGTATTCCCGGTGGGTGATGGGCACGCCCGCATAGGTGGCCGCAGCGGTGGCTGAGGTGACGCCCGGCACCACTTCAAAGGCGATGTTGTGCCGGGCCAGTTCCTCAAGTTCCTCCCCGCCCCGGCCAAAGATGAAGGGATCACCGCCTTTGAGCCGCACCACGATCTTGCCGGCGCAGGCATGATCGACCAGCATCTGGTTGATCTCTTCCTGGGTATGGGCGTGGCACTGACCGCCCTTTTTCCCGGCGTAGATCAGCTCGGCCTCCTTGGGCACAAACTTGAGCAGCTTGGGGGTGGCCAGGTAGTCGTAAACCAGAACCTCGGCTCTTTTGAGAAGCTCCAGCCCCTTCACCGTAATCAGGGTAGGATCGCCGGGGCCTGCGCCGATGAGATAAACCTTGCCTCTGGAACGTGCTACCTTTTTGTCGCTGTATGCTGTCATGATTATTCTCGATAAAAACAAAAAAACCGGCCAGGCCGGTTTGGTTTGGCGCCCGATAAAAGGGAGCTTCTTATTCCATGGTGTGACCGTAAACTTCGGAAAGAATCTCCCCGCCGCCCTCCGCCAGCAGCGCTTCCGCCAGCCGCACCCCCAACCCCTCGGGATCGCTGGTATCCTCGCACAATTCCAGGCGCACTATCCGCTCCCCGGTTACGGAAGCGACCAGGCCGATCAGGTGCAGCATATCTTTGGCGACCAGCCGGGCAAATCCGGCGATGGGCACCTGGCAGCCGCCCTGCAGGCGGTGAAGAAAACCGCGTTCCGC
>Ga0208863_1000879_pt1 | contig 23155 bp, 18 predicted proteins | sample RifOxyD3_FD_184040 | JGI IMG/M metagenome (GOLD analysis project Ga0208863, IMG submission 184040) | Soil microbial communities from Rifle, Colorado - Rifle Oxygen_injection D3 (SPAdes) | ecosystem: Environmental > Terrestrial > Deep subsurface > Rock core/Sediment | place: Rifle, Colorado...
AACAGGCCGCCGGCCGCATCATTCAGCGCATCTTCCATACTGCCGTTTCTGGTATGGGTAAGGAGGGTTTGGCAGCTCTCGGTGAGGGCGGCTCCGATTATTATGAAGAACAGGACTGCCAGGAACTGCAGACCGGGTGGCCAGGTTGCCGGACGGCGCCACTGCGAAAAAGCCAGCCAGGTCCAAAGGGCGAAGGCCGGGACATGACCGAGATTCCAGAGCTGTTTATGCGAGCGGGTTGAGCTGAAGCCTGGTCCGCCAAAGAATAACAGGATAATGCAGAGTCCGGCAAGGAGATAGAGACCGGTGTTGGTGTATCGCCTCATGTTGCCGTTGCCTTTTATTTTTATTATTGGCACGTTATCCACAGTCAAGAAGAGTAAGTTGAAATTCAGGCAAGATATTTGGTGAGGCAGAGCTTCTGTATGATAATTGTTGCGATTTTTACCGTCAACCGGTAATTCTTACTCCTGCCCTTTGTTTTAAAAATAACAACCGCAGTTCAAGGAAGGAATAATGAGCATATTTAAAGCGTATGATATCCGTGGGCTCTTTCCTCAGGAGTTGAATGAGGAGCTTGCCTATTGGATCGGCCGGGCATTTGTCGATTTTCTTGGTTGCCGGAGTGTCGTGGTCGGTCGCGACATGCGGGGATCATCCTCTCCCCTTTTTGCCTCGTTAGCGCAAGGAATTATTGAGCAGGGTGCTGATGTTATCGACATTGGCCTGTGCTCAACGCCGATGGCCTATTATGCGAACGGCAAACTCGGCACTGATGCCGGCATCATGATCACGGCCAGTCATAACCCGGGAGAGTATAACGGCTTTAAGCTCTGCCGGAAAGGGGCGGTCCCTATTTCCGGGGCTACCGGGATCAAGGAGATTGAGCAACTGGTCAATAAACGGCAGCTTCAATCCGCTTCGACACCCGGCCGCGTAATTGCAAAGCCGGAGATCGGTGATGAGTATGTGCGGTTCATCAAATCTTTTATTGAGCAACCAACCTCTTATAAGCTGGTTTTTGACTGCGCCAATGCCGTCGGGGTCTATGAGATGCGGGTATTTGATGGGGCGGCCACGGTTGTCCCGCTTTATGCTGAGCTGGATGGCACCTTCCCCAATCATGAGGCGAACCCTTTGAAAACCGAAACCCTGGCGGCGCTCAAGGAGAAGGTGGTGGCCGAGAAAGCCGATCTGGGCATTGCCTTTGACGGCGACGCCGACCGGGCCGGATTTGTAGACGAAACCGGCCAGGTGATTCCCATGGATCTGATTACCGCCTTGATCGCCAAGGATGTTTTGACTAAGGGACCGCAGACTATCCTCTACGACCTTCGTTCCAGCCGGATTGTCCGGGAGACCATTCTGGCAGGCGGGGGGCGAGCTGTGGAGTGCCGGGTCGGTCATGCCTTCATCAAGCAGATGATGCGGGATCATGATGCTTTTTTTGCCGGGGAACTGTCGGGGCACTACTATTTTAAGGATAATTATACGACGGAATCAAGCGCCCTGGCCGTTGTTTATCTCCTCAACCTGATGCAGAAAACCGGCCGGAAAATCTCAGAACTGGTCAAGCCGCTCCAGAAGTATTATCAATCCGGAGAGATTAATTCACCGGTAGAAAACATGAAAAAGGTGCTTGAAACCCTGGCGGCCAGGTATTCGAGCGGCGAGGTCAGCGATCTTGACGGCCTTAAGATCTCATTTCCCGACTGGTGGTTCAATGTCAGGGGCTCAAATACCGAACCCTTGTTGCGTTTGAATCTTGAGGCAAACAGCAAAGACCTCATGCTCGCGAAAAGGGATGAGCTTCTCCAGATTATTCGCGGGGAGATTGCCGCATAAAGGGTGAGATGGGCGAAAGTTGCCGCTGCTCTCTTCGGTGAAAAAAATGATGCGGTTTCAGCACTGCTCCGGCAAGGCGAGCACGCCCGGATCGTTACCCTTGATCTTTCTGCCGGGCTGGGGTTTTGATGGGAGAGTGCTGGAGCTTGCCGGGCGCGCAGACCTGCATTGGCTCTCTCCGGAGGGCCCTCTCGATCCGGACACTTTCGCAGAGGAGTTCCCGGCAGCCCTTGGCAGGGAAGGCATTGAGCGGTTTGTCCTGGCCGGTTGGTCCATGGGAGCTCATCTTGCCGTTGATTTCACCAGGCGCCATCCTGGTCGGGTTGTGAAGTTGTATCTGCTCTCGATGCGCCGGAGTTGGCCGGCGGCAGAGATCGAGACCATCCGTCGTGAATTGTTGGACTCTCCGCAGGTTTTTCTCAAGGCGTTTTATCGTAAATGCTTCCTGGGACACCGCGCAGCCTACCAGAAGTTTACGGAAACTCTTCTGCCCGGCTATCTTAGCGATTCTGATCCGGCCCTGCTGGCCAGAGGGCTCACCTACCTTGCCGGCAGCAGGGACCAGACACTGCCTGTATCGAACCTTGTCCAAATTCATGGCTGTCAGGATATTATTGCCCCTTTTGCCGAACGGGCCAATCTGGATGGGGTACAGCTTTTTCTTGCCCGTGTCGGGCATCCGGCTTTTCTGGCTCCGGAGTTTCTCGATTTGCTCAGTCAACCCGCTCTTTCCGCCAGGAAGACAGAGATCTGTCGGCGTTTTTCGCGAGCAGCCGGCACCTATGACGGCTATGCGCAGATCCAGAGTTCCTCTGCCCTTCATCTGGGCCGGATGCTGGCGGCATTGGACTGTAGCCTGCTAACGGTACTTGAGATCGGCTGCGGCACTGGAACTTTTACCAGGATTGTGCATGACTCTATTCCCGAAGCCCGGATCCTCTCGCTTGATTTTTCCGCCGGCATGATCGGTGCGGCCGGCCGGAAGCTGGGCGAGCAGCCCCGGGTTAATTTCCTCTGTCTTGACGCCGAGGCGTATTTACGGACTGCCGCCGGAGAGTCCTTTGATCTGGTGGCGTCCAACGCAACGCTGCAATGGTTGGATGATATCGAAGGAGCACTGGTCGGGATAGCGCGGGTTCTCAGGCCGGGCGGTTATTTTATCGGCTCGATGTTCGGTCCCGAGTCGCTACGGGAACTGGCCCGGGGACTCTCCGCTGTGCGGGGGAGCGCCGTGGCGATTGCGGCCGGAGGTTTCCCTGATCTCGCCGGGCTTAAGGCCATGCTGGCCAGGGCCTTTGCTGATTTTTTTGTTGAGGAGATGCGGATAGAGCGCAAGTACGACTCCTTACCGGAGTTGCTCGCCCATATGCGAAAGACCGGGACGACTGGAGGAGGTCGGCCATCGCCACCAATATTGACCAGGGCTGGTCTGGATGAACTTGCAGCCTGGTTTGTCCGGGAAAAAGGTGGATATGTGTTAACCTATCAGATTTTTTTCATCAGGTGCGGGAAGGCCAAAAGTGTTTAAAGAGCAAAAAAAATCATCCCCTGGCCGGCATAGTTCCCTGTTTGTCACCGGTACTGATACCGCAGTCGGGAAGACCTTTGTCTGTGCTTTGCTGTTGGAGTTCTTGCGCGGCCGGGGAGTTGATGCCGGATATCAGAAATGGGTGAGTACCGGCACCACTGATGGTGACCTGCCGGATGATCTGGCTTTCTGCCTCCAGCGAGCCGGCTTGCAGTCGCCATCCCTGGACCGGCTCCCTGTCCAGGCGCCTTTTCGCTTTGCCTATCCGGCCTCTCCGCACCTGGCCGCCGAGTTGGAGGGCAGAGAGATTGATCCGGCCGGGATCATCGCCAGCTATGCTGCTCTGTCTCCGGCTCATGATTTTTTGATCGTCGAGGGAGTAGGGGGGGTGCTGGTGCCTTTGCGGCGGGATCTGCTGCTGGCTGATCTGGTTGCCCACCTCGGACTGACAACCCTGATCGTGGCGCGCACCGGTCTGGGTACTCTGAATCACACCTTGCTTACCTTGGAGGCCTTGCGCAGCCGGTGTGTGCCGATATTGGGAGTGGTCTTGTCGGATGCATCCGACATGGAAGATGAGGTGGTTGCCGGCGATAATCTCCGTACTATTGCTGAAATTGGTAAGGTTAAAGTGTTTGGGCGTCTGGAACGTTTTCTTGACCGGGCGGCAGCTACCCGGGGTTTTATGCCCATTGGTCAGGCAATAGTTGCTGCCATGCAGAGTTGAGTAGAGATTAAGCGGCGCCTTTGTAAGGAGGTTACAAAAATGACAGGGGACTGGTTATTTGCAGAATAGTTCGCGCATGCTCTTCATTAATTTGAGAATACGCTCATCAGCAATACGATTATAGATGAAGTTGGCGTCTTTGCGAAATTTGATCACCCCTTGATTGCGCAGAATGGTCAGATGCTGCGAAACATTGGCCTTGGTTGTTTGCACCTCGACCTGGATATCGCCGACTGTAAGTTCCTTGTCTTCCAGGAGACAGAGGATCTTGAGACGGATGGGGTGCGACATGGTCTTCAACAGTTTTGCCATGGATTCGATTTGTTCTGTTTTCACGTTGTTACCTCGATTTGATATTGCTTTAGTACTTTAGCTTTTAACTAAATGCTAGCGTGTTGATTGTCAACATATTTTTAGAGCACTAAGGCTGTAGTATAACCGGATCATTCAGTTCTATACCTAAATTAAGTAGAGCGCTTCCTTGATTGACGGCGATTTCCAGGAAGTCGCGGCTGCCGAAGAGAGCAAGGCGGCTTCCTGCTGGAACCGCGGCATAAGATTCGGATATACCGCTAATAACCGTATTTTTTACTGTGAGATTGAACTGTCGGTGATCTGTAGGCGATGGGTGGATTTGCCGGAAATCGTCCAGGTGGATATTGGTTATAAGATTGCCGAAATGATCGAAATCGACAACGGCGCCGGTAATTATCCGGCGGCCCCGGTCAATGGCCGGTTTGGGCAGGGCAAGGACGGTAAGTGTGTCGTAATCGATCTTTTGGCCGATTTGATGCACGGGCATGCCATCGGCGAGATGGGCGGCAATCGGCGCCATAATATCGCGGCCGTGGAAGTTGTGGCTGACAGGTTTGAGATAGAGATCAGGACAGTCCACGATATAGCAGGCAGTGAGCAGGTTCTTCAGGAGGAACAGAGAAAGAATTCCATTGTCCGGGGCTAAAAAATATTGTTCCTGGGCTTGCAGGAGAACGATCCGGCGTTTTGTGCCGACATCGGGATCAACGACTATAACATGGATTGTGCCGGCGTTAAAGAAACGGTGGGTGGAATAGATGAGATAAGCTGCCTGGCGAATATCATGACGCCTGATGCCATGGGTGATATCAATAACGGTTACCTGTGGACAAAGCGAATGGATCACACCCCGCATGATTCCGGCGTATTCATCTGTAACACCGAAATCCGTGGTCAGCGTAATGATTTTTTTCATTATACCTTTTAGCTGTTTATTAATTTTCGTTTAATTGATCGAATCTTAATGATAGCAAAAAACGTTTGTTATTGCTAATTAGAAAATATTACCCTCTCTTGACAGTGAGGAAAATTCAGCCCGGATAAACTATTCAATCTTAGTTGAAATAATAAAGTTGTTAAATAAACCTTGAATAGTAATTATTCTTAAGTTTAATATGTTATTTGTGATATACCAGTAAGCTGAGAATAAAGGATCAGGCAATGAGTGATGCAAATAGAATGAGGATGACCAAGCAGAGACAGATTATTCTGGAAGAGCTTAAAAAGGTAACCAGCCATCCGACAGCTGATGAAGTCTACCAAATGGTTAGAAGGCGTATGCCCAAAATAAGCCTTGGAACCGTTTATCGAAACCTTGAGATCCTGGCAGGCTTGGGGCATATTCAAAAATTATCGGTTGGCGGAACCCAGAAGCGGTTTGATGGAGATATAAGTTTGCACTCTCATATCCGCTGCCGAGATTGCGGTCGCGTGGCCGACCTTAATCTCAAGCTTGAGTCGCACATTGAAACTGAAGCAGCCAGGTTTACGGACTTTGTTGTTCTTGGACACCATCTTGAATTTATCGGTATCTGTCCCGAGTGTCAATAAACCCATATATTGACAATTTGATTGCTCGAAGAATATCCTGTCTCTAGTCGTCTTTGTTTTTCTGAACGATAAGCACTAACGTAGCGATATCGTAGGGGCGTGGTCCTTGCGTCTAGATCTTTTAGGCAAAAAGACCCTGCCCCGACCGGGTCTTTAATGAAAAATCGGTTCAATTTAAACTGAAGGAGGTTGTGCTATGAGTTCATTGAAAGGATCGAAAACAGAAATAAATCTCTTAACCGCCTTTGCTGGTGAGTCACAGGCTCGTAATCGTTATACCTATTTTGCAGCCCAGGCAAAAAAAGAGGGGTATGTACAGATTTCCGCCATCTTCGAACGAACTGCCGATCAGGAAAAAGAGCATGCTAAAAGGCTGTTTAAGTTTCTTGAGGGCGGCGAGGTCGAGATTGCTGCAGCTTTTCCAGCAGGGAAAATTGGTTCTACCGAAGAAAATCTACTGGCCTCGGCCGCCGGCGAACATTATGAACAGGCCTCAATGTATCCTGGTTTTGCCAAGATTGCCAAAGCCGAAGGGTTTGACGAAATTGCCCGGGTTTTTCTGGCTATTGCCGTTGCCGAGAAACAGCATGAAAAGCAGTATCGGGCTCTCGCCGCCAATATTGCCGCCAAGAAGGTGTTCAGCCGGGAGAAGAAGGCGACCTGGCAGTGTCGGAATTGCGGGTATGTGCACGAGGGAGAATCGGCTCCGGACACATGTCCTGCCTGCGCTCATGCGCAAGCCCACTTTGAGCTTATCGGTGAAAACTATTAAAAAGGGGAGGGTGTCATGGCTGAACAGATGGGTTGAGCTTTTAGCGGATGGCAAGGCCTATCGCTGCAATCTGCACGGCCTCTGGAAGGGATGATGGGAATTGTTGACGTTGTGGTGTGGGTTGCGTAGGGGCGTATTGCAATACGCCCCAACAAACGCAATACGCCCCAACAAACGTCAATCATGACCGAACGGTTTTTGGATCATTCATCTGTCCTTTGCGTTTAACCTGATCACCCCGTAATACATTTGATCTCTTCCTCGCTCGGCAGCATCTGCGGATCTGGGAAGATTACAATCGGCACGGAGAATCTGTTTTCGAGTTCAAGTAGATCCGCCCGTTTTTTGTTCAGGATATACTGGGCCACCTGCAGGGGCAGTCGGCATTCAACCCGGATGACGTTCTTCTGCGCCACCCCGGTCTGGATGTTTCTGAGATAGACCAGTGCCAGGGTTTCGACGGACCGCACCACTCCCCGGCCCTGGCAATGCTCACAGGTCTTGTAACTGCCGCTCTGGATAGGAGAAGCCAGTTTCTGGCGGGATATTTGCAAAAGCCCGAATTTGGATATCTTGCTGATGTCGGTCTTGGCTTTATCTTTTTTTAGGCAATTCTTGACCTGTTTTTCTACCTCACGGATATGGCGCTGGTCGCGCATGTCGATAAAATCGACGACAATCAAGCCGCCAAGATCGCGCAGTCTGACCTGTCTTGCCATCTCTTCAGCCGCTTCCATGTTGACCAGGAAGATGGTCTCGTCAAAGCTCTTATCCTTGGAGGTCCGGCCGGAATTGACATCAATGGCCACCAGGGCCTCGGTGGGATTGATAACAATCGAACCGCCGGAAGGCAGGGGAACGGTAGGCTGGTAGATCTGGTCGATCTTCTTTTCGACATCAAAATGGTTGAAAATTGGTTGTGAGCCTTGATAGTGTTTCACCAGAGTGTCCTTCTGCCTTGAGGGCAGAAGCTCAAGGAAACGCACTACCTGTTCATAGACCTCCTGATTGTCGACAATGATTTCGTCGATATCCGAGGTGAAGTAGTCACGCAGGAAGCGTGAGATGACGTTCTCCTCTTTATAGATGAGCGAGGGGGTTGGCATCTCCTGGCCTTTTTTCTTCACCTCTTTCCAAAGATTGAGCAGATAGCGCATGTCTTGCGACAAGGCTGTTTTAGTAATTTCGTTGCTGGCGGTGCGGATAATATAGCCGATTCCTTCCGGGCGTTTGATGGTTTCCATCATCTCCCGCAAATGGCGCCGCTGTTCCTCGTCTTCGATTTTTCGTGAGATGCCGGCGCTGTCGCTGCCGGGCATTAGTACCAGATAACGGCCCGGCAGGGAGAGGAAGGTCGTCATGTTGGCGCCCTTGTTGCCGACCACCTCCTTGACCACCTGCACCAGCACCTCCTGCCCCTTGCGGACAACATCCTGGATTTTGAAGTTTTTCCAGTTGGCTTCCGGCGGAATATCCTTGAAATAGTATTCCGGATGAATATCGCCGAAGGGTAGAAAGCCGTTCTTGTCTGTGCCGATATCGACAAAAGCCGCCTGCAGATTGGCCTCGACAGCGGTAATCTTGCCCCGATAGATATTGCCTTTGGTCTGCTCGTGGGAGATTGTTTCGACATGGAATGATTCGATCCGGCCGTTTTCGAGCAAGGCGATCCGGCACTCTTCGGGTTCGTCGGTATTAATCAGCAGCAGACGCTTCGAGAGCGCTTGGGTCGATAGTTGTTCATTTTTGGGAGACGGGATGGTTGGAGAAGCCGGTTGCTCGTCGGCTTTCTCGCTCTCCTTTTTGCGGTCCCGGCGGCGCGGCGGTCTTTTCCTTTTCGGTTTTTTTGTAACCTCCGGGGCATCGCCGGCCTGACTCGACTCCTCAACGGCGGAGAGCGGGGCGTATTGCGGTGCATCAACCACCGGAATAATCGGTGGGCCGGCCGGTTCGACAACAGCTTGCCGTTCGTCTGAATCAGGCTTTGAGTTCTGGTCGATCTGACCTGTATTGTCGGTTTCGGTTGGCGGTGGTGTTTGGGTATCTGTTTTTTTTCTAGTCATTTTAGTTCCATGTAGTTGTGATTGCGTTTCTTGATCAGCTCTAACAGTCTTTTGCCTGATGAGCCGGAATATTTATTGTTTGCCGTAGTTAGCTTTCGGTCTGATAGTACTCTTTGTCGTTATGAATCGTGCGGCTGACAAGCCTTTGTTTTTCAAGTTCCGTAAGATTGTTTTTAATTACATTGTGGTCAATTGCCAGCGCCGCGCAGAGGTCGGAAATTGTGCTGGGCCGGCGTTTGAGGAGATTGACGATTTCAGCCATGCCGATGGCCTGGGGGTGTGAAGTTGATTGGCAGCGGGAGAAATCGGCAATAATCTCGACAGGGCCGCTGAACTGTCCGGCTACAGAGGTGATTTCCGCACTGCTCAGCGGTATGGCGAATGACTCACAGGGGGGGCGAGCCACGGTGTTTAGCTGGATGCGATCCGGTTGTATCTCTATCACTGCTTTATTCAGGGCAGCAATATCTTCCGGACTGTCGTTGATATCTTTCACCAGCAGGATTTCCAGCCAGATCTTGCCGGAAAATTCATTTCTGAATTGCCTGAGGCCGGCAATGATCTTGCCGAGGTCGGTGCTCTTGGTCGGCCGGTTGATTTTTCGGAAACTCTTGGGAAGCGCGGCGTCGAGGGATGGAATCACTATATCCGCTGCTAAAAGAGCCTGGCGAACCGCTTTGACATGGAAGAGAGAACCATTGGTCAGTACAGCGACGGGTTTTTTGGTTAATATCTTGATATGCCTGATTATTTTTCCGATCCCGGTATGCAGGGTGGGCTCCCCTGCCGCCGTGATTGTGACTACATCAAAATCCGGCCGGTTGCGTTGCTCGGAGATGAACGTATCGAACTCGGCCAGGATTTCTGTTGTCGGAATGTATTCGCGGCGTTGACCGGTGAATTTTGTGGTTGGACCGACCTCGCAATATATGCAGTTGAAATTGCAGGTTTTGGCCGGTAACAGGTCAATGCCGAGGGAGAGGCCGAGGCGACGGGAGTTGACCGGTCCGAACAGATATTTCATGGGTGTTGCTGGTTGGTTGCTCAAGTATTCAGTCATTCGGGAAGTTATCAATTTTTAAGGCGATACTGTGTGACATCCCTTTTGGAAGTGGTTGAAACGGCAAAGTTTAACGAGTGGGGTTAGTAAAAAACAGACATAATAACAAGGCGTTATGCATTAAACAACTAAACAGACAAGTAGAATTTTGCCTTGACACCACCCTATTGAACGCGTAGATTCAAGATTTTACACTAGGTCTGCTATTTAAACCACCTATTCTTATCATCAGGAAACGAAAATGCGAAGTGACGCAATGAAAAGAGGGCTCGAAAGAGCTCCGCATCGGTCTTTGTTCAAGGCAATGGGGTATACGAGTGAGGAGATCAATCAGCCACTTGTCGGGATATGTCACGCCCATAATGAGATAATTCCAGGCCATATCCATCTGGACAAGATTGTCGAGGCGGTCAAGGCTGGTGTGCGCATGGCCGGCGGCACGCCTGTGGCGTTTGCGACAATCGGGGTGTGCGACGGCATTGCCATGAATCATGCCGGCATGAAATACTCTCTGGCCAGCCGTGAGATTATTGCCGACTCCGTCGAGATTATGGCCCAGGCCCACCCTTTTGACGCCCTGGTCATGATTCCTAACTGCGATAAGGTCGTTCCCGGCATGCTCATGGCAATGCTGCGGGTCAATATTCCGGCGTTGATGGTCAGTGGCGGTCCCATGCTGACCGGGCGTTTTCAAGGCAAAGATGTGCATCTGGTCAGTGTTTTTGAAGGGGTGGGACGAGTAAAGGCCGGTACTATGACTGCCGAGGAGCTTGATGGACTGGAAGACTCCGCCTGTCCGGGTTGCGGCTCGTGCGCCGGCATGTTTACCGCTAATTCCATGAACTGTCTTACCGAGGCGCTGGGCCTGGGGTTGCCCGGCAACGGCACCATCCCGGCCGTGGCTGCCGCCCGCATCCGTCTGGCCAAGCATGCCGGCATGGCGGTCATGCATCTGCTGGCCGAGAATATCCGACCCCGGGATATCGCCACTCGTGCGGCTTTCCTGAACGCCATGGCGGTTGATATGGCTCTGGGCTGCTCCACCAACACGGTTTTGCATGTCCCGGCCATTGCCCGGGAAGCGGATGTTGATCTGCCCCTGGCGCTGTTTAATGAGGTGAGTCATAAAACTCCCCACCTCTGCAGCCTGATTCCAGGGGGACCGCACAGCCTGCAGCAGCTTGATGAGGCCGGCGGCGTGCCGGCGGTAATGTCTGAGCTACTGGCTAAGGAGGGGTGCTTGTCGGCTGATGTGCTTACGGTGACCGGCAAGACCTTGCGGGAGAACCTGGCAGACCGGAAGGTGCGGGATAGCGAGATTATCCGGCCATTGTCAACTCCCTACCATCAGGTGGGCGGTATCGCCGTACTTTATGGCAATCTGGCGCCGGACGGAGCAGTCGTCAAGCAGTCGGCAGTTGCTGTTGAAATGCTGGTGCATAGCGGTCCAGCCAGGATTTTTGATTCTGAAGAAGAGGCACAGACCGCTATTCTGGCCGGCAAGATCAGAGCCGGTGATGTGGTGGTGATCCGCTACTGCGGGCCGCGGGGTGGTCCGGGTATGCCGGAGATGCTCTCGCCGACATCCGCAATTATTGGAATGGGCCTTGGCAAGAGTGTGGCTTTGATCACCGACGGTCGCTTCAGCGGCGGCACTCAGGGTGCCTGTATAGGTCATGTTTCTCCGGAAGCGGCCGATGGCGGCCCCATTGCTCTGGTGGCGGAAGGAGATCGCATCTCTATTGATATTCCGCATAATACGATCACCCTTGATGTATCTGAAACTGAGCTGGCAAAACGGCTGGGAGTCTGGCAGCCACCGGCCCCGAAGATCACCAGAGGGTATGTTGCCCGGTACAGCCGGATGGTCAGTTCCGGCAGTACCGGCGCGGTATTGAAATAGTAGGGGGTGGTTCTGCGCTATTCTGTTTTTCTATTATGGGGAGTCTCCTTGCTTTTCCCTGCGCTGGTTTTTGCCGGGGAAACCCTGGTCTCCCCGGTCGGCTGGGATCTTGAGGCTGATAGTTTAACGAGTTACAGCAAATCGGCGGATGTGGAGGCTGCAGGAGATGTTGTCTTGCGTCGTCCAGCGGGTTCAGGTGTTAAGCCTATTGAGATAAAAGCGGACTGGCTGAGATATAACCAGGCTAAAAACCTGGTTGAGGGCCGCGGCCATCTCTCTTTCAGTTCCACAGATGAAACAATTTTTGCGTCGGCAGCCCGGTTTGACCTGAACAGGCAAACCGGCATCCTTAACGATACGACAATGTTTCTTCAGGAGAGCCATCTCTATTTTTCAGGGAGTCTCCTTGAAAAAAATGGTGATGTCTCCTACCGGTTTATTGATGGCAAGGTAACCGCCTGTCCAGTCAGGCCCGGGCATAGTGTCCCTTGGGCTTTGTGGAGCAGCCGGGCAGAGGTAACGGTGGATGAGTTTGCCGTGCTGAGACATGCCACCTTCAGGATTAAAGATTTTCCGGTTTTTTACACCCCGTATATTATTTTCCCTGTCAAAACTATCCGGGAGAGCGGTTTACTGTTTCCGGAAATCTCCCGCTCTTCTCGAGATGGCGTCGGGCTGATCGCGCCGTATTTTGTAAATATCTCACCCAGTGTCGATCTGACTATGTACCTTGGTTATTTAGAGAGAAAAGGGGCAAATCTGGCAACGGAATTCCGGTATATGCTTGATGCGGATGATCGTGGAACTATTATGGCTAACTATCTGCAGGATGGCAGCACGGATAACGTCCTTGATGATTTTAAGCAGGACGGCTATTATCGAACTCTTCATGATCGCTATTGGTTACGGGGTAAGGCGGATCATGAATTTGCCGGTCATGTTATCGGCCGGCTTGATCTTGACCTCGTATCGGATCGCGACTATCTCCGGGAATATCGGGATGGGGTTATCGGCTTTACCCGCAGTGACCGAAATTTTGTCGAGACCTTTAACCGTGGTCTGCAGGAGGAGTCTATCCCTTTTCGTGAATCATCTCTGCAGTTATCCCGGGCGGTCGACAGTCTTTTCTGGGGTGGAGAGCTGCGCTGGGTAGATGATACCGCCGAGGACACGGCAACCTTCAAACAGATCCACACCTTGCCGAGGCTGATGGCAAATTTTCAGGAGATGCTCTGGGATTCGCCGGTTAATTTGGATTGGCATTCGGAGTATGTAAACTACTGGCGGGAAGAGGGAGTAGGCTATCAGCGTCTGGATCTGCAGCCAGGTCTGCGGCTCTCCTTGCCGGCCGGGCAGCTGCTTGAAGGGCGGTTGCGGGGTGGGGTGAGAGAGACCCTCTATCGGGTGGAAACGCAAGCCGGCGGAGCGGCTGCGACCGGGAATCAAGGGTATAAAAACCGGAGGGTTTATGATTTTGAGACAAATGCCGCTTTCGTGCTGGCCAGGAACTTCGATTTAGAGGCAGGTTCCTGGCAGTGGCTCAATCATACGGTGCGCCCGAATCTCAGTTACAATTATGCAGGTACTGAGAGGGATGATGACCTGCCTGTCCTTGATAGTGAAGATCTGGTGCTGAGTGCTAACACTCTGACCTATGGCGTGAATAATTTTTTCAAACTTGGCGGCCGGCAAGCCAACTCGGAATATGAACACTATCTTGGCTACTTCAAGATGTTTCAGACTCTCGATATAACAGAAGAGAGAAGAGTGCTTGTCGGCAGCAGCGATAAGCGCCGGCCGTTTTCCGATATCAATTTCGACACGCTTGTCCAGCCGATTGTTCCGTTGTCAATCCGTTACCAGACAGCTCTTAATGTCTACGGTGCAGGTGTCGGCCGGTACACCCTTGAAACCCGTTATGCCCACGCTAATGGCAATATACTCTCTTTGGATTACTCTTATTATAAGGGGGGAGCCCGTGATCTGCGGATATGGTTGCAGTACCGCTTGTTTGAGCAGTTAGTGCTTAAGGTCGATACCACTCGTTCATTGTTGTTGGATCGGACAGCAAACGAATCCGTCGGGCTTATCTACACGCCGGACTGCTGGTCTGTTGAGGTGGATTACAGCCAGAACAGTGATGATCAGAGAATAATGGTTATTTTCTCTTTGGCCGGATTCGGCAAAGCGTTGGAGTTCGGCAAGGATAATTTTTAAAATTCAGGGTTTGAACTGGATTCATTTGAGGAACGGCTTGATGTTTTATGATATATTTAATGGTGACGCTGATGGTCTTTGTGCACTCCATCAATTGCGTCTTGTCGAACCGCGGCCGGAAGCCATTATTATCAGCGGGGTAAAGCGGGACATTAAACTGCTTAAGCAAGTCGTCGGGGTGACGGGTGCGGTGATAACCGTCCTTGATATCTCCCTGGACAGTAACCGCGAATACCTGCCGGCCTTGCTTGCCACCTGTCGGATTATGTATATTGATCATCATTTTGCCGGGAGCATACCGGATTCAGGCAATCTGGAGACGCATATCGATGCTGATCCCGAGGTGTGTACATCTCTGCTGGTCGACCGGCTGCTTGGCGGGCGTTTTCGTCCTTGGGCCGTGGTTGCCGCCTTCGGTGATAATCTGCACCGGACAGCCGCTGCCGTTGCGCCCACCGATTGGTCAACGGCCCAACTTGATCAGGCCAGAGAACTGGGTGAGCTATTGAACTACAATAGCTACGGAGCAGCCTTGGAAGATCTGCATTTTACGCCGCAAGCCCTCTACGCGGCCATAAGGCCTTATGAGGATCCGTTTGAGTTTTTCCGAAAATCTCCGGTGCTGTCGCGATTGCGGGACGGATTTGCCGGCGATATGCAGGCTGCCGCCGGCTTAGCTCCTTACCGGGAGTGTCGGGCGGGGCGAGTGTTCATGCTGCCGGGTGAACCCTGGGCGCGGCGGGTTGCCGGAGTATTCATTAATGAAAAGGCCAGGGATATGCCGGAAAGCGCTCATGTTCTGCTTACTGAAAACAGCGATAAGTCGTATATGATAAGTGTGCGGGCACCGCTGGCTGATAAGAGAGGCGCAGATATTTTGTGCCGACAATTTCCGACTGGTGGCGGGCGGGCTGCTGCCGCCGGCATCAACTCCTTGCCTCCTGCTTTGTTGCCTGAATTTCTCCGAGCCTTTGAAGAGGTATTTGCCCAATGATCACTTGTGTTCGTCTCATGCTTTTGCTGTTTTCTCTTCTCCTGCCCTTGCCTCTTTGGGCTGCGGGCGGCAAGATTCTGGCGGCTGATCTTGTGGAGGATGGCCAGCAGATCAATCTGACAAGTGAGCGGTATGTCGGAATCCTCAAGGAGCTGCAGACCCGTTATCATTTTTCCCGTGAAGAGCTTGACAGGCTATTCGCCGGTGTCGCTATCCAGAAACGCGTGCTTGAGTTGATGGATACCCAGGCGGAGGCCAAGCCCTATTACGATTATTTTCCTAGATTTATTACCGACGAAGTTGTCAGGGAAGGGCGCGAAAAGATTAAACAATATCGCGAGGTTCTTGATAAAATAGAGGCGCAGATGGGGGTGGAGAAGGAGATTGTCGTGGCGATCTGGGGAATTGAAACCCGCTACGGAAAATATAAGGGCGGTTTTAATATGTTCCGGACCCTGAACACCATGTTTGATGCCTATCCAAGACGTCGGAATTTCTATCGTCAGCAGCTTATCGAGTTTTTGCTGCTCTGCCGGGACAACAAGATCGATCCGCTTTCGGTTACCGGATCTTATGGCGGCGCCTTTGGGCAGACGCAGTTTATCCCTTCGAGTTTCAGGGAGTATGCGGTTGATTTTGACGGCGATGGCCGGCGGGATGTCTGGAATTCCGTCCCTGATATTCTGGCCAGCATCGCCAATTATCTCCGACGCTATGCGTGGGTTTATCAGGCCCCCATCTATGGAGAACTCGGCAATCATCTCAATGAAGAGAGTCTGTTGGCGGCTGCCCGGCAGGGCCTGCAGACCCTGCTTCCTCTGAAGAAAGTTAAGGATGTGCAGAAGGTTGACTTGAAGCCTTCGCCGGGCGATAAAGGGGTAGTGGTTGTCGAGCTGGAGCTGGATGATCATGGCGGTATGAGGTATGTCGCCGGTTATCCTAATTTTCAGGCAATCACTAAATGGAACAACTCAAAACGTTATGCAATGGCAGTGACCGAACTCGCTGCCCGCTACTGATATTGGTGGAATTTACTCGCATGCGCTGTACAGGAGAAACAGTTTTTTCGACCTTATTAGCCGGTATACTTTGCTTTATCACGATATTTACCGGGGTATTCTGTTCTCCTTCCCCCATATTTGCCAAGACCAAAACTGCCAAACAGGTTGCTTATAAAAGTCCTGAGCCCGTGCCGACCTTTTATGATGATTTCGACCTGGAATCACTGGATAAGGCAGTGGCCGCCAGCCTCAAGTATCTGAAAGTCATACCGCCGGGGAAAAAATTTCAGGTGTGCGGTGGAGCTCTTTCGGCAGCAGCCCTGGCCGGCTCTCTGCAGGATCTTGCTGCGCTTATTAAGAGATCTAAATCAGCGGGGGAGTTTAATCGTCAGGTCCGGGAGAAATTCGAGGTGTGCAGGATCGGTGATGGAGAGATAGCCGGCAAGGTGTTGGTAACCGGGTATTTCGAGCCTTTGGTCAACGGCAGCCTGGAGAAGAAAAAGCCCTACCTTATCCCTCTGTATAGGGTGCCCGGCGATCTTGTTGTTACCAAAGACCGGGATGGCAAGTCGGTGATCGGCCGCCAGGCGGCAAACGGGGTTGTCCCTTACTGGACCAGGGAGGAGATCGAAAAAAATGGGCACCTGGCCGGCAGTGAACTGGTGTATGTCGACGATCCGGTCTCCGCTTTTGTTCTACAGATTCAGGGGTCAGGCAGGGTGCGCCTGCGGGATGGTTCGATCCGGCCCATTCAATTTGCCGGCAAGAACGGCAGGCCGTACAGCAGTATCGGCAAGCTGCTGGTCGAACAAGGAGTCATGCCGCTTGCCGATGTGACCCTGCCGCGGATTCGGGAATATCTTGATCAACATCCGGAGGAACGGGAGAAGATTCTGCATCACAATGAATCCTTTATTTTTTTTAAGTGGGGAGATTCAAGCGCCCGAGGGGCTATCGGGGAAGTGCTGATTCCGGGACGATCCGTGGCCTTGGATCATAAATCCTATCCTCCGGGAATAATGGCCATTTTGCACTCCCGGAAGCCGATAGTCGATGATAAGGGTGAGGTTAAGGAGTGGCGTGATTTTACCCGATTTGTTTTGAATCAGGATGCCGGCTCGGCGATCAAGGGGCCAGGCCGGGTTGATCTGTTTCTGGGCAGCGGCCGGTATGCGGAAATCGCCGCCGGTTTGATGCGCCAGCCAGGGACTCTTTATCTTCTGGTAAAAAAGAAGTAGTTGCCATACTGATGCGTTTTTTGGTAACTACATTAGAGAGAGTGTGTTCCTGAGCAGTTACAACCATCCAATCTGATACCTGCGGAGAAATGGTATGAAACGACCTGAAATTGATTACTGGATCGCCTGCATGCTTGGTTCGCACTCAAATGTATCCGACCTGAATATTACTGCCGGAATGCCTTTGCAGGTAGAGTCGGCCGGCGTACTGAAAACGGTGCCGGTCAAACCGGCGCTTGAGCGACTTACACCGTTTCAGACCGAGGTGTTTGTCTTGAATCTTATCGGTGGCAATAAACGGTTATTAGATGATCTTGCTGCCAGCGGATCGTGTGATCTCTCTTATTGGCTGGGTGAAAAAGCCAGGTTCAGGGTGAATGTCTTCTCCCAGAGAAACCAGCTCTCCGCTGTACTCAGAAAGCTTGAAACATCTATTCCGACTATCGAGAAACTCAACTTGCCGCCGGTCTTTAACAAGATGGCTGAAACTTTAAACGGTATGGTATTGGTGACCGGCGCTACCGGATCGGGTAAAACTACGACGCTCGCTGCCCTTCTCCATAAAATCGGGGATGAAAAGGCTGTGCATATTGTAACTCTTGAGGACCCGATCGAATATGTCCATCCGCATAGCAAGGGGACTTTTAATCAGCGGGAGTTCGGTAACGATTTCGATACATTTGCTTCCGGCCTCAGGGCAGCCCTGCGTCAGGCGCCCAAGGTTATCCTGGTAGGCGAAATGCGCGACCGGGAAACCATGGAGATCGGTTTGTCTGCAGCCGAGACCGGCCATCTGGTGTTCAGTACTCTGCACACGGTTGAGGCCGGCCAGACCGTCAACCGGGTTATCGGTATGTTTGATGAAGCGGAACACGATCAAGTCAGGACCCGTTTACAGGACACGCTGCGTTGGACTGTCTGCCAACGGTTGCTGCCGAAGATCGGCGGTGGTCGGGCTGCTGCTTTTGAAATAATGGGTATGAACCTGCGGATCAAGGAAGTTATTGCCAATGGTGAGTCGGAAGGCAAGACATTTTACGAAATTATCGAGGACGGCGTCACTCAGGGGATGATGACCTTTGATCAGCACATCTTGCAGTTGTATGAGGCTGGATTGATCACCGAACAGGTCGCCATGAATTATTGCTCGCGCCGCAGCATACTTTCTCGGGGACTCGATCAGTTGAAGGCGGAGCGCGGTGAGGCTACCACCCAGATTACCGGTCTTGGCATGGAAGAGAAAAAAGAGGATCCAAGGCAGCGAAAACGATAGGAGAAGGAGGAGTTTATGATTTCCGAGTGTCCTCATTGCCGGCAAGCTCTCAAGTTTTCCGAGGCGCAGCTGATAAAGTTGGAAAGCACTTTTGCCCGTCTGCCGCCAGGCGGGATCATCAAGCTGCAATGTCCGCTGTGCAATACCCCGATTGAACTGGGCGCCGGCGGAGCCTTGGTCAACGGCGCGGCCCCCAAGCCGAAGCCCTCTGCCTCGCAGGCTTCAGCCGTTGGTGTTGAGCCGCCGAAGAGTCCGGATGTCAGCTGGCTGGCGAGCGGCGCGTATCAGGAACAGGAGGAGCTCAGCGATATCCCGATGGCCCTGATCCTGGTTGATGATGGCCCTCTGCGGGCCCAGATCGGCGGGGCGTTTGTCGAGTTGTTTTATCAGCCGGTTTATCCGGAGTCGGCTGCCGATGCTGTTGATCGCATGCGGTTTGTTGATTTTGCTGCTGTTGTCCTGCATAGCGGCTTTATGGGGCAACCTTTCAGCGAATCCGCCTTACATGAATACGTCCAAGCCATGACCATGGCAAAACGCCGTTATATCTTTTATATCCTGATTGGTCCGGAATTCCAGACGCTATATGACCTGGAGGCTCTGACTTACAGTGCCAATCTGGTGGTGAATGAAAAGGATGTGCAATATATGAAGATAATAGTCAAAAAGGGTCTGCATGATACTGAGACCCTGTTCGGTCCCTGGATTGCGGCCATCAAGGGATATGGGAATAAATAGATTGTAGGGGCGTATTGCAATAGGGCGTATTGCAATACGCCCCTACGCAGCCAATTCCGCCTGCACGGCCTTTGCCAGGGTTTCCAGGGTATAGGGCTTTTTGATGTACGCTCCTGCTCCCAGCCTCTGCAGTTCTGCGACCTGTTCGGTTTCCGAGTATCCGCTGACAATCAGCGCCTTCTGCTTTGGATTGGTTTTACTTATCTCTCTATAGGTTTCCAGACCATTGAGCCCGGGCTCCATGATCATGTCGAGGATAAGGAGATCCGCCTTGTTTTTCAGGAGATAGCGAATTGCCTCCTCGCCGCTGGCAACGGCAACGACTTTGTAGCCGAGGCGGGAAAGCAGGTCCAGGGAGATCTGGCGCTGTTCCAGGACATCGTCTACGACCAGGATTGACTGACCGTTGCCTCTGAGTGAGTCAAATGTCAATTCCATTGATTGTTCAACTGCGATAGATTGTCTTACCGCCGGCAGGTATAACGTAAAGATCGTGCCGGCTCCTTCGGTACTCTGCACGTCGATATAGCCCTCATGATCATTTACTATACCCATAACCACCGCGAGACCAAGACCGGTGCCGCTTCTGCCCATTCTTTTTTTGGTGAAAAAAGGTTCAAATATCTTGTTGATGTCAGCCATCGGAATGCCGATGCCGGTGTCGGTTATCGCCAGGGTTGCGTACTCTCCTTCCTTGATTGTCGTGTTGCCGGGCAAGGGGCGCTCAAGATAGAGATTGGCAGTGGTAATGACGATTTTACCCTCATCGCCGCCGATGGCCTCTGCAGCATTTGCAATAAGATTCATCAGAATTCTGGATAAGTGGATGGGAGAACCGACACTATTGAGCAGTTCTTCGTCCAGATGGGTTTGCAGGTTGATCTGCGGATAATAGGACATTATCTTTTGATGCTCGGCACTGCCCAGATAGTTGCGCAGGATCTCATTGAGATTGATCACCTTGGAGATAACGACGCCACGGCGTGCGAGGGCCAGGAGGTCCTGAACGATGGCGGCAGCTTTTTCTCCGGATTTCTGGATGGTCTTTAGAGGATTGCGGAGCGGACTTGCCTCCGGCAGCTCCATCAGCAACAGCTCGGGGTAGCTAACTATGCCGGTCAGTATATTGTTTAAATCATGGGCAACCGAGCCGGCCAGGGTGCCGATCGTTTCCATTTTTTGACTGTGTCGGAGCTGTTTTTCGATCTTTTTGCGCTGGGATAGGTCTCTGACCGAGATAATTGCCGAATTTTTCCCTTCATAGGTAAGCGCTGCCGCGTTGATCCCGACCGGGATGAGGATGCTGCTGCGTGAGACAAGTTCGGCCTCAAATTCGACTTCTCCTGCTCTCTTGTCTAATAATTGCAGGATTTTCCATGCCACCGTGCGTCCTTTCAGGATTTTTTCCGCTGCGATATCTGCCAGTTCGTCTTGGGTGTATCCGGTCAGTTCAAGATATTTGGGGTTGGCGTAGGCGTGTTTCTCCGCCTGGATAATGGCGACTCCGTCGTTGGAGTTTTCTACAAGCGCCCGGTATTTCGCTTCGGAAAATTCCAAGGTTGCGGTGTTGAGGGAGCTGTGAATTGCTACAGCAACGAAATTAGCAATAATATCAAAGAGATGTATGTCGTTTTTGTCAAAGGCATCCCTCTTGCTGTGGCTCAAGTTGAGGACGCCGATCGGTTTGTTTTCAATGAGTAGCGGTATGGTTATCAGGCTGTTGATCTCTATTTGGCTCTCAGGTAGTTGAATAAACAGGGGGGACTCCTGGGCGTTGCTGAGGTAGATCGGCTTTCTCTCTTGGAAGGCCTGACCTGCTGCACCTTCGCCGACTTTGAAGGAGTAGATCGTCCCCTCCAGGGAGAAGATCCTGTTGGTGTCGAGAATATAGTGGTTTTGGTTCGAATCCGAGGCGCCGATTAAAAAGAGCTGATCAATTTTGGGGTCTAGGAGCATGATGGAGCAGTTTTGGGCGATGGTGCTGTTGATGATGACATCAAGTATGAATCTGCAGGACTCCTTAAAACTACTGATATAAAGAAGGGTCATGCCGATCTCTCGGATCATGGAAAGCTCGGAGATTTTCTCTTCCAAGCGGTTTTGGATTTTCCTGATCTGTTCTCTAAGCAGGTTGTTCTCTGCTTCGAGTTGCGAGATGTTGTCATCATTCATAGTTCTGTTCCTGGTTTCAGTAGGGGCAATTCACGAATTGCCCAGCCATACGAATTGCCCAGCCATACGAATTGCCCCTACGCCAACAGTTGCAGGTACTCTTCCATCTTCGGCCTCTGCCTCTCCAGGAAATCAATAATTCTTTTAAGATCATCCTTGAGCAGCCCGAGGTTTTTTACGGCAATTTTCACATCGGCAACTCCGGGATTGCCGCTGCTGCCGATTGCGGTTTTATGGCAGAGAAAGTCGGCCACTTCGATAATCATTGCCTTTATGGTAAAATCCTGCGGGCATTTAGCGGAAGAGTGATGAAATTGGACCGGCAATATCAGGCTCTCAGGGAAATTCCAATGCTTCATGAGTTGCCCGGCAATAGTTGCATGGTTCTCAGAAAAAATTTCCATCTCTTTATAGTGCAGAGGGCAGTCATTTTTTTTAGATTCTTCGAGCGCTATGGCAAAATCGTCAGGAAAATGCAGGGCAAAAATAATCTTGCCCATGTCATGCAAAAGTCCGTTGAGAAATATCTGCTCTCGGTCGTCGATTTTTAAGAGTGTGGCAAGTTCCTTGGCCGCAGTAGCGCAACCCAGGGAGTGCAGCCAAAGCTCCTCCATTTTAAGTAGGGTGTTAACTTTTTTGAGATCGAAGGCGGAGAAAACGCCCATGCCGATGGCAAGACTGGTTACATCATTGAAGCCGATGATGGTAATGGCGTGCGGTATCGAGGCGATTGTTTTGACCACGCCATAGTAGGCGGAGTTTGCCAGCTTCAGAACTTTGTTGGCAATGGCCTGATCCTGGAGGATAAACTCGGCAAGGGCATGAACTGAGGCATTGTCGTCATCCGCCAGTTTGATAATGTTGCTGGTAACGACCGAGAGTGTTGGCAGTTGTGTCCGTTTGTCGCGGATAAGATCCTGAATGATGGTCTTTTTTCCCATATTAATTCGAACTCCTCCTGCTAATTTCTTCTTGCAGGAATCGTGCCGTTTCGCTTCAAAAATCCGCCGAATTTTTGATTTTTAAAGCGAAGGCGTAATCACTCAACAATAAGGAGTGTTGCTGGCACTGTTTGCTTGGATAGTTTATCTTACTTATGGCATTTTAGACAACGGCTGTCAAATAAACAGCTAGATTATTATTGTTTTTTGCCTCAATAGCAACAGGTACTCTCTTTCCTATGGTCGTTTGTTGTAGGACCTTTTGGGCTTGGATGATTTTAGAAAACCGGTTATAGAGAGATGATAATATAGATTGTAGGGGCGTATTGCAATACGCCCCTATCACCCGCCCCGGCAGAAAAAAACGGAGTAACGCCATGCAGGAGAGTCAATATTTGCACGGGAATGAGCAGTTTATTGATAAGTTTAGAGAGCTGCCTTTGTTTGGCTCCCTTGAACGAGGCTTTCTTAAAAAACTTATTGAGATGTGCAAGATCCGCAAGTTTGATGCCGGCGAGATTATCACGGCTGAAGGGGGCAAGGATTTTTGGATCTATATTATCATCTCAGGAGAGGTGGCGGTTTCCAAACAAGGCGAGGAGATAGTCAGGTTAAGACGGGTCGGCGATCTGTTCGGTGAGCTCGCCATGATTGATGGAGAAACACGTTCAGCCACGGTGCGGGCCGCCAGTGAAACCGTCTGTCTGGCAATTGATGCCTACTTTCTCGACAGCGTCAAGCCGGCTGACCGCAACGCCATCTATGCTGTAATGTACCGGTTGTTTGCCGAACTGCTTTCAGGCCGGCTCAGGGCATC
>Ga0208863_1000880_pt1 | contig 23135 bp, 14 predicted proteins | sample RifOxyD3_FD_184040 | JGI IMG/M metagenome (GOLD analysis project Ga0208863, IMG submission 184040) | Soil microbial communities from Rifle, Colorado - Rifle Oxygen_injection D3 (SPAdes) | ecosystem: Environmental > Terrestrial > Deep subsurface > Rock core/Sediment | place: Rifle, Colorado...
GGGAGCAGCCTTGATTGCCGGGGGAGGAGTCATTTTTCGTCCGACCCGGTTTACCCCCGCTGGTAGCGGCGGTGCTGATCGTTCATGATTAATAGTCAGCATTTCCAGGGAAACAAGGTCCGGCCTCGTCAGCTCTTGTCCTACCTGGGCAGCCACGACCAGCATCACCAGGAGGCAGAGGGCATGGACGCCGGCCGACAGGGCGAGGGCCAGCCCGAGTCGGCGCCGGCCGGTGCTCCATGGTTTTTGTTCAGCTGGAACCGGGGCTGCGGTTGCAGCTTCAAGGCCATTAGCAGTTATGTCAAGATAAGTATCTCGGCTCATGCCGTGGTTTAATCCGCCAGTTGGATGTCGAGAAAAGAGTAGCCGTCGTGATTGACGATAGCGCCGGTTCTTATAGCAAGTTGGTGCTTGAATATCGGGCCGTCAACCACCAGAGAGTGGTATTCGCCTTTCTCCCCGCAGGCATCAATGCCGATATTTTCAAGTTCGGCAAGGAGCTCGTGGTCAAGTTGCCGGCCAAGGAAACTCCGGTCGAGCAGGCTGTCCTTGATTGCAACGATTATTGCTTTGAAGCCGGCAGCAAGGAGCTCGGTCAGTAGTTGCCGCCGCGCTGTTTGCCAGAGCGGCAGCAAGGGGGTGATTCCAGCCGTGGCGCAGACCTTCTCCACCCACTCTCGATGGGGTTCAAGATCGATATCGCCAAAGACGCCGTATTCGATGCCCGCCCCCTGGAGTTCAACAAGGGTCTGAGTAAAAACATCCTCATATGAGTCCCAGGAGGCGTTGCGGACGATAAGCGGTATTGCCAGGGCGTCAGACTGGGCCAGAATCACCTCGCGAGACAGGCCATGCGACCTGCTCCGCTCGCCATTTGTGGTAAACATGGTCAGAAGGCGGGTTGGTATGCCTCCTGACCTGATGGCCCGATAGAGGGCAAGGCAGGAATCCTTGCCCCCGCTCCAAGAGGAAAACAGCTTTTTGTTTTCAAGCTCGTTTATTTTAGAATTCATAGCCTACCTGTAAAAACATGGAACGCCCGGCTCCGGGGTATTGCTCCTGGGTCGTTTTCCAGGAATTCTGATCTTTAAAGTTTGCCACATAGGTGGCATACCCCTTGTCAAAGATATTAGTGGCGATCAGGGCGACCCGAAAATGTTCGGCGATAACCTGTTCGATTTTTAGATCCATTGTCCAGTAGGAGTCAAGCTCGATCTTCGGGGTAAGATCTGTTATGGTCTGATAATAGCCGGGCCTACTCCCGACATAGCGGGCGGTTATGGTCGAGGCCAGGCCGAAATCGGTAAAATATTTAAGATCACCTTTGAACTGGCACTCCGGTTTATAGCGGGCCGGACGGGCTGCTCCGGGCGCCATTTCCTCTTCGGCGTCGAGCAGCGTCAGGCTTGTGTCGAGCAACAGAGAATAATATGGGCCGATCTTGGCGTTCAGCTCCCAGCCGGTGGCCTTATAGGTGTATAGATTGGTCGGTGTATAGTAGTTCAAGCCCGGGATCGCGGTCGGCTGACTCGGGTCCTCGGCCCAGTCGATCTTATCCTTGATATCCCATCTGAAATATGAAACCGTGGCAAAAATGTGGTTATTCAGCAAACTTTGTTCAACAGTAAAATCCGTGTGCCAGCCGGTTTCAGGCTTGAGACTCTGATTGCCCTTGGCAGAGCCGTCGTCCGGCCAGAACAGCTGGTTCATGGTCGGCGCCTTGAAATGTTTGCCGTGATTTGCCTTAAGCGTTGTTCCATCAAGCGGGTTGACCACCAGGCCTAAGCGGGTGACGTTCGCATGCCCGAATGTTGAGTGTTCTTCGTACCGGTATCCGGCGTTTACCTTGAGTTGCTCTATCGGCTTAAGGCTTAATTCGGCAAACGTGCCCTGCGTAAAAAGCTGGTGCTCTTTTGTGGAAACGCCGCCGGCCAGCTGGGCGCCCGTATTATCCAGGTTCTGTTGTTTGTTTTTGTAGTTGAAATCCCGGTATTCACTGCCTACAAGCAGGCTTGTCCATGCGCAGGGGGTAAGGTCGACGTTGCCCTCAACCCCATGAATGGTGTTGGTAACCCAACTCTCGGTCTCGCTGCCATCAAACATCCAAGTTACGGTATTATAGCCGCGGTCGAGGTTATAACTCTTCTGCACCGAGTGGTCCGCCTTCATCCGGAGTCTCAGCCAGTCAGTCAATCGACTTTTCAACTCCAAGGCGGTCCGGTAATTCTCGTCGCTACCCCGGTTGACCAGGCTCGCTGATTCGCTGTCGTAAAATTTCAGGCCGTTGATGAAATAATCCTGGGTGCCTGCCGGCGGCTTGGGGCCGGGCACACCGTATTTGCGGTCAACAAGATCGCCGTACAGGCTCAGGTCAAGCTTGTCGCCCTTGTTCAGCAGGAGGTTAAGCGATGCATCGGTGTGTTTAAGGTCGCTGTTGCTGCGAAAGCCGTCGGTTTCCTTGCGGTTGGCTGTCAGGTAATAGCCAAGGCCCCCGCCGATGACCATGCCGTTTTCAGCGGCCAGACGGTAAGTGTCCTGGGTGCCGTATCCGACCTCGGTTGTCAACGCGACTTTATCCGGCTTTGGCCGTTTGGTAATGATATTGACCGTACCGCCCATGGCGCCTGAGCCGTACAAGAGCGATCCAGGCCCCTTTACGATCTCGATTTTTTCAATGTTGTTCAAGGGGATCTGGCCGACGTCAGCCACACCGAGCGAGGGCGAGTTGATGACGACCCCATTAACCACAACCTGGGTGGCGTCGCCGCCCATGCCGCGAATATGGATTTCTTCCGTGGCGGCGCCGTAATTGCCGTAAGTTCGTAAGTCGATGCCCGGTTCGTTGGCCAGTAGTTGGCCGACGCTTTGGGCCGGGGATTCCTTGATGGCATCGGCATCCATGAGCACCACGCTATTGGCGATCTCCTTGCGTTTTTCCGGGGTTTTGGTGGCGGTGACCACCACTTCATCCATGATGGCCGGAGCGTTCTCCGATTTTTTCTCTTCCGAATAGCCATTGCCGGCCAGGGCAACGGCGACGGAGCACATGGCGCTGATTGAAACGAACTTTCTTCTCATTGCAACTCTCCTTGCTGGGTGGTTTTTTCCGCTGTCCGGCGGACCACCGTGACATGAGCAGAGCAATTGAATGCGGGCAAAAAAAATCCCGGATCGAAAAAATCGACCCGGGATAGCCCTGATTATCCTGGAATATAATAGCGGTCTACTTCCGTCCACGAAGGTAGCCGTTTGGTCTCTCAGGCAGGTCTTCTGACTTCCGGATCGTCCTCCTCCCGCGTCTTCCCGTCCTTACGGACAGTGACATACTACGGAATTCGTCCCCGGTCACAGCGGCGGGCCCGCCCCCGATTTGCACGGGGTTCCCTATTATGCTCAAATGAGCACCTGAATTATGAACAACATACCGGATCTGCCAAAGCAGGTCAAGAGATCTTGTTGAGTCGGTTATCGGGGTGTGACTGGAATATCGAGTTGGTGAACTCAGATGAGCCGGGTCCCGGCCCAGCGGAGTGCGATCAGGAGCAGGGCGGCCAGCAGGGTAGTGATCAGCAGCAGGCGGTTAACCAGCCGGATATCTTCTTGGGCGACAGGATGCCATGGGTCGCCGATGGTTGGTTTGATCACCGGTTGGCCAAAATAGCTATTGGCGCCGCCCAGTTGGACGCCGAGCGCCCCGGCCGCAGCTGCCTCGGTGTGGCCGGAATTGGGGCTGGCATGCTTGAGCCGGTCGCGCCAGAAGATCCGCCAGGCCTGGCGACCGGAGAGGCCGAGCAGGGGGGCGGCCAGCACCACCAGCAGGCCGGTAAGCCTGGCCGGCACGAAATTGACCAGATCATCAAGCCGGGCAGCGGCCCAGCCAAACCTGAGATACCGTTCGTTCTTGTAGCCGCAGGTCGAGTCCATGGTGTTGACCGCCTTGTAGAGGAGGGCGCCTACCGGTCCCAGCAGGGCGGCGTAAAAAAGCGGCGCGGTCACCCCGTCGACGATGTTCTCCGCCACACTTTCGACACAGGCCCGGCTGATCCCCTCTTTGTCTAGATTGGCGGTGTCCCGGCCGACCATCATAGCGACCCGCTGTCGGGCGAGCTCTTGATTACCCATGGCCAGGGCCTGGTAGACTGCCTGGCTGTGCCCTGCCAGATCCCGAGTCGCCAGACTGGTGTAGAGGAGAACAACCGAGAGCAGAACCCCAAAGACCGGGTGGAGGAGCGCTGCGCCCTTGAGTAAACCAAGCGTGGTCAGCAAGGTCGCGGCAAGTACCAGGCAAACCGTCAACAAGCCGGCGATTCGCTGGTTGTTGATCAGGGCCCGGCAGCCTTTTTCTGCCTTACCGGCCAGGTTGCCAATCAGCCGGACCGGGTGGGGGAGCCAGCGGGGGTCGCCGAACAACTGGTCGAGGCCGAGGGCCAGGATGATCTGGGTTTCCAGGCTGATCATAACTTGAGCAACTGGTAGATCTTATCCATCTCCAGGCTCTGCCGGACACAGTTGGCAAGGCGGTCGAAGGCTGGTTCAAGGTCGTAGATCGCCTGGATCTTTCCGATTGGCGGCAAGCCGCGCCGTATTCGCAAGCGGTCGATAAACCAGCGTCGGAAAGGGTCGGCGTCGAATATGCCGTGTAGGTAGCAGCCCCAGATAAGACCGTCGGCGCTGCCAGCGCCGGCTGCTTGACCTTCGGCCGGGAGCAGAATAGGGCGCTCGGCGGTTTCACTTTGGCCATGGTGGATCTCGTAGCCGTGCACGGTTAAATTGGAGGGCAGATGGCGAGCGGTGGTCCGGATCAAGGTCTTTTCTGCAGCCAGCACTGTTTCCATGGCCAGCAGGCCGAGCCCATCTCTTTTTAAGCCCGCCGATTCGAGCCGGTATGGGTCGTTGATGGTCTTGCCAAGCATCTGATAGCCGCCGCAGATGCCGATGATTTCCGTCTTGCCGGCCTTGGCCAGATCCAGCAGGCAATCGGCCATGCCGCTTTGCCGGAGGTAATCGAGATCGTTGATTACGCTCTTACTGCCCGGTAAGAAGATCGCCGTCAGATTATTCCTGGCCTTTTCCAGATCTGCTACCGTGCGGACAACTCGCAGGTGGAGATCCGGCTCGATCAGCAAAGGTTCGAAATCGGTAAAATTCGAGATATGGGGCAGGTCGATGAGAGCAATTTCAATATACTCACCAATCGGCTCCGTACTATCGAACAACCCGGCCTTGAAGCTTACCGAATCCTCTTCCGGCAGACCGAGAGCCGGTAGAAAGGGCACCACCCCCAGAACCGGCCGGTTAGTAAATTGCCGGGTGTAGTGGAGGGCGTCAGTCAGTAGGGTCTGATCGCCCCGGAAGCGGTTGACTACAAAGCCGGCGATAAGTTGTCGTTCCCAGTCGTCCAGGACCTCTATGGTTCCGATAAAGGAGGCGAAGACCCCGCCCCGGTCGATATCGCCGACCAGCAGTACCGGCGCCTTGGCGTATCGGGCCATCCGCATATTGACGATATCGTGGTGTTTGAGATTGACCTCGCCCGGGCTGCCGGCCCCTTCGAGGATCACGCCGTCAAATTCGGCGGCCAGGGAGTCAAAGGCCGCACAGGCCGCCGGCCAGGCCGTGGTCTTGTAGGCTATGTAGTCACTGACCGCCATATTGCTGACCGGTTTACCGTTAACGATCACCTGACAGCCGACAGCGCCGGTTGGTTTGAGGAGCACGGGGTTCATCCGGACATCTGGATCCAGGCGGCAGGCCTGGGCTTGGACCACCTGGGCTCGGCCCATCTCCAGGCCGTCCCTGGTTACAAAGGAGTTGAGCGACATGTTTTGGGCTTTGAATGGGGCGATCCGCAGGCCGTCTTGCAGCAAAATGCGGCAGAGAGCAGCGGTGAGCACGGATTTGCCGGCATTAGACGAGGTGCCCTGGAACATCAGGGTGAAGGGGTGCCGCCGGGCAGGTTTAGTAACTGTCGTACCGACGAGGGCCTGGCGCAGGGCCATGAGCAGTTGGCCGTTTTCCTCTTCGGTGCGTACCGACACTCTGAAGAAATCCCGGCCGCCGTCATCCAGACCCGGATAATTATCACAGATCCGGATGGCAATGCCCTCCTTAAGCAGCCGGTTTGCCAAGTCATGCGCGGTGCATGGGTGACCGGTGATCTGGACCAGAAGGAAATTGGCGTGAGACGGGTAGATGAAAAGCCCGCCGATTTCGGCGAGCCCCTGGCTGAGATCATGACGCAACCTGCCCACGGCTTCGCGGGTTCGATTGCCATAATCCGTATCGTGCATGGCTAGACAACCGGCGGCCTGGGCCAGGGTGTTGACCGACCAGGGTAAGATCTGCGGCCGGATTTTTTGGGCTACTGCAGGCGAGGCGCAGGCCATTCCCAGCCGCAGGCCCGGGATCGAGTAAAATTTGGTGAGCGAGCGCACCATGATCAGATTGTCTAGATTCGCCGCAAGCACTGAGCGGAAATTCGGGTCGAATTCTGCAAAGGATTCATCAACCACCAAAACGGTGGTTGGGTGGCTGACCGCCAGACGTATGAGTTGGTCGTAATCAACCACTTGGCCGGTCGGATTGTTGGGGCTGCCGAGAAAGACCAGATCCTGGTCTTTGAGCTGAGCGGTCAGGGTTGCAAAGTCAAGGTGCAGATCGGCAGGCATGGCCAGGCTGATCGTCGACACTCCTGCCAGTTCGGCGGCCCGTTGGTAATCCGCATAGCAGGGTGCGGGGATGATGGCTCGCTTCACCTTTAAAGCCCGTGGGATGGCATAGATGATTTCGGTCGAGCCGTTGCCAAGGATGATCTGTTCCGGTTCAATATGATATCGTCCGGCAATGGCATTAACCAGTTCTGTGGCTTCCGGATCCGGGTAATGCCTGAGCCGCTCCCAATGGCTGCTTAATATCCGGCGCAAGCCGGCCGGTGGCCCCAAAGGATTGATGTTGGCGCTGAAATCAAGGATTTCGTCCGTCGTCCGCCCGGCTTCCAGGGCCATCCTGGTGATATTGCCGCCATGTCCGAATGTCATGTATATTTCTCTTTCTTATACCTTTCTGGGCATAGCCAGATAGCTTAACGATATCGGGTTATTACAAAAAAAAACCTCGAACCGAAATAAATTTCGATCCGAGGATGTCCCTACTTTATCCGTAAGATCCGACAATAAGCCATCCCAAGGTCCACGGGGCATGGCAAATAATTTCCAGACAGGTCTTCTGACTTTCGGATCAATCTCATTCCGTGCCTTCCCGTCGAAATTTCATGACAGTGGCATTATACGGAATTCGTCCCCGATTACAGCGGCGGGCCCATCCCCGATTTGCACGGGGTTCCCTTTTAAGCTCTGGTGAGCGCCTGGAATACCTATACATAATTCAGGACCCTATATGAAGTCAAGAAAAACCTGCTGTCGAAATACAGGCGAATAACCTGATTATCAGGTTATTTATAATAAATAATTGGTAACATTCTGACCATGGTTGTGATAAAATTTTTAAGAATTAAAAGTTGTCGTGTGAGAGTCTTTTTTGGTAACCTTTTTAAGGTAAAAACAAAAATTTGTTTAAACGCCGTTATCCCAACCGGTTGCGATAAGGAGGTAATTTTATGTTATCATTTTTCGATTTTGGAAATCAAAGGGCCAAGCTGGAAAACGACCTTGAACAAGTCCGGCAGGAACTTTTGCAAACCAAACAGGAGCTGCAACTGACCAGAACTCAGGCCGGCCGTTTTGACCGCACCTTGTCAGCCATCCCGGCTCCAATGTTTCTGACTGATAAGAATCTTGTGATTACCTGGATTAACGATCCTGCCTTGGCTGCTATGGGCTACAGTCGTGAGGAGGTTGTCGCTAAAATGACTTGTGGGGAGTTGTGCCGAACTCCTCTCTGCGGCACTGAGAACTGTACGATTAAGAATTGTATGCGCCATGGTAAGGCGATTCACGGCGAAACCGTGGCTCACACCAGGGATGGCCGGGAAATCCCGGTGCAGGCAGCCTGCGCGGTCATTTATGATGAAAAGGGTGAGGTCGCAGGCGGGATGGAGGTGATCATCGACCGGAGCGACGCGGTCCGCGCCAAGTGGGAGATCGATAATATTCTTAACTCGATCGGTGCACCCATGTTGACCACGGACAAGAATCTGACCATTACCTCAATTAATGATCCGGCGCTTAGCGCTATTGGATACGCCAGGGAACAGGTGGTGGGGAAGATGACCTGCGGACAGTTTGCCCGTACCCCTCTCTGCGGGACAAGTGACTGTACGATTCGGCGCTGCATGGAGACCGGTGAGGTGATCGTGGCTGAAACTGTCGCCAAGACCAGGGATGGTCAAGAGCTGCCCGTCAAGGCGGTCTGCTCCGCCCTCTTTGATAAGGAGGGGAAACCGTACGGCGGAATTGAGGTGATCATCGATCGTGTTCAGATATCCAATCTCAAAGACGAAATCGTCAAGCTGGTTAACGCGGCAATTGCCGGGAATCTTACGGCCCGCTGCCGGATCGAAGGCTTTGATCAGATCTACGCACCGGTAGCCCAGGGTATTAATGATATGCTTACGGCTTTGATTACGCCACTTAACATGGCGGCTGACTATGTTGCTAAGATCAGCCGAGGTGATATGCCGTCCTTGATTGTCGAGGAGTATCAAGGCGATTTCAACACCATTAAGAGCAACCTTAATGCCATGATCGAGAATTTGACCAGGTTTGCCCGAGATACTCAGATGGCTGCCGAGCAGGTGGCGACAGGCAGCCAGCAGTTGAGCTCATCGGCTGAGCAGATGAGCCAGGGTGCTGCTGAATCGGCAGCTTCCATTGAAGAGATCTCCAGCGCCATGGAGGAGATGAGCGCTTCAATCCAGCAGAACGCCGGCAACGCTCGGCAGACGGCCATGATCACGGTAAAGGCTTCCAGTGACGCGGAAGAAGGGGGCCGGGCGGTTCGGGAGACGGTCCTGGCTATGCGTGATATAGCCGAAAAAACAAAGGTTATTGAGGAGCTGGCCCGCCAGACCAACCTTTTGGCTTTGAATGCGGCCATAGAGGCTGCCCGGGCAGGTGAACATGGTCGGGGTTTTGCTGTAGTTGCCGCTGAGGTCAGGAAGCTGGCCGAGCGAAGTCAGGTTGCTGCCAAGGAAATTGGCAAAACCGCTGGTTCAAGCGTGCAGATCTCTGAGCGTGCCGGGGATCTGATAGATAAAATCGTCCCGGCGATTAAAAATACCGCCCATTTGGTCGCAGAGATCGACGCGGCTTCTGCTGAGCAGGCGAACGGGATTAAGCAGAACGTCGTCGCCATCGAGCAGCTTAATCTGGCGATTCAGAGTAATGCGGCGGCAACCGAAGAGACTGCGAGCACCAGCGAAGAGTTGGCTTCGCAGGCAGATGTCCTCCGGGATACAGCCGCTTTTTTCAGGTTGGAGGGAGGCGCCGGGCTTCGTGTCCAAGGCATGGACAGTTCAACCGTAAGAGCTACATCGTTTTCCCGACCAGTCATAAACCGTCAGGCAAAGGTAAAAAATATAAAGCAAATTCCGCCGCGTCAGCCTTATCGGCGACCGATTGATAATAATTACGGAACCCACCTTGATCTAAACGACCAGGAGAATACAGGCTTTGAGCAGTTCTGATTATCGAGCATCTCTCCGCTATTTGTCTGCTCCGGCCACTTGAGCCTCGGCAAAGGTGGCTACTTCGGTGAGAATGTGCACTGCAGCCTCAACCAGATTCATAGCCAAGGCTGCACCGGTTCCTTCGCCCAGACGCAGATTGAGTCCGGTGAGCAGAGGCCGGCAGCCCAGGCGTTCAAGCATGACCTGATGGCCCGGTTCGACGCTGAGATGGGCAGCGATGATGTACTGCCGCACTTCGGGCTTCAGGGCCAGGGCGATGAGCGCGCCGGCCGTCGAGATGAATCCGTCGATGATTACCGGTTTCCTTTGGGCTGCGGCCCCAAGGATGACGCCGGCAATGCCGCCGATCTCAAAGCCTCCGACCTTGGCAAGGACATCAAGACCGTCGGTCGGGTCGGGGTTGTTGATCGCCAAGGCGCGTTCGATCACCTTGATTTTGTGTGCGAACTGTTCATCATCCAGGCCGGTGCCTCGACCGGTCAGTTCGGTTACCGGCACACCGGTTAGGGCCGCGACAATGGCTGTGCTGGGTGTGGTGTTGCCGATGCCCATGTCGCCGGTGCCGAACAGATCCGTATGATTCCCCATCTGGTTGACAACCAGAATTCCTGCCTCAATCGCTTGGACTGCCTGCTCTCGGCTCATTGCCGGTCCTCGGGCAATGTTCAGGGTGCCTGGGGCGACCTTTTTGTCGATGATTTTGCCGGAGGCGATTAGCCCGGAAAGATCAGCGGCTACCCCCATGTCAACCACAACCACCTTGGCGTTGACCTGCCGGGCCAAGGCGTTTATACCTGCCCCACCTGCCACGAAATTGTAAACCATCTGCTGGGTAACTTCCCGGGGGAATTTGCTTACCCCTTCATCGGTTACCCCGTGGTCACCGGCCATGGTGATAATAGCTCTGCGGCTCACCGGCGGGTGTAGAGAACGGGTCATGCCGGCAAGATCCAAACCCAGATCCATAAGGCGACCGAGAGCCCAATAAGGCATGGTTAGTTGATCAAGGCGTTCCTTGGCCATGCCCCGCCATTTCTGATCCTGGCCGACAATACCTGCGAGCGTTGTCTGTAAAAGTTCCATACGGTTTAGATCCTTGTCCGGTTGATTCCTTACGGATTAATCGTTCTCGCCTTGAATTTTGCATTATTTGTCTCAATCGTCTCAACGACTGTTCCGGTTGCGTCTGATACGGCAATAATATAATAGGCTCCAGGATTTACTTTTGGGAGCGTCAATTTTCCGCCCCATGTATTCGAGATGCCGGGATTGAGCGTCGGCACAGCCCTGCTCCGTAACTCAATATCGCTCGGATCATAGGTGGTGTCTGCGGACAGGTACAGTTTTGTTGTCGATGCCCCTGCTGTTCCGCCGCCGCTGTTCTTTGTCGTGTCGCCCACGGTGATGGTTGAACCAGTTTTTGCTGTCAGCGGCGCGGTTATGGCGGTTACAATCATGTCCGGGCCAATCTTTATGGGCTTATTTTTGGTGTTGTTGGTTTCCCTCAGCTCGGCAATATCCCCGCCCGAGTCCGCCTTTGCAAGGATAAACCATGACCCTGTTGAAGTTGCGGCGGGTATGGTGACAAATAGGCTCCCTGCGTGTGTCGCGCCTGCTTCAAGCGCGAGTACTGCCCTGCTGCCCAGTAAGGTGTCGGTAGCACTCCAGGCCCTGTCAGGGGAAAGGTAGTAGCTGGTCGTCGATGCAACTGCGGGACAGCCGCCCTGGTTCTTTGTCGTGTCAGTGACAGTGATGCTCATCGATGCCCCTGAAATAGCCGGTGCGGTAGGCGCCGACACCACAATGAGGTCATTGCCGGTTTTGATGAGTTTGGCCTTGTTATTGTTCGTTTCATTGGTTTCCGCGACAACCTTGTTGGCATCAGAGCGGAAGATGATGTAGAAGGTGCCCGAGCAGGCCAACTGGGGAACGGTTGCAATGATATTTCCCGAACTTACAGCTCCTGCGGTAAGTTCGGGAATTGCCCTGCTGCCGAGAAGGATATCATTCGCATTGTAAGTCTTATTAGTTGACCAGTAGAACCTGGTTGTCGAAGCTCCCGCAGGGCCGGTACCATTGTTAATTGTGCTATCGCCAATGGTGATGGCCGTGCCGGGCATGGCCGTTGGCGGCGCGGTAAAAACGGTGACCACAAGGTCAGGCGTGAGCAGCGGTGCACAGCCGGGATCTGCTACATCAATGGCCCCGTCACAGTTATTGTCCAATGTATCGCTGCATGTCGCGTTGCCTGTTGGTCCCTCTGTTAAACCCGGACGTGCCGCCACACTGTTGTCATTGCAATCAGCATTATTTGCAACATATCCGGCAGGTGCAGAGCAGGCCTGTGTTATGACAGCCGGATTTCCATAACCATCAGCGTCGGCGTCTCTGTAATAAGTGATCGTTACCCCTTCGTCAATCGAACCATTACAGTTGTCATCTACGCCATTGCATACTTCCGGAGCGCCCGGATGCACGGATAAACTGGCGTCGTTACAATCAGTATTATTTGCCAGGTAACCAGCAGGTTGTGTGCAGGCTTGGGTGGTGAGTATCTGGTTGCCATAACCGTCGCTGTCCGCGTCGCGGTAGAAGGTGAGCTTCACCCCTTCATCGCTCTGTCCGTTACAATTATTATCTATATTGTCACAAATCTCCTTGGCACCTGGAAAGACGGTGTCATCAGCATCATTACAGTCTCCTTGGTTGAAACTAAAGCTATCCTTGTCATTATCCAGGTCGTTCGGATTAATGGTGATATCAAACGGTCCGTCGCTGATATCGAAAATTCTCGTTTCATAGGTGTTTGAAATCTTAAGCAGTCGCTCACCCTCAAACCCATCGTTTATCGTCCACTCATAATGATTTTTATTAGGTGCAGAGTCAGTAATGGTCTTCCAGCTTGACCCTTTATCAACACTGAATTCGATTTTTACAAACGATTCATCTCTGGTCGATTTCCAAATTATGTCAACGGTGTCTCCCAAATAATATTTTTCGCCACCATTTGGAGAGGTCAACTCGAGAGATGGGAGAGCGGTAATAAAGATATCACTGGTATCTGAAGCCGGCATATTCACAAGACTGACACGTATGTTGCATTGCTGGCCGGGTTTCCAGGTAACCGGAACCTCTTCATAACCGTCATTCAAAACGCCCTCAGCCTTTGTAAGCAAAGTCCAAAAAATTTGATTACAGCTTTCTTCTATGATCACCTTATGGTCGCCGGTCGTTAAATTGGAGGACCAATTTACAGTGCGGGTCTCCCCAACATACCAGACATCTCCTTCTGCCGGCCCTGTCACTGTGATGCGAGGGGCTAAAATCGAGTGGGGTGCAGATGTGATGCTGTTCACTGCCGGATAATCCACATAACTTATTTTGACAAGGCAATTGTCGGAAGTCGGGCCCATGAGGTTGGCTGCGACAAAATAACCGTCATCCTCTGTGGCAGCGGCCAGAATCGTCCAGGTGCTCCCGCCGTTCCTGCTCAGCACAATCTTAACCAAGCCTCCGCTGCCTTTGGAATTCCAGCGAATTATTCCAGATTCTCCGATATACCAATTTTCTCCACCGGCTGGCTCAACAAGAGAAATCTGAGGCATGATCTTAAACTCGTCACTCCAATTATTGACTAGATCCTCCGGCGACTTGACCCAAATTCGCACTGTTTCAGAAGGGGAAATATTCACAGGAACCTGCCAGGAAAAGGAGCCGTCATTTGTAGTGCTGTTGATAACACCCTGGAGATGAGTGGAACCATGGTCATAGCTGTAATACAGCGATACATAAGAACCATCGCCAATGGAATTCCATTTTATCTCGTATGTTTCTCCCATTTTCCATAGCGGTTTGACAAAGTCACCCCCGAGCTTTGGCTCGGTAATGGTAATGGAGCGTGGACCGGCTATGCTGAAGGTGTTATTGCTCCAATCTTTTTGGGGAGTCGATACGTCAGCATAATAGACCCTCATCCGGCACTGGGAGGACAATGGAATAGTGCTGTCGATATACCACATGTGGCGACCTTGAGAGTTAGTGATAAGGTTAGGTACAGGTCTCCAGGTAGAGCCATTGTCATAGGATATTTCAAAGGCAACGGGCCGGTCTATATCCATAGCGCTTCTCAGGACTTCTATAATATCTCCTTCATAAAAGGTTTCTCCACCACCATTGGGATAAAGCATTAGCACCTGAGGAGCGGAAAACATTGAGAATGTTGGACTGATCCCGGTTACCGATGGAAAATCAACAGAGGTGACACGGATACGGCAGTACTGACCCGATTTTGCTATCTGATAGTTAAAAAAACCAAAATCAGTGGAAGGACTGGAGAATGAAAGATATGACCAGTTTGCACCGTCATCGGTACTGATCTCAATTCTCACATTCTTTAAGGCATTGTCGAGGCCGACAATCTCCCAGAAAATGGGTAGGGTCTCTCCGCTATAAAAAGTTTCTCCCTCTTTTGGGTTGGTAATCCGGATAAATGTCGCCAGGGGGTTCGCTATGGAAAAATATCCACTTGTGTCGGAGAGGAAATCATAGTCATCAGAGGTGATTTTTATCCGGCAGGTTGTTGAGGTCGGTTTTGCCACAATCCAATTATAATTACCGCTATTGGGCACATTGCTTTGGATAAGACTCCAGGTCTGGCCGTTGTCCCGGCTTATATGAATTGAGACCGTAGTACCCGAAAGGTATTGGGAGTTCCAGGTGATGTTCCGGTTTTCATTAACCCACCATGTGCCCGCGTTTCCCTGGGGCGGATTGGTAATGGTTAAAGTACGAGGCAGCACATTCACCTTGTCCCAGAGATGTGTCGTGTCATCAAAACTTAAGCTGTCACCCCACACACCATCCGCCAGGATCTGGGCCACCAGAAAATAGGTGCCTTTTGGAATATTTCCAGGAATATGTCCGGTAAAATCATAGACTCCCCAAGTCTCAGCAGGAAAATTGCTCATGGACCATGAGCCGAGGAGATAGTTGGATGGACCCCGACTAGAAGAAAGATAGAGATTCACTTTTGCGCCATTAACATCCTCTGTGCCGGTATTTTCAATGGTCAGATTCTGGACAGTGATGGTATCTCCAGTCTTATAGGTAGAAGGGTTCAACAAGTCTACGGTAGCATTCTCCCAGTCCCCGGTGCTGTTAGCAAATTTTGAGATAATTGCCATGTTGGTAAAATCATGCATGTATGCCATGGGGGGATACGGAATCCCCATTATGATAGGCGAGGTGCCGTATACCTCACGCAGCAACTTAACGTCCGGGGCGTGAATCATAAATTCCTGGACAGTTTGCGAATTATAGCTATGCATGACCGTAGGAACGGTAAACTGATAATCCCCGTCAGGATGAGTAAGTCCCAGAGCATGACCTAATTCATGGATAGCGACTGATTGGTAGTATAAAAATCCAGTATTTTCCTCTGCGAAATCTTTATCATATGTCCAATTTCTATAGGGGTTGAAGGCAATATCAACTTCCGCTGCTTCTCCACAAATATCACCTGGCCAGAACCACCTCAGGCAAATAGCAATGCAACTATGTTCATCCCAACTTTTGCCTGTCTGGTCCTTCATGGCGGCATTTGAGGGGAATCCGATGAATTCATCTTCAAAATTTGAGGTTCCCCAGTCGTCATCATCGCTGGTCTCTCCGAAAAAATCTGCGTATATGTTGTAAAGGTCGAACATGATTCTTTGATTAGGAACGTAGCTCGGGAAGTTTGCCGGGACCTGTTCCATAACAAGGCGAAGATCAGCGTATCCACAGGTATCAAGTTCTGCTGCTTGGGCTGTTGTCTGAAACAAGCAAAGAGCAATGAAAACACGAACAATATAGAGAAGAGGGCGTTTAAATTTTTTCATTGTTATTTCCCCCCTTCGTTTTGATACATCAGCAGAATTTGATTCATAAATTCTGCCAAAGTTATGAGAGTCTCTGCTTCTTCACCTTTTAAAGCTTTCTTTAGGGTTTTGGAATTGGCACGAGAGGACGAAAGCGCGCCAGAGCCAGGAATCGGTTGAGTAATGGCGGTGGACACCGAACTGTCTTGGTTGCTGGCAGTCTTCTCTAAGGCTTTTCCTCTGGAAACACCATGCTTAGCGTTGGCGCCGTAATGAATTTTTCCAGAATCATCCACACCGGAAATAATCTGGTTGTTGTAGGTTACAGGATAAAGAGCCCCTGTTGCCGCATCGGTCACGATTCTAAACAAACCTTGATTTCCACCGATAATTGGGCTCATGTAAGATTTGCCGTTTGAAGCCGCCAGAATAATATATTGACTTCCTTTCTCAAAATTCGGCACATCTGAAACCTCCAGTCTGCCTTCAGTTGTATTCCCACCAGCAAATGTCAGGACGACATCTCCTGCCAGTTTTTCAACTGAATGATCACGGACAAAAATAACCTGGTCAAGAGAAAAGGTGACCTCGGTATTAATCATCCTTGGTTTCTTTGTATAGCTTGATTTTACATCAACAACTGTGCCGAGAAATGCAAGGTCAGCTTTAGAGACTATTTTGTCAAAAGGTATGAACTGCATCATGGCCATGCTTCTTTGTGGGATAAAAAGCAGGCCGGTAATAGAAAAAAGTATCAGTAGACTAATGGTGGAATTTTTCTTCATTTTTCCCCTCGTCAATTTATAGTAGGCTGAGCATTTGGCTAAGTATTAGCAAGGTTAACGCCAAACAGATAGATAATTATAAACCGTTAACAATATCAACGTATTGCAGTATTTGTTAATATTGATGAGATACCTAATTTGTTCCGTATTTTTTGAATTACGGAATATTTGCCGGAAAATTGAGAGTTGGTTTCTTGTTTTCGGGATAGGTGGTTTTTTAAACATTTAAGTTTATGTTCTCGGATTGTCGCGTTTATTCAGAATATTAGTTCAATTCTATTGTTAGAACATATTCTATTATAGCGGGAGAGTAAAGGGTAAAATTGTATAATTAGTGTCCGTCCGGAAACCCCTGTTTTAATGTGACGAGGATACTAATAGCCAGGGCACTCCCATGCTACCCGCTGTTAGGGAAGACAATTTGAGTGATTCGAGTCGCAGTTCTCCCTTGGGAATGCATTTATGGCATCCGACCTGGAGCTTTTCAGGCTGCAGCCAGCTTCGTTTTGGCCAGAACCAGAAGTTTATAAGAGACGATCGAACTCCATACGTACCGACCGAATCCCTCCCAACCTTTCCAATTGAATCGGTCAAGCCCGAAGGCACGCTTGAGGGTTGATATCCCGGCCTTAATACCGGCCCGCAGGTTGATCAGGTGTAGAGGAATAGATTTTTTTCTAACGCAATTACACAGTTAGGCATAACTCTGTCAACCATACCTATAAAACGATTCCATCCATAACCATTAGATAAGGCTAGTCTCTGAAACATAATTAAAGAATGTAGGTGCTGGGCAAGCATTGGATCGCCGACATCTTCAGTTAGCCACTGGTGAAGCTTGTGCTTTCTATTCCCTTTTTCGTCTTTTGGAGTTTTACCTTCTAATTCCTGTAGTAATCTAGGCGCTATTCTTTCATAAACTAAATCTCTAGTGTAATGAGCAACAACGCTAAATCTGTTTTTTTGCATACCAGGCCAAGGCCATCCTTTTAATTTGTATATGTTCTCATAAAATTCATCTGGGAATTTCTTGGCCCACGCTGCTAACTCTTTGCGTATTATTTTTTCAAGATATGCTTGCAGAGCATCCTTTGGACGTATTTCTTGATATCCGGTGGCTTCATCAACAAGGGCAACAATTCCTATATGGGCTAAGGCCCTTATTATAATCTTGGCCCGGTGTGCAATTTGCTTTTGCCTAACCCCAAGACTACCGCTTTCATCTGCATCTAGCCAGACTTCACAAATCTTAGGTATTATTTCAGCCTTTATTCCATGAGCGACTGTCCCCTTTGGGGTCTTATACTTAACAACGATAGACTGCAGATCTCCTAAGTGCTTATCAATAAAAGGATTTAAGCTTTTGAATGCCAGAAAATGGGGGGTATCTGCAGATTGGTCTATTGGTCTATTTTTGGCGACCCACCCACTATAATACATTCCCATGCCAGCCATAAAATCACTTTGCGTCAAAATTCTTGTGCTATCTGATAAAACAGAGCAAGGAAATTTCATGTCACCAATAATTAATTCTCCAAGATATATGGCTTGGGGGAGTTTTTGATTATCTTCTTTAGACCATCTTTTGTTGGCCGCTTTCTTGGCAATATCTGTTCTTTCTTCCTGTGTTAACTTTGCGGCCCGCGCGATGCCGCCTTTGGCTTTACCTGTTTTTTCTTCATCCATGCTTGCATCCTCCTGTTGAATTATGCTTGCATAATAAGCCAAAGCTTTATATTTATGCAAGCATAAAAAATAAAAAATGCTTGCAATGCTATTTTGGAATGGTATTATGTAATTGAACTTAATGCTTGAGCGGTTATGCAAAATAAGAATAAAAAGGGTGTGTCATGAACAAACTGAGCATAGAAAAGAGAGCGCAAATACTTGGAATGTTAGTCGAAGGCAATAGTATGCGTGCCACAACTCGCATGTCCGGTTGCTCGATCAACACTGTTACCAAGTTGCTTGTTGATGTCGGTTTAGCTTGTGCTGATTATCAAGACAAGACGCTTCGTAATCTTCCGTGTAAACGGATCCAGTGCGATGAGATATGGTCTTTCTGCTATGCCAAAGTGTCATCACCGGCGAATAACTGACCCACCTTGCCGGTTTAAATTGACCCACCCCGGAATTGCAAGTTTTCACCAAGAAGGCGGGTGATCCCACCGTTTTCTTGACCCACTATCTTCAAATGTCATCGGTTTTCCCCTCATTTTGCCTATGTTTTGGATTAGTTCTGGATAACTGCGCCTCGATTGTCGGCCCCAATGGAGAGCAAATTATGACAGCAACAGTGCTTATGTCGGAATTTTTTCTGGATGCCAGTGGCAACAGTGTGCGACAGCCTCAATGAGGCGAGGGGAAATGAGGGGCAACGCTAAAAGCTACAGCCGCCGAGAGGTTAACGGGAGGGATTTTTTTGTTGTTTTTGAGGCTGGGAGTTGAGGCGTTGCGATTCGTGCATTCGCCAGCTTGGTCCTTGAACACTGATGATGATGGAATGGTGAATCATACGGTCTACGATGGAAGTGGTGATTAAAGGATCGCCGAGATAGTGACCTAATGCCTCGAAATCGATATTAGTCGTCATTATGGTAGTTCCTTTGCAATATCGGCCATCAATTACTTTGAGAAAAAGAGCGGCGTTTCGGGCATCATTTTGTTCCAGGCGGTCAAGGCCGACGTCATCAATGACCAGCACCTCGGGCGCGGTGTAGGTTTTGAGCTTTCGTTCGAGGCTGTAGTCGGCAAGGCCAGCATAAAGGTCCTTGAGCATTGCGGCGGCGGATGTATACCGGCAACGGTATCGTTTTTGGCAGGCCAGCAGAAGCAACGCTTTGACGAGATGGCTCTTGCCGGTTCCCGCGTCACCCGCCATAATCAAGCCTTGTTTTCGTTCTATAAATCCGAGGGTGGCAAGTTCCATGATCTGGCTTTTATCGATGCCGGTCTGGAATTTAAAATCAAAATCGGCCAAAAGCTTGCGCTCCGGCAGTTTTGATTCTTTTATCCTTCGTTCAATGCGTCGTTCAATTAAAGTATCGGCCTCGGCGGCGAGCAACCGCAAAAGCGTCTCCGAGGTTGCTCGCCCCTTTTGACTTGCCTGGGAAAGTTCCTCATCCAGGGCTTTTTCCATCCGGGCAAGTTTCAGGATCTTCAGGTAATGTCTGATCTGGTTCAGGTTGTCGGTTGTCATTGTTGTCCAAGAAAGTTTTTGTGTATTGCCCCAAGGAGCGTTGTTTGATTTCCGGCAGGGCTTTTCTGAGCTCGGCCAGGGCCTGTTCATTGCGGATTGATTCCAGGGTCCGCGGCTGGGATTTTGCTTTAAGTATCCGTTCGATAGCTTGGCCGTCAAAGGCATGGTAACGGTTGGCATGGGCCAGAGCCTTATCGATGTCCCGGCAGTGATAGTCCTTTTTAAGTTGCAGGATATGGCGGGCATGAAATCCGCAGTTGCGTGGCTGTTTTTTCTTAAGTCCGGCCAAGAATGATTCCGCGGCGGCACCCAAGGCCAGAAACGAATCCCGGACCGGTTCCAGGCCATAGCGAATCTGTTTTGCGGCCCGATGAGCCGGGTTTTCTGATATAAGCCCGCTGCCGGCTGGCAGTCTCTCATGAACCGCGATCAGTTCAAGTTCTGGGCCATACACAAAAATCTCCCGTCCCGTGGCCTTCATGGTTAGAATATTAGCCACATGTTCGTACGGAACCGAATAGAGATTGGTCTCAAATTCAAGAAAGCCGTCGATTCTCGCGACCCGGAGCGCCACCTCTGCCGAATCATAAGGATGAATTGGCAAAGGTTGCAGCGCGAGCAATTCCTGTTCCATAAAGAGTTCCAGGGGCGGTCGGCCAGTGGTGTCGTGCTTATGGAGATCCGACCTGTTGGCACACCACCATCTGGCGCAGGCCAACAGGTCGTCCATATCCTGAAATTTCCGGCCGTTGAGCAGGTTGCCTTCTATAAATTGAAAAGGTCTCTCGATTTTCCCTTTAGTTTGCGCCCGGCCTCGCGCACAAATTCTTGGTCGGCACTGATAATGGGTGATGAAGGCGACAAAGGCGGGATTAAGGATCGGCTGCCCCGCCTCCCAACGTAACACCACGGTTTTTTCGGAATCGTATAGACATTGCCTGGGTATTCCGCCGAAATATTGGAACGCCTCCTGATGGCGGCGAATCAGGGTAAAAAAATCCCGACGCGGGCTGAAATCGATGAATTGGCGCCGGGAAAAACCCAGAATGTAAGAGAAACACTGGACCTTGATCTTGCCGGTACGCGTGAAGAGGATTGTATACGGACTCCAATCCATCTGCCCTTGAACGCCAGGTTCTGTTTCAAAGCGGACGACCGGCTTATGCTTGGGACGGCTAAGAAGTTTTTGCAGCCGATCGCGCAGGATCGTGATCCCACCGCTATAACCTGAAATTTTAAGCTCCTCGTGGAGTCGTTGACCAGTGATATTGGGAAATTCCGCCAGCAGCTCCTTGATCCGTGGTAAAAACAGATCAAGCTTGCTTTTTCGAGGGATCCTCTGCTTCTTATCTTTAAGCAGATCATGCCCCTCGTCACGTTGTTTATTGTGATCGCGCAAGATCAGGCGCACGGAATTGCGGCTCATGCCAAAATGCCGGCTTAACCCCCGGATACTCGATCCATCGGCATGCATGTTTATCAAGAGATGTTCAAGTTCTTCTCGACTGCTGACTATCTGCACCATGGTCGTTAAAAAGCATCCTCGGTTGTGGGGATTAATGGTTTTAGATTTGATATCGCCTGGTTCGCCAACTTTATGGCCCTGTCGATCATGGGTGTAAGTTCCTGCCGTTCACCTCCCTCCAGACGAACGATTTGCTCGGAGCCGATGCCTTCCACTACGGCAAGGCATGAGGTTGCCATGGTTCGCAACCGTTTCTGCATGGCCGTCAGTTCCCGATCCGGAACAGGAACAGTTCGCCGAGGTGCCGTTCTTTGCTCAAGAATTGCCGTGCAGCGCAGAATTGCAGCATGATTCCAGTGGGCTGACGCCAGCAAATCCGCTACCAGGCTGGCGGTTTCCCGGTAGGTCAAATGGTGTCTGCGGATAGCGGCCAAGGCCGCCTCCTGGTTGCCACGTGGCAACTTTGCCAATTCGCGCCCACTGCTTGCGGTCACCAGACCAAGGCGGAGACCCTCTTGCACCTCTCCGCTCAACCTCTCAACCAGCGCCAACCGGCGGCTCACCCAACTCTTATGCCGGTCGAGCAGTACCGCGATCTCCTTTTGCGGCAAGCCGTCTTCCCGGCAAAGTGCTTGCACCACCAGGGCTTCTTCAAGTTCGGTCACTGTCTTCCCAGACCAATTGAGCTGGAGGAGTGCGGCCTTACCAACCTGGCTACCAACCGTGACTAACCTTGCCCGCAGACTATGTTGACCAAGTTTATTGAGCGCACGGAGTCGCTTGAAGCCATCGACCATCTCATAGTGCCCATCTGGATCCTGGTTTACCACCACCGGCGATAGTTGACCGTATCGTTCAACAGCGCGCAGCATGCGATTCTCCGCCATCGGCGAAATGAGCCGCAAGACTCCATAGCGATCGCCAATCTCGGTGAGCGCGATATCAAGTTGGGCCGATCCGGTAAGCGCGGTAAGACTCATAACCTTGTCTCTCCTCCCTGCATCACTTTGAATGTCATCGCCAATCAACTGTGGGTAGTTTATTTGCCCATCTCAGTGGGATACTTTAACCGGTACCAGAGCCAAACTCGATCTCGTCTTGTAACTCACCGGCCTTTTTCCATCCGCTCACGTAAAACCCGCACCCACAGCGCTTTACAAGGACGATCGTGTCTTGTAACTCGTTTCCCGGCCATTTTCCCGGTACCACGATATGTAGCGTCTTTACTGGGGTTTCCGGCCGGATCTCGTCTTGTAACTCACTGGCCTTTTTTGCCCGTCGGCTTTTTTGGTAGTCGGGATGCTGCTGGCGCCACTGATTAGTAACCTTCGATCGCCCCTGAAAATATCCAGGATTTGCTTCAACCCATTTTTTCTGGCTTTCCCGCTTACGTTCTGTCCGGCATGATTTCCCGGCACAGCTCTTCTGCCGATCCTTTACTCGATAGTCCGGTATAAAAAACTTGCCACAGTACTTGCAACGAGGTTGCCGCCTTGTCTTGTCAGCCATGCCTGTCACCTAGTAAAAGGTGTTATTAAAACCTTAATAAAAGTTCTAGGCTTGGCCTTACTCTGTATGATTCTTAGGAGAAAGAAGAAAATCAGGTGGGTTAAAAAAACGGGAATTTACGATGCGGAAAAATCGGTCTACTGGGTCAGCTTATCGGCGGTGGGTGGGTCAAACTATTACCGGGGGTAACATGCCAAAGAAAAAAATGTACCAGAAGAATTAAAAGGAACGCTTGGCTATGGTGACGTTTACACCTGGACTGCCATGTGTGCAGATACAAAGGTTGTTCCGTCTTTTATGGTTGGAAAGCGCAGCGCCGAATATGGCAACATTTTCATGCAAGACCTTGCCAGCCGTCTTAAAGATCGCGTGCAGCTCACCACAGACGGTCACAAGGTATATTTGCAAGCAGTAGAGAACGCTTTCGGGTGTGATATTGATTATGCCATGCTTGTAAAGATTTACGGCAAAGGATCACAGGAAGATGAGCGACGATATAGCCCCGCAGTTTGTACAGGTGCAGAGCAAGTGCCTATTGTCGGAGCTCCTGACAGCAAGCACATTTCAACGAGTTATATTGAGCGCCAGAATCTTACAATGCGTATGTCGATGAGAAGATTTACCAGGCTTACTAATGGCTTCAGTAAGAAGATTGAAAACCTATATTCAGACA
>Ga0208863_1000881_pt1 | contig 23114 bp, 21 predicted proteins | sample RifOxyD3_FD_184040 | JGI IMG/M metagenome (GOLD analysis project Ga0208863, IMG submission 184040) | Soil microbial communities from Rifle, Colorado - Rifle Oxygen_injection D3 (SPAdes) | ecosystem: Environmental > Terrestrial > Deep subsurface > Rock core/Sediment | place: Rifle, Colorado...
GTGGAACTCGAAACACAACTATCCAAGCTGAGCCGAGCCGAGATTGCCCGAAAATCATTGAGCGAACGCGGGGTGATCCTTGTGGTCAAAGACTTGGAGGAAGCCATCCACCTGGCCAACGAAATTGCCGCCGAACATCTGGAACTTATGGTTCGGGAGCCTTTTCTCTGGCTAACCCGCATCCGCCATGCTGGAGCCATTTTTCTCGGGCGTCATACCCCGGAAGCAGCCGGAGATTATCTGGCCGGACCCAACCATGTACTGCCAACCATGGGCACGGCTCGTTTCTCCTCGGCCCTCGGAGTAGAGACCTTTATCAAAAAATCCAGCCTGATCGCCTATTCATCAGAGGCACTTCAGGGGGACAGCGAGCACATCCAGTTGCTCGCCCAGCTTGAAGGCCTCACCGCCCATGCCAATTCCGTGGCCATTCGAACCAGGAAGAAATAATCACCATGCAAGTTCTCAAGCATCTTTTTGACAACAACAAAAACTGGGCGGCCAGGATCACAGAGGCCGACCCTGATTTCTTCCGCAAACTCGCCGAACAACAGCGACCGGAATTCCTCTGGATCGGCTGCGCCGACAGCCGGGTGCCGGCCAACGAGATAGTCAACATGCTACCGGGCGAAATCTTCGTGCACCGCAACATCGCCAATGTAGTGGTCCATACCGATCTCAACTGCCTCTCGGTGATCCAGTACGCGGTGGATGTCCTTAAGGTCAAACATATCATTGTCTGCGGCCACTACGATTGCGGCGGCATCACCGCCGCTCTTGAAAACAGCGAGCACGGCCTGATCGACAACTGGCTGAGGCATATCAAGGATGTATACCGCTTTCACCAGGAAGAGATCGACGCCCAGCCCGGCGAAAAAGCAAGGCTCGACCGGCTCTGCGAATTGAACGTGGTTGAACAGGTGGCCAACGTCTGCCATACGACCATGGTGCAGAACGCCTGGAAATCAGGGCAGGAACTGGCGGTACATGGCTGGATCTACCGGGTGAGCGACGGCATCCTCAGGGATCTCAATGTCTGTACCACCAGCATCGAGAAGATCTCCAGGATTCAGCGGATCGCCTGAGCCTAACCGAAAAGCCTTGTTTTCTTTTCACTCAGCACTTTGCACTCTTCTCTGCACTATAAAAAATGCCCGTTTTTCAACTGACCGACAACCTGTGTTTTCCGCCCCCGGCCCTGGCCAGGGAAGACGGCCTGCTGGCGGTGGGCGGCGACCTTTCCGTGCCGCGCCTGCTACAGGCTTACCAGCAAGGCATCTTCCCTTGGTATTCTCCAAACGACCCGATTCTCTGGTGGTCACCAAACCCTCGTCTGGTTCTGATTCCACAAGAATTCCATCTGGCAAGGCGCTTGACTCGCACCATCCGGCAACAAACTTTTCACATCACCTTTGACACCAATTTTGCACAAGTTATCATAGCCTGTGCCCAAACCCGCCGCAAGGAAGGCCAAGGCACCTGGATAGACGAGGCCATGATCATGGCGTACTGCCAACTACACAGCCAGGGCTATGCCCATTCAGTAGAATGCTGGCAGGATGCGGAATTGGTCGGCGGCCTGTATGGTGTATCTCTGGGTGGAATATTTTTCGGAGAATCCATGTTCAGCCTGGTACCGAACAGCTCCAAGATAGCCCTGACTACCTTGGTTGATCGGCTAAAAACCTGGGATTTTGAGTTGATAGATTGTCAGATCGGCACCGGCCATCTTCAACGTCTGGGGGCCAAGGAGATTTCGGGGGCAGAATTTTCCACCCGACTGACTCAGGCGCTCAACAAACCAACCCACCGGGGCCAATGGCGCAACCCCTGAAAAAACTGGCGCCAGATTTCCAACCAAAGTGTGCCGCCAGTTAAAATAACCTGCCTTCCCGACTATGCCGGAGGATGAGCTGGCGAAACATCTCGATAATGCCACGGGCCAGCAAATTGATGGATTGGGCGTTAATATTCTCTCCGGCCGAACGGTCAAGCAAAATATTCAGTTTCGAGGGGAAGCCTTCTTCCGACTCCCAATAGTTGATCAAAAAAGGCACCTTGGGCAAGGGCAGGATCAACAGGGAATGGTCCGATCCGCCGGACATAACCACGGGCTTCGCCCCAAAAAGATGGAACAGTTCAAAAACCAGATCATGGTGGGCGTCAACCAGTTGCCGCAATGCCTCCTCGCAACGGTGACTGAACCACTGGCTCCATTCCGCCGCTTCCGGCAAGGTGGCATAGGGCACCCACTCACCTTGCGCCTCTCTACCCTGACACAAGAGGCAATAATACAACAGGGGCACATGAATCCAGTGATTGAGGTGACAGTCAGAAAGCATTTCCCCCGAGGGGGTAATACAAAAATCCTTACCCAGGCAGTTGACCGCCAAATTACCATCCACCAGCTGCGCCCCAAGCCGTGGAGCGACAAGCGTGAAATCAAGCTTTGTCACCTCCAGCTGTAGCGCATGCACAACCTGCTGCTGATCATCTTCCAGAGATCGACGCCGAACAATCCTCTGGGCCAACAGCGCGGCAACCTCAGGTGTCAAATACGGACAAGCGTTGATTTTCTTCTGCCCTTGAAGCACTGCGGCGGCAAAGGCGATGCACGAAGGAACCCCGCACTGGCCACAGTTTGTTTTTGCCAGAGCCGCATAAATTTCCAGGGGATTTTTTATCTCGGACATGACCGATGCTCCTCTAAATATCTAATTGTCTCAAACCAGCGATCTGATGCCGCCCACATTTATACCGTTTAGAAATCAAGAAGTATCTTTGGAAAGCGCGAAGATAACACTCCACTATTCCAGCAAAGCCACAGTCTTCACCTGAACCCAGATCTCTTGCCCCGGTGACAACTCAAGCGCGGCCACCGCACGTTTCGCCAAGCGGGCAATCAAGACGGACGCCCCAACCTGAATGCGCACCAAGGCCAAGCCGGGATGCTCGTCGTTGGCAATGGCGGACACCCTTCCTGGCAAAAGATTCTGAATGCTTGTCTGGGCTTGGCGTTGCCTGGTCACACTCACATCCCGGGCCAAAACCCTGACCCGCACCTTGCGGCCCACCAAAGTTCCAATGTCCCGTGTCCACAGGCTGCCGCCTGGGAAATCCATGCGGGCAAGATGCCAGGCTTCGTCTCTTTCTCCCACGACGGCACCAAGCACCACCCCGATATCTTCGCCGAGCCGGATCGGCAAATCGATCCGCGCCAGGGTTTCGATCAGGGGGCCGTTGGCCACGACTCTGCCGTCTTCCATGGCGACGAGGTGGTCGGCCAGCCGGGCCACTTCATCGGGTGCGTGACTGACGTAGAGCACCGGGATCTCCAGTTCGTCGTGCAGACGTTCCAGGTAGGGCAGGATTTCCTGCTTGCGCTTGAGATCGAGCGCCGCCAGAGGCTCATCCATGAGCAGAAGGCGGGGGCTGATTGCCAGCGCCCTGGCAATGGCGACCCGCTGGCGCTCGCCGCCGGAAAGTCGATCCGCTTTCCGGTCCAGCAGATGACCGATGCCCAGGAGTTCTACGGCCTGATCCAGACTCACCTTGTGTTCCGTGGTGGCCCGCTTGAGGCCATAGCGCAAATTACCGAGCGCGGTCAGATGCGGAAACAGGCTGGCTTCCTGGAACACATACCCCAGGGGCCGCTTATGAGTGGGTAGCCAGGTTGTGTCGTCCTGCCAGGTTTCGCCTTTGAACGAGAGGAACCCTTGCCGGGCGCGTTCAAGCCCGGCGATGCAGCGCAGCAGGGTGGTCTTACCCGAACCGGAAGGCCCGAACAGCGCGGTCACCCCCCGGTCCGGCAGGGCAAGATCGACCTCGAGCGCAAAGCCCGGCCAGTCCACGTGAAATCGCGCCTCAATCTTCTCCATGGCCTCAAACCTTTTTTGCCTTGGGCCGCCAGGCGTAAAGCGCCAGCAGCACCAGGAAAGCGAAGATCAACATCACGGCGGCCAGGCGGTGGGCCTGGGCATATTCCAGCGCCTCCACGTGGTCGTAAATCTGCACCGAGACCACCCGGGTGATCCCCGGCAGGTTGCCGCCGATCATCAACACCACGCCGAATTCCCCCACGGTGTGGGCGAAGGTCATTATACCCGCGGTGAGAAAACCGGGCCGCGCCAGCGGCAAGACTACACTGAAAAAGGCATCCAGCGGCGAGGCCCCCAAGGTCGCGGCGACTTCAAGCGGCCGGTCACCGATGGCCTCGAATGCGTTTTGCAGGGGTTGGACCATGAAGGGCAGGGAATAGAACACCGAGGCGAGCACCAGGCCCCAGAAGGTGAAGGGCAGCGGCCCGACACCCAATACCCGGGTGAGATGCCCGAGTGGGCCATCCGGCCCCATCACCAACAACAGGTAAAAGCCCAGCACCGAAGGCGGCAAAACCAGGGGCAAAGCGACCACCGCGCCGATCGGCCCCTTCCACCAAGAACGGCTGCGCACCAGCCACCAGGCGATGGGGGTGCCGACCAACAACAGGATGGCGGTGACGAGGCTCGCCAACTTGATGGTAAGCCAAATGGCCTGAAGGTCGCTGCCTGACAAAAGCATAACTGTCTCCGGAATCAATTCATCTACGCCTATTTGCCGGCAACTTCGCCAGGCAGCACGAAACCGTACTTGGTCATCACGGCCCGGGCCGGCTTGCTGCCCAGGTAATCGGCGAAGCGTTTGGCAAGGGCGTTGCCCTCGGCCCGTTTGGTGATGATGTAGCCCTGTTCGAGGGGTTCATGCAGCTTGTCGGGGATAAGCCAGTACCCTCCCCTGTTCGCCAACTCGGAATTTACAGCCAGGGACAGGGCGATGATGCCAACCTGGGCATTATTGGTCTGCACGAACTGGGCGGTATGCGCGATATTCTCGCCATAGACCAGCTTAGGCTCCAGCTTTTCCCACAGACCAGAGGCGCGCAAGGCCTCTTCCGCTCGCTTGCCATAGGGCGCATGCTTGGGATTGGCAATGGCGATGCGGGTAATCTTCGGATCGGCCAGGCTGACCATGGTCATCTTGGTGGCGTCCAGACTTGCACTCCACAAAACGATGCGGCCAAGGGCATAGGGCTTTACTTCGGAGGTCGCGAAACCATTCTTGGCAAGCGCGCGGGGGAAACCGATATCGGCGGAAAAATAGAGGTCGTAAGGCGCGCCCTGCTGAATCTGGGTTTGAAACTTACCAGATGAGCCGTAGATGACCTCAAGCTCCTCGCCAGGGTTGGCTTTCTTGAACGTGGTGACGATTTCATCCATGGCGAACTTCAGATCGGCGGCCGCCGCAACGGTGATTTTCTCGGCGTGGGCGGGCATGGCAACCAGCATGGCGCAGGCGAATATCAGGAGTTTTAATCGGTTCATCGGCTCATTCCTCAGTTTTAATCGGTTCATCGGCTCATTCCTCCTTGTGGCAGGTACAGTTGCGGACCTATGACGAATGCCAGGATACGCTTCATTTTTATCTCGCTATATATTGCGAAGAATATATCGATGGGCAAAAAAATCCCTTCCGCCTTATTCCGGGGTCTCCGTCCGGTCGCCCAGTTTCCACTCCAGGCCACCAGCCAGAACCTGATCCATTTCAGCCAGCATCTCCTGAAACCGCGCATGATAATATCGGAACAAGGCAATGGCTTTCACTCCAGCCGGGGTCAACTTGGCGCCACCGCCCTGCTTGCCGCCGCGACAGGTTTCCACCAACTTGCAGCCCGCCTGTCGGTTCATCGAGTCGAGAAGATCCCAAGCATGTTTATACGACATCTCCATGGAGCGAGCTGCCTGAGCGAGGGAACCGTACTCCCTGATCCGCTCCAGCAGAACCACCCGGCCATAGCCGAGGAAGGTGCCTTCCTCCCCCTCCAGCCAGAGCCGCCCCCGCCACTTCAGACCGGATTTCATTGTATTTTGCATCATGTTATTTTTCATGGCGTTATATTTACCATAATATAGCGACTACGCAAGATCTTTTTCGCCAAAAAAAACCGTCTGTCTCAGCCAGGGAAAAGAAGCGAGACAGACGGTACCATCAGGAGAAATCAGCTTCGTGCTTAGCGATTGGGCTAAAGTTATCACAATATCTTATCCAGCGCCTCTGCAAGAAAAGCAAGATGCGATTTTTCCTCATCAGCCAGCCCCAAAAAAAACGTCCGAACCTTTTGTTGCTCACTTTTTTGCGCCATACGGCTGTAAAGGTCAAGGGCCTGGGTTTCAAGCATCATCGCCAACTCCAGGATATCCTGCGGGCCTTGCAGATAAGCGTCGGTCTGAGCGAGAAAATCCTGCACCCTGCCGCCACCCTCCATTATTCCAGCCGGACCTTGGCCCGCTATGGTCTCAGGCCCGTGTGCTTGCCGCCGGTACTCGGCAAGAAGCCGGGCCTTGTGCTTGTCCTCAAAGGTCATCAGCCTGGTATAAAGCTGTCGATCTTCCTCATTCTTAGCCCGCACAGCCAGGTGCTGATAAAACTTTTGCAGACCATCCTCCATGGCATACGCCAGACTCAACCCATCTTCATAGTCTTCCTGACCGGTAAAAAACTCAAGCCCGGCCTCTATCGGCCCCTTGGCCTGCATCCCCTGCCAGGCCTTGATCCCCCCGACCATATTGTAAACGCTTACAAAATCATTCCCGGCAAGTAATTGGGCTGCAGCCTTGCTTCTACCGCCAACAGCACAATAGACAATAACCGGCTCCTCCTTTACCAGCTCGGCAAGCCGTCCGGGCAGCTCCTTGAGCGGGATAAGGATGGCTCCGGCCAGATGCCCGGCCTCATACTCCTTAGGCTGCCGGACATCCAACAGTTGATATGCCTCCGCTCCCCGCGCCTCCATATACTCCTTGGCCTGGGCCACAGTAAAATTCGCACCCGCCCTAAACAAATTCTTCCAGTTCATTATCCACTCCATTCTGTTTTCACGAGGTATTACGAGTGAAAGGCAACGCCAGTAGTCGCCAGAATCCCAGCTGCCCTATTTCCCGGTGCGAACCGATGCCGATAACGATTTTTTCCTGCGCCACCGCAGTAGTCAGGGTACCCAGCATTCGATCCCAGATGGAAAAGATCACCCCGTAATTAGCATCACGCTCTCTGATTCGCACGGAATGATGGATGCGGTGCAAAAAAGGCGGAACAAAGAGAAGCGCCCACGCTCTTTCGAACCAAGAGGGTACTCTGATGCTGCTATGATGGAACTGCACGACCAGATTGATCAGGATTTCAAAAAGAATGTAGGCGGCCAGGCCAATGCCGAAGGTATAAATCACCGCCAGCCTGATCAGACCGGTAAAGAGAAACTCGCCCAGATGAAACCGGTTGCCTGTGGTCACGTCCATATTCAGATCGCTATGGTGAACCCGGTGAAACCGCCAGAGGAAGGGGAGCACATGGGTGAGCAGATGCCAAAGATAGATGAAAAAATCCAGAATCAAGATGCCAGCAACAATCTTCAGCCAATCTGGCAAAAGCCAGACATTGAGCAGACCAAAATTTTTCTCCTGCCCGGCGAGAATCAAAACGATAATAGTGCTGGTGTACAGGAAATGGTAGATCGTGCCATTCAAAATAGACAACGGTATATTGGCAAGCCAGCGTCTGGATCGGGACACGGTGGGCGTACGATAGGAAAAACGCTGTTCGCACAGCAGAAAAAAAACAACGCCTGCCCAGTACAGGTAAGGCTTGATTACATAGAGTTCCCGATATGTCACGTGTGAAAATAACACGTTCTGTTATTTCCTGTCCAGGCAACCCAGCGTCAGCAAGTGCTCAAACGCCGCCGCCGACACCGGTCGACTAAAAAGAAAACCCTGATAGGCATCACAGCCGTAACGAATCAGAAAAGACAACTGATCCTCGGTCTCCACGCCTTCGGCAATAACGTTAAAACCCATGGTACGGCCCATTGCGATGATGGTCTCAACAATGGCGTCATCATTTGGCCCGACGCCGAGATCGCGGATAAAAGACTGATCTATCTTCAGCTGCTCCAAGGGCAGGCGCTTTAGTTGGGAAAGGGATGAGTAGCCGGTGCCGAAGTCGTCCATGGAAAAACCAATGCCAATATCCCCCAGTGCCCGCATCTTGGCAATGGTATCGGCGATATCCGTCAACACCAGACTTTCGGTCAGTTCGAGTTTAAGCCGCGCGGGATTGGCACCGGTTGCCTCAATAATCTGCTGCACAGCGGCGACAAAATCCGGCTGCCGAAACTGCCGGGCACTGACGTTTACTGCTATCCGCAAGCCACTGGCGGCTGGGATCTCGGACCAGGTCTTGAGTTTGGCGCAGGCCTCTTCCAGCACCCAACGGCCAATAGGAAGAATAAACCCGGTCTCCTCGGCCAGTGGAATAAAAGCCGAGGGCGAGATCGACCCGCGACTTGGATGATTCCAGCGTAAAAGGGCTTCGGCCCCGATGATCCGCCCATAGCTGTCTGTCTGAGGTTGATAGTGAAGCTGAAACTGCCGCAAGCTGATGGTTTGGCGCAGGGCCTTTTCCAGGGCACTCGATTCCTCCAGAGTCGCCTGCATAGCCGGATCAAAAAAACGCACATTGTTACGCCCGGCTGCCTTTGCCTGATAAATGGCGGTATCGACGTACTTAAACAGTTCATGTACGGTGATATCATAACCGGAAAACAAACAGATACCGATACTCGCAGTTATGTGCTGTTCGTTGTTCTCAATAATGAAAGGCTGATCAAAACTGGCACGGATCTTTTCAGCTACATAACCGGTACGAGTAATCGCGACTCGCATATCCGGACCCAGATCTTTCAACAGCAACACAAATTCATCACCGCCCTGCCGTGACACCGTGTCTTCCTGCCGTGAGACTGTATCACCCTTACGCAGTATCGTCCGCAGGCGATCTGCCACCTTAATCAGCAACAGATCACCGACATCATGCCCCATGCTATCATTCAAGGCCTTGAAATGATCCAGATCCAGAAACAACATCGCACTGTACTGGCCATTGCGAGCCCCTGCAATGAAGGACTGCTCCAGCCGGTCCAGAAGCAAACGACGATTGGGCAGACAGGTTAAAGGATCATAAAAGGCCAGCCGATGAATTTCAGCTTCCCTCGTCCTCTTTTCACTGATATCAGTGACGACTTCGAGTGCCGTCTGCACCTCACCCTTATCGTCAGTGACCAGGGCATAGGCCTTGCATTCCATGTAAACTGGAGCACTCGCGGCATCGTAGTGATTATGGACCGCGATGTGAGAGGTGCCGGTGGCAAAAACGTTCCGTACCGCACAATCCTCACCATTCTCAAAACAGGGCCGCTTCAAATGATGCGAAACCTCGAAACAGTACCGACCAATAATTTCGTCCACGGAAGCGCCAACCCGTTCTGCATAAGCCCGATTGGCAGTGAGAATACGGTAATCACGGTCGATAGTGATACAGCCCTCTTCAATGTTATTTAAGATTTTTTTACTCAAGCACTCAGATTCTCTCTTGCGATCTCTGGATTTTTCCAAATCCAGCCGCGCCTTCCGGAGCACCTCATTTTGTCTTTCTAACTCACGCTGGCACACCTTAAGTGCGTGCAGAATATCAGACTCTGTGCCCTGACCTTCGGAGGCAGATATCTTTTCAGACAACGATTTAATTTGTCGTTTCATAATACCTTTTCAATCCTTTGCCCGAATAAGCGTCTCAAGCTCCTGCCAGTCCACAGAACTTTGCCGACATTTACAATCCTTGAGCAGGCAAACCTGAGAGATAACTTTAAGTCCGTGCTCACCCAAAGCACCCTTCGGCGAAATATTGGCGGCGCGCAGATATTTCTCTCGCAAATCTTTGGTGCACAGACAACCCAGCACTGCGTACGGCTGGTACTGAGCGATTTGACGAACCAGAAAATCTCTGCTACGCAGCACCCCGTCTTTCTTATGCAGCTTGCCGCTCACCACCACCTGGACATCCAGATAACCAAGGGCCAAAGCCATCTCCCTCGTCTCCCGCAAACGGCAGGGGATAAGGCAACTATCCAGACACAACAGACCTTTTTCCTGATCGATGACCGTGGCACACCCTGGTGAGCGCAGACAATATGGCAAAAAAAGCATTCTTTTCGCATATGGCGTCCGGACAAACCTGCTGTGAAAAAAACGGTTCCCCGCCATTACGACCTTACGGACATAAGCATCCTTGTCCATCTTAGGAAAAAATCTGATCAGGGGACGGTAGCACAAAACCAACACGGGAAGAGTCAGCCAGGATGGGAGAGAGGATATTAGCATAGTAATGATTGTAATTATTTTTTTGCGGCTTGACGACGTAAATCTTCATCCACTCTGCCACTGAAACTAAAAAATAACTTGAGGGCCTTGCGCATTGGGTATGTTATCCTATTGACAATAAATAACGGGCGGTATGTCTTTACCTTCACAAACCTATGCTCCATAATGAGAACCAGAGATGCTTAAACTTGTTAAAACCAGTTCACGCAAAGCCGGTCTTCCTCCTGGCAGCCCAATATTTATCGGCGAAAAAGTAACGGAAAAATTCGGCCTGGATATGGTCGATTACGATACTGACAACCTGTCCCTCAGCACTCCCGTCCGGCTTGACGAATTTTACCGGCTGAAAGAAACCCGTAGCAACACCTGGATCAGGGTTCACGGCCTGCACGACGCCGAGGCAGTGGACAGGTTCTGTCTCAGTTTCGGCCTGCATCCTCTGACCATCGAGGATATTCTTCATACCGGCCAACGGCCAAAAATTGATCACTATGATGACTACTTGTTCCTGGTCCTTAATCTGATCAAATATGACGAAAACACCAAGGAGATGAGCATGGAGCAGATCAGCTTCGTGCTTGGTGCAAACTACCTGCTCACCTTTCACGAGAAAAACGACGATATTTTTGACGAGGTGCTGGCCCGCCTTGAAAATAACAAGGGTCGCAGCCGACAAATGGGGGTCGATTATCTGTTGTATTCCCTGCTCGACAGGGTGGTGGACAACTTCTTTGCCGTGCTCGAAAAAATCGGCGAAGAGGTGGAGGACCTGGAAGAGGAGCTGATTGCCGATCCTTCCCCGGAAACCCTGCAGGCCATCCACTTCCTGAAACGAGAGATGATCCTGCTGCGCAAATCGGTCTGGCCGCTTCGGGAGGTCATCAACGGATTGCAACGGGATGAAACCACGTTCATGGGGACCTCAACTCAGGTCTATCTCAAAGATCTCTACGACCATACCATTCAAGTACTTGACACGGTGGAGACCTTCCGGGATATCATCTCTGGCATGATCGACATCTACCTTTCCTCGGTAAGCAACCGGATGAATGAGGTAATGAAGGTGCTGACCATCTTCGCCGTGATCTTCATCCCCCTCACCTTCATCGCCGGGCTGTACGGCATGAATTTCAATACCAGCCAGAGCCCCTTCAACATGCCGGAACTCAACTGGTATTTCGGCTATCCCTTCGCCCTCCTGCTGATGGCAAGTACAGCCGGAGCCATGTTGATCTATTTTAAAAATAAAAAATGGTTTTGAAAAAAAGCAAAAAAATATGGCAAATAATTAGGCTTGTAATTATATAATTAAATACTAAGTGTCTTTCAGGCTCGCTTCCTGGCCATAATGATTTTACAAAAAGATTCTAAAACCATGCGCCAACGATTCCCATATACCAAAAGTGCCAGCCATTTCCTGCCTTCCTGGCGCAGGATCAGCCTCTTTTTTCTCGGACTCCTGCTCATGGCCAGCCCTTCCCAGGCTGCCAAAACCGCGATACCTGAGGTGTGGACCCTCCGCCATGCGGTTCGTTTTGCCGTCAGAAACAACCCGGACAGCCGGATGGGCAAAAACAGAATTGAAGCGGCCCAGGCCGCCATCAGCATGGAGAGATCCTCATTTTACCCAAAGCTGGATCTGAACACCAAGTACGACCAGACCAACAACCCCATGTACTCCTTCGGCAATATTCTGAACCAGGGGGCCTTTCACAACACTATCGACTTCAATAATCCAGGTCGCACCGACAACCTTAACCTAGGAGTCAGGCTGGGCTACCGTTTTTACAACGGCGGTCGCGATCTGGCCGGACTGAAGGCCGTCGAAGCTCAGGCTGTTTCCTCGCAGATGGAGCTGGCCGCAGTACAGGCCCAACTTACCTTTGAGGTGGTTCGAACTTTTCAACTCATCATCCAGGCGGAGGAACTTATCAAGGCCAGACAGTCGGCAGTAGCGGCAATTACGGCTTCCCTGTCCGTGGCGCAGGCCCGTTATCAGGAAGGGGTTCTACTCAAGAACGATCTCCTCGATCTGGAAGTGCAGCAGGCCAAGGCACAGGAAAATCTAAGCCAAACCCGGCATAGTCTGGCAATGAGCCAGAGGATTTTTCTTAGTCTGCTTGGTCTTGACGACAGTCCGTTGGCACTTGATTCAGCCCAGGATGGGCCCCAAGATATTCCACCGCTTGGCACCCATAACCAACGCCATGAGCTGAGAAGCATGGAGGCCCTGATTCTGGCGGCCAAGGCCAGAGTTCGGCAGGTTCAGGGCGGCCATTATCCATCTCTCGAAGGCTACGCGGGATATGATACCGACCAAGGCTATGTCACAAACGGCTCGGGCGACTCATGGCAAGCCGGCATCAGGTTACAGTTCAATCTTGCTGAAGGAGGCCGAACCACGGCTGAGATTACCAAGGCGTCTGCCCTGCTTGCCGAGGCGCAGGAACGGAAGCGAAAAACCGAGTTGGCTATCAGCCTTGAGGTGAAACAGGCCGAATTTACCGTACAGGAAGCCAGGGAGCGTTTACAGGTTACGAACAAAAGTGTGGCTCAGGCCCAGGAAAGTGCCCGCATCAATCGCCTCCGTTTCCTGGAAGGCAAGCTGCTTTCCGCCGATCTTATCGGGGCAGAAAACCAGCTGACCGACGCCTTGGTGCGGCGTATTGCAGCAGAAACATCCCAACGCATTGCCATTGCCGACCTACGGCGTACTCTTGGCCTGCCCCAGTTTCAAGAGACATCTGACGAACCACCACCTGAAGAAACGAGCTCAACAACAATTAAGCCCTGAAACAGGAAATTAAGCCCATGCCGTACAAACATCTTCCCTCCATATTAATTATTTGCTTGCTCCTCGTCGTCTCAGGTTGCAAGAATTCAGCCCACGACGGCGCGGCCAGGCAAACCCTCCCCACGGCGGAGGTGCGGGTAATCACCGTGACCGATCAGACTGTCCAACGGCAAAACGAGGTGGCTGGTTCCGTTGAATCCGTGCAGAGAGCGACCATCGCCGCCAGGATAGCCGGGGCCATCGAAGAAATACCGGTTACCCTTGGTCTGGCGGTAAAAAAAGGCGCGCTTCTGGCAAGGATTAACGCCGGTGAGCTTGGCGCCCGGCTGTCGCAGGCCGAAACGCAACTCGCCCAGACGCAACGTAATTTTGAGCGTGAAAAGAGATTGCTGGAAAAAGATGCCTCCACTAGGGAAACAGTCAAATCTCTGGAAGATGCCTGGCGAGTGGCTGAGGCTGGCCTGCGTGAAGCCAGGGCCATGCGCGGTTACACCCAGATAACCGCCCCCTTTACCGGAATCATCACCCAGAAGATGGCCAATGCCGGTGAGCTGGCCACCCCCGGAATGCCCCTACTGGTGCTGGAAAACACTGAACAATTGCAGGTGGTTGCGGCGGCTCCGGAGGGACTGGCCCTAAAAATCGGCAAGGGGGATAAGCTTGCGATTACGATTCCAGCCGCCGGGTTTTCCCAGAGTGGGACGGTGAGCGAAATCAGCCCGGCGGCTGATTCATCCTCGCGCACCGCTCTGGTCAAAATCAGGATCAAGGGCGACAACGCCTTGCGGCCTGGACAGTATGCGCGGGTGGCTCTTCCCGGAGCCACCGGGGTCAATACCTTTCTGGTGCCAAAAACAGCACTGTTGCGCTTTGGCCAGATGGAGCGACTCTTTGTGACCAAAAACGGCACAGCCCAACTGCGTCTGGTGCGCAGTGGCGAACACAGGGACGGCCAAGTGGAAATCCTTGCCGGGCTCAATGCCGGAGAGCAGGTCGTGGTACAGGGAGGCGAACGGCTTGTTGATGGGCAACCCGTGCGGATTGTGCAGTGATGAACCAGACCCCCAGCAAACAACACGGTTTTGCCGGCAGGCTCGCCTCGATTTTCGTTGAATCAAGATTGACCCCCATCATGATCATCGCCTCCCTGCTCCTCGGAGTCATGGCCGTAGTCATGCTGCCCAGAGAGGAAGAGCCGCAGATCAAGGTGCCGATGATTGACATCATGGTCGCCATGCCCGGGGCCACCCCCAAGGAGGTGGAGGAGAGAGTAGCCATCCCCATGGAGAAACTCCTCTACGAACTGCCCGGAGTAGAATACATCTATACCACCTCCATGCCCGGCCAGTGCCTGCTCATCGCTCGCTTTTATGTAGGCGAGAAGATGGAAGATGCCATCGTCCGCCTTAACCAGAAGCTTCAGACCAATTTCGATCGCATCCCCAACGGCGTTCTGCCACCGCTGGTCAAGCCGCATACCATTGACGATGTACCGGTGCTCGCCCTGACCCTGCACAGCCCGCGCTATGATCACTACACCCTCCGGCGTCTGGCAGCCCAGCTTGACGATGCGCTCAAGAATATTCCCGAGGTGGCCGAAACCAAGCTTATCGGCGGTGCCCGGCGCCAGGTGCGGGTTCTTTTCGATCCTGCGCGACTTGCCGCCCGTCACTTAACCGCTACCGAGATCATCCCCAGACTGCAACAAGGCAATCTGCAATCGTACTCCGGCAACCTGCAGTCCCTTAACCGGGAAATTATCTTGCAAACCGGCCAGTTTTTGACCTCGGCCAGGGAGATCGGCCGCATCGTCATTGGCGTTTATGGCAACAAGCCGGTGTATCTGGACGAAGTAGCCAACGTGGTCGATGGCCCGGAAGAACCGACCAGCTATGTCCTATTCGGCCAAGGAAAGAGGTCGGCAGAAGAGGCAGCCGTTACCATCTCCCTGGCCAAGCGACCAGGAGCCAACGCCGTGCAGGTGGTAGCCTCGGTAATGGCCAAGGTCGAGACCCTGAAGGGCATCATCATCCCCAACGACGTCACCGTTAGTGTGACCAGAAATTACGGCGAAACTGCGGCGGAAAAATCCAACGAACTGCTGCTGCACATGGGTATCGCCGTGTTCGGAGTTACCTTGCTCATCCTCTTTTTCCTTGGCTGGAGAGAGTCGCTAATCGTCATTATCGCCATCCCTTCGACCCTGGCCCTGACCCTGCTTCTCTTCTACCTGTACGGCTACACCCTGAACCGGATCACCCTGTTCGCCCTGATTTTTTCCATCGGCATCCTGGTGGACGATGCAATTGTGGTGGTGGAGAATATCGTGCGTCACCTCCGCCTGCCGGAAAACACCGAAAAGTCGGTGCTCGTCATCGCCATTGAGGCGGTCAACGAGGTGGGCAATCCAACCATCCTCGCCACCTGGGCTGTTATTGCTGCCATTCTGCCCATGGCCTTTGTCGGAGGGCTGATGGGGCCTTACATGCGGCCAATCCCCATTGGCTCGTCTGCGGCGATGATTTTTTCGCTGATTATCGCCTTCACTATTACGCCTTGGGCCGCCGTCCGGGTACTGAAAAAGAAAACCACCCCTATCAGCTCTCCGGCTACAAGTCAGCCAGTTTTGACAGATCATGACCATGCGCCGGTAGATTTCTTTACCCGTCTCTATCACCAGGCCATGGACCCGCTCCTGGCTCAGGCCCGCTGGCGGCTGGTCTTTTTTCTAAGCATTGTTGCCTTGCTCATCGGCTCCTGCGCCATGGTTTATTTAGGATCGGTCAAGATCAAGATGCTACCTTTTGACAACAAGAGCGAGTTTCAACTCATTCTTAAACTGCCCGAAGGGGCCACCCTGGAAGCGACCACCCAGGTAGCCAGAGAGATGGCTGCAGTCATCGGACAGGAACCGGAGGTAATCAACTATCAGGTTTATGCCGGAGTTGCCTCGCCTTACAATTTCAATGGCCTGGTTCGTCATTACTACCTGCGCAACAGCGCCAACCTGGCGGACATCCAGATCAACCTGCTACCCAAGGGCGAACGCAAGGCCCAGAGCCACGAGATCGCCAAACGCATCCGGCCCAGGGTTACGGCCATCGCAAAAAAATACGGAGCCGTCGTGGCTGTGGCCGAGGTGCCGCCAGGGCCGCCAGTACTGCAAACCCTGGTAGCCGAGATCTACGGCCAGACCGATGCCCAAAGACTGAAGCTGGCCGGCAAGGTAAAGGATCTTCTCACCGCCACGGAAGGAGTTGTCGATGTGGACTGGTACCGCGAGGCAGAGCGAGCCAAGACCATCATCACTGTGGACAAGGAAAAAGCCGCCCTCAACGGCATCTCCGCAAGCGAGATCACCCAAGCCGTTGATCTGGCAGGGCGAGGTTTGGCTATCGGCCTTTTTCACCAACCTGAGGACAAGGAGGAGGTTAATATCGTCCTGGAGCTACCCCGAGCACAACGGGCACGAATTGACAGCATTCTAAATATCCAGCTCCGTTCCAGCTTCAACCCGTCCGGATCGCTGGTGCCCCTGCGCGAGCTGGTCACGAGCAACGAAACGCCCATTGACCAGCCCATTTATCGCAAAAACCTCAAGCCCATTATCTATGTAACGGCCGACGTAGCCGGGACGGCGGAAAGCCCAGCCTACGCCATCTTTGCCCTGAACAAAAAACTGGCCGAACTCGATGGCCGGGATTACGGCGGCGGCCAGAAAGCCATCGCCATCTACAACCTCAAACAGCCTTCTTCCGAGCTGGAACCAGCGATCAAGTGGGACGGCGAGTGGCACATCACTCTTGAGGTCTTCCGGGATTTAGGCCTGGCCTTCTGTGCGGTGATGATCCTTATCTACATGCTCATGGTGGGCTGGTTCAAGGATTACACCGTGCCACTGGTGGTGATGGCAGCCATTCCCTTTTCGCTGATCGGCATTCTTCCTGCTCACTGGGCCTTCGGTGCCTTTTTTACCGCCACCTCCATGATCGGCTTTATGGCCGGAGCTGGCATCGTGGTGCGCAACTCCATAATTCTGGTGGATTTCATCGAGCTACGCCTCAGCCACGGTCTGCCTCTGACCGAAGCAGTGGTGGAAGCCGGAGCCATCCGTTTCCGGCCTATGCTGCTGACCGCCTTGGCCGTCGTGGTCGGAGCCTCAGTGATCCTGGCCGATCCAATCTTCCAAGGACTTGCTATCTCATTAATGTTTGGTGAGATAGCCTCGCTGTTGATCAGCCGCATGGCAGTGCCGGTCCTCTACTTCATGCTGCTTAAGCACCGCCATCCAGTCACCAAGGAGGCAAATTGAATCGGGTCGCCTGTAAACCGTTGGCAAGCATCTCCATTCTAACACCTCCGATTTCTGTTTAAAGAAACGGCGCTTAGGTATCCACTATTTCCGACCTAACTGAGTCAGGTCAGAGTTTCGGACATTCATCCACTAATCCACCTGGAAACCAGGGCCATTTCCCCTATTTTTTGGGCGCTTCCCCTACCGTCCTTCCGCGCTCACTGGGCTGCCCTCAAGCCGGAACACGCTGCACGACAAACTCTCGCACCATCTGGCCGATGGCGAGAATCTCCGGAATATCCTCGGGAAGCGCGGGCTTGCGGCTGTAGGTATCCAGATCGCAAATCTCCTGAAAGGCGTCGAGATAGCGGAGCTTGGCACCCAGCTCCGGCTGGGATCCGGCGTTGCGCTCCAGCGCCTCCACCAGGTCGCGCATGGTATGGTTGTCCGCCAGATCACCACGGCTCATGAGGTAGCCCATGATGAATTTTTCAATGGCCATGGCCGTTAGGTTATAGAGGATCTCCGAGGTGAAGACCTCGCCGCGCCTCTCTGCGGCCTCACAGGCGGTATGCAGATACTGACCGCCCTCCTTGATATACTGCCGCCAGTCGTCAATCTGGAGAAGCCGCCGCCAATCTTCAAGCTGAACAAGTCCCATGTGCCTATCCTCCTGAATACAATCCTCACACCCACCAGATCTGGCGCTTGGCCGGGTTGCCGTTTTTCTCAAAGACATCGCCCGACTCCTTGAGCACGATATCAAGCTCCTCCACGGTAAAGTGATAGCCTTCTTCCGCAGCCAAGGCGACGAACTCCTCCCTGGTGCCGGGGACATCGTATTTGGCCCGCAGATGTTTATCTCCGCCGCCGGCAACCAGCAATGCCTCTACATCTTTTCTCGCCATGGTCTTTCTCCTTATGGGAAAATCAATTGGTAACAGGGTGATTCCGACATGGCTCTCCCTTTTTGCTCAACATCGCCGGCGCAGACAGATAAGCTCCGTGGGCTGCCAACCCAGCTTGCGGTAGAACTCCAAGGCCGCCGTATTGTTGCGGTCGGCCAGGAGCTGAAGGCGCTCGATCTTTCTTGCCGCAGCCCACTGCTCCAGGACCGTAAGCAATTCCCGCCCCAGCCCCCTGCCCTGCCAGGCCTCGGCTACCACCATATCCTCCACCAGCAGGGCGAATCCTCCCTCGGCCGTGGAGATGGTGAGCTGACCGGAACACATACCGACAACCCGCCCCGCCGCCTCGGCCACCAGAACAACCGCACCGTCATTGGCCAGCAGCATCGCCAGCCCTTGTCGCTGCCGGGCCGGATCAAAATCAAAGTCCGCCTCGATAGCAAAAAGCAGCCGAAGCAGGCCCACCAGCGCCTCAAGATCGGCAGGCCGGGCGGGTCGGATCAGTGCTGGTGCCATGATGCCTCAGCCACTCGCCCGGACTAAACGGTAATCAGATAATCGGCGGCAGGCTCGCCGTCCTCAAGGCCATCGAGAATTGCGTCGATGGCCTCTTCACTGTTAACCCCCTTGAACCACCAGTTCTCCGGCTGGATCACCATGATGGGCCCGGCCTCGCACTGCTTGAGGCAGGTGCTGGCGCTGATCAGGCAGTCGAGCCCCCGGTCGAGCACCTCTTCTTCAAGATATTGCAGAAAGCCTTCGGTCTGCTTGTGACAGATGCCCTTCTTGTCGCCGGAAACCCGGAAGCTCTGGCAAACAATGATCTGACGCGCTGGTATGGCCATTTGGAGTATCTCCTATCTTTTATTTAAATATTGTGGGGGTAACTATTCAGCAGTGCCGCAGATTGCGGTAAGCGGGACGGCGAAGCGTACATTTGGTACGTGAGCCGACCCAATCGCCGCAAGATGTGGTGCTGCTGGATAGTTACCTGTTTTTCCCTTTCTTGCCGCCGCCATATAGTACATCCACCGCACCCTCGACATTGTCCTCCAGCAAAAGCACAGTCAGGCCGTAACTGCTTAAAATCTCTCGCGGCCTTTGGCCGGCGCTGGTGGCGAGCAGCGCAAAACAATCCTTCAGTATTTCAGACAGCTCCAGCCAGCGGTTGTCGCCGTTGCCGGGTTCGGGCAGATCCCTGGCCTCAAGCAGGCATGCCAGGCCGTCTTCCCTCGGGCCATAAATCAGGCCCTTAATGGCCTGGCCGAGATGGAGATCAATATCCATGCCATTAGAGCTGAGCACGGCCACGTTGGGCCTGGCCGCTGTCGGCTTGGGCAGGCTGGAGCCGTTTTTGCCGGACCTGGGCACAGCCTCGCCTGGAATCACTTCTTCCGGCGGACAGACCACGGTCATCAGCCCGGCAACCTTCCTGGTCAGGGCCGCCATTGCCTCCGGCGCGGGCGGCGGCAGTTTCACTTCCGGGTCAAGCCAGTCCTTGCCGGGCAGCAGACTGATGGACTCCGCCCCGAGGGCGGCAGCCAGGCGGGCGATCTCCTCCACCTCTTCTTCATTGATTCCGGCATACACCGTGGTCCGGATGCAGACGGGAATGCCTGCCGCCTTGCAGGCGGCTATCCCCTTGGCCTGTTCCTCAATCAGGATCGCCGCCCCCTCTGCCAGGGGGATGCTCCGCTTGCCCGGTCGAATCCAGGTATACATCTTTTTGATCGCCTCCGGGCTGACCGCATCCAGCAGCAGGGTAACCCTGGAAACACCGTGTTCGGCCAAAAACCCAGCCTGCTCGGCCAGGCCGAGACCCATGGTCGTGAGGCCCACGGATAATCCCGGATACTGCTCCCGCAGGCCGGCCAGGATTTGCAGGGTCATGGCCGGGGTGGCCAGAGGGTCTCCCGGGCCGTTGAGATCCAGGCCGGCGATGGTCTTTCCCTGGGCCGCCAGATCCGCAAGCCAGGTAAGCGCCCCCTGCAGGGGCACCGCCTGGGGCAGTTTGTCCTCGCCGCAAAAACGAATCCGAGCCGCGGCCTGGGGGGCCACCGGCAGGGTAAGCCACTCAGGAATACTGCAACAGCAGCCCTGAGTGGCTTCGGAAAAAGGAATAATAGTCATGGCGATTACCTCGAAAGAACGAAGGGCATAGGTCCTATAGGACGTATAAGACCTATGCTTTTTTACAAAACCAGCTCAAACTTGGTTTCCGGGTCGTCCCGGTCCTTACGGTCGAGCAAAACACCGAGAATCTTCTCCAGCAGCCTTAAGCCACCCTTGTAGCCCACGGTGGGAAAATACTGGTGGCCCTGCCGGTCGAGGATCGGGAAACCCCAGCGTACATAAGGGATGTCTTCGTCCCGGGCAATATACTTGCAATAGGTATTGCCGATGATCAAGTCCACCGGCTCGTTCTTGATCCACTGATGGAGCAGGAACATATCACCCTTGGCCTTGACGTTGACCTCGCAGCCCATGTCCTTGGTAATCTCCTTGATCCTTTTTTCAAACTTCTTGCCCGGGGTGCCGGTGACAATATGGATCGGCTTCATATCCATGGAGACCAGAAACTCGGTCATGGCGATGAGCTGATCCGGATCACCGACCAGGGCCACCTTTTTGCCGTAGAGGTACTGGTGCATGTCCGAGATCATGTCCACCAACTGGCCGCGCTCGTGGGAAATCTCATCGGGGATGGTCACCCCGGCGATGATTCGCAGAGCATCAATGAAACGGTCGGTGGCCATAAGGCCGAAGGGCATGTCCAGCACCGAGCAGGGCACCTTGTACTTTGTGTCCAGCATGCGGGCCGCATCACCCGAACACCACTCCCCCAGGGCCAGGGTTCCCATGGAATCCCCGGTGCTCTTGAGTTCGGCCACGGTGGTGCCGCCGTCCGGAAACATCTTGTACTCGCCGGAAAGCGGACCGTTCAATACCCCGGAGGTATCCGGAAAGAGGATGGTCTTCACCCCTATCAGACCGGTCATCCGCTTGATCTCCTCCATGTCGGCCGGCTCTACCCAGCCAGGGATGATGTTGACCTTGCCGTTCTTCTTCCCGGTCGGCTCGGCCATCTCGGCCATGGCCTTGACCATGCTGGAAAAACCGGTGACATGGCTGCCGGCGTAACTCGGGGTCGAGGCGCTGATCACATACCTGCCCTCGGGGATCTTACCTTCCGCCGCCGCCTTTTTCTTGATCTGGGGCAGATCGTCGCCGATGGTCTCGGAGAGGCAGGTGGTGTGAATGGCAATCACCTCGGGGTTATAGACGGTGAAGATGTTGTTGATGGCCTGCAACATATTGGCCTGACCGCCGAAGACCGAGGCTCCCTCGGTAAAAGAGCTGGTGGAGGCGGAGACCGGCTCCTTGTAATGCCGGGTCAAGGCGGAGCGATGATAGGCGCAGCAACCTTGGGAGCCATGGCTGTGCGGCAGGCAGCCGTGGATGCCGAGGGCCGCGTACATGGCGCCGATGGGCTGACAGGTCTTGGCCGGATTAATGGCCAAGGCCGTGCGCTCGGTTATTTCATTAGGGGTATGTCGTAAGAGCATGGTAAAGCCTCGTAAGTTGTGTGGTTGATAGGTCCCATAACTCCTATAGGTCTTATGGGACTTATAAGACCTATAGGAGTTATTTTACCGCCTTGGCGGCGTAGCCTCACTCCCAGTTATAGGAAGCCGAGAGCTGGGGGTTCTTCTGCCAGGGGGCCTTCATGTAACTCCAGACCTTGGAGTTCACCAGCCGGTCGATCTCCTTGTAAAAATTGACCGCCCCCTGGAATCCGGCATAAGGGCCGCCGGAGTCATAACTGTGCAACTGCTTCATGGGCACACCCAGTTTCTGGATGGAGTACTTCTCCTTGATGCCGGCGCAAAATATATCCGGCTTCATCAATTCGACGAGTTTTTCCGCCTCGTACTGATTCAAATCGTCGATGATCAGGGTACCCTTGTCCATATCTACCGCCAGGCCGTCATACTCCTTGAACTTATAGCCATCCTGGTCGAGTGCCGCGAATTCTTGCTCGCTTTTGCGCGGTCGATAGCGGGCTTCATCCGCTTCAACCTCGAGTTCCTCAATGTTGCGGCTGTCCGCGTCCAACTTGATGTTGGGCAACACCTGGCGGCCTTCGTAATCATCCTGATGCCCGAACTCGTAACCGGCCGAGATGGTTTTCATCTTGAGCTCGTCAAAGAGTTCCTTGTAATGATGCGCCCGGGAGCCGCCGACAAACATCATCGCGGTCTTGCCTTCGGTCCGGGGGGTGATCCCGGCCAGGGCCGCTTCCACCTCGGGCATCTCCTCGGCAATAACCGCTTCCACCTGGTCGATGAGTTCCTTTTCGCCGAAATACGCGGCTATTTTTCTTAAGCTCTTGGCCGTGGCCTTGGCGCCGATAAAATTCACCTTGACCCAGGGAATGCCGTACTTGGTCTCCATCATGTCCGCCACATAGTTGATCGAGCGGTGGCACATGACCGCATTGAGGTCCGCGGTATGAGAGGAGACAAACTGGGCATAGGTCGAGTTGCCGGAAAAGGTCGAGATGCAGGTGATCCCGCATTTCTTGAAGATCCGGTCGATCTCGAAACCGTCGCCGCCGATGTTGTACTCCCCCAAAAGGTTGATCTTGTACTTGCCCGGTTTCACCTCGTCGTTTAAGCCCACCAGATGACGGAACACCTGATTGTTGGCGATATGATGGCCGGCGGACTGACTCACCCCCTTGTAACCTTCACAGGAAAAGGCGTAGACGTTGCAGTCGCCGAATTTTTCCTTCATGTTTTTTGCCACGGTATGGATATCGTCACCGATCAGGCCGACCGGACAGGTGGCGAAGACGGCGATGGATT
>Ga0208863_1000882_pt1 | contig 23088 bp, 19 predicted proteins | sample RifOxyD3_FD_184040 | JGI IMG/M metagenome (GOLD analysis project Ga0208863, IMG submission 184040) | Soil microbial communities from Rifle, Colorado - Rifle Oxygen_injection D3 (SPAdes) | ecosystem: Environmental > Terrestrial > Deep subsurface > Rock core/Sediment | place: Rifle, Colorado...
TTTGACGATAGCATGTTTTGCACGTTTTTTGGCTTCACCCATTTGGTGACACTCCCCGATAGTCTGAATCTCAATAGCTGCGTACTTTAGCGGCTAGTTTTACAGTGTCAACTGCCGGAAGTAGGATAATCCGGATACGGTCATTTGCGGGCGGTGCAGCGGGTCAGCGGGTGTCCCGCACGGCTCAATTCATCCGCCGTTTCGCCAGCTCCTCAGCCGCTGTCTTAGCATCTTTTGCGGAGCGGGTGTTGTTGTCCACCAGTTCAGTGATGCGTGTCAGACTCTGCGCCACGCTCCGGCCTGCCATTGTTTGTTCGGCCGATGTCCGTGCAATATGTTTACCAGACCCCGCCACGGTCGATTTTCACGCAATGTGCGGCACAGCCATTCGAAGGCCTGCGGCGGCATGTCCGGATGGCGGACAAGGTTGTGACTCTTGCCGATCAACTCATCGAGCGAATAGCCGGAAATCCTTACGAAGGCGTCGTTCGCGTAGGTGATGATGCCACGGGTATCTGTCTTTGAGACTAGCGCGCCTCCAGCCGGGAACGTCACTTCCTTTTGTGAAATGTAGGCATTCTTGTTTTGCCTGTTCGTTAATCAGCCTTCCAAACCGCTGAAATAAAAACAGTAACGATTGCGTCCTTGACGTTTGGCCTCGTACATTGCAATATCAGCCTTGGCGACCAGTTCGTAAGCATCCGTGGTGTTGTCCGGGTACAACGCAACGCCGATGCTGCCGGAAATATTCAACTCAATATCGCTGATGACAAAGGGTGTAGACAGGGTATCTCGAATGCTTATGGCAACCGTCTCGACCCGTGTTGTATCCGCCAGATCGGTGAGGATCAGGGTAAATTCGTCGCCCCCCAGGCGCGCGACAGTATCGGTGTTGCGCACACAGGCATTGAGTCTTTGTGCCGCCATGATCAGCAACTGATCGCCGATTTCGTGACCGTAGGTATCGTTGATTTCCTTGAAGCGATCAAGGTCCAGGAAAAACAGTGCCAGATATTGGTTGGAGCGGCGGCACTTCCTGATCTCCTGATCGAGCCGGTCAAAGAACAGGCGGCGGTTGGGCAATTCGGTGACCGTATCGTAGTTGGCATGCCGCCACATCATATCGTCGGCCTGCTTTTTCTCGGTGATGTCGGAGAAAATGGCGACATAGCGATGCACGCTGCCATCCTTGTGTGTCACCACATTGATGGAGAGTTGTTCAGCATAGATTTCCCCGCTTTTTTTCCGGTTCCACAGCTCGCCGTGCCAGTGTTTGTTGTGTTCAAGGCTTTGCCACATCGCGCGATAAAACTCCTTCGACTGCTTGCCGGAGCTCAGCATGTTCGGCGTTTTACCGATCGCCTCATACGGCTGATAGCCTGTGATGGCAGTGTAGGCCGGATTGACGCTGATGATGCGGTTGTCCTGATCGGTGATGACAATGGATGCGCTGCTGGCATTGAAAACGGAGGCGGCCAGCTGTAATTCTTCTTCCTGACGCTTGCGCTTGGAAATATCGCGCACAAACACGAAAAACACCCCGCCGCGTATCGCCGAATAACTGACATTGGCTTCAATTTCGACCAGGTGGCCGTCTCGATGCCGGTGGCGTGTTTCAAAGAAATCATGCCCGGTCTCTATGACTGTCTTGATATGCGTAGCCGTTTCTTCAGGTGATTCAACGGCCTCCACGTCGAAGATATGCATAGACAGCAGCTCGTCGCGCGAGTAACCGACCATGTGACAGTAGGCATCGTTTACATCCAGAAAGCGTGCATCGTGCACGTTGGCGATCCAGAATCCGTCCATGGTCGTCTGCACGATCGCCTGATATTCGATTTCTTGCTGTTTGCGTTCGGAGATGTCGCGACAGATATTCAGGGTGAACAGGCGTCCCTTGTGCTCTATCAGCCGGATATGCATTTCGACCGGGATGCGGCGGCCACTGCGGTGAACATGCACAGCTTCGAAAATAGCCTCGCGATCTCGCCGCAATTGCGCAAAACGCTCAGGAATTTTTTGCTGATGTTCCTGATCGTCGATGTCGGCGGGTGTCATCTGTAACAGTTCGTCACGGTTATACCCGGTGTGTTTACAGGCCGCCTGGTTCACTTCGACGAACTTGCCCTCGATGTCCAGTACGAAAATGGGATCCGCCGCGAGCTCGAAGAATTCGCGAAAAATCCCGTGGCTAAATGTATTGCAATTCATGTTCAGTACTGTTCCTTGTCTTTTCTCATATCGCAGCTGAACATCACGCATTGATCCCTGCCGTGTTCCTTGGCGTGGTAGAGCGCAAGATCGGAGTATTTCACGCATTCCCAGAATCCGTTGCCGTCTTTAGGGAACAGCGATATACCCACGGAGAGTGTTTTCTTGAGTGAGCCTTGCGGCGTCCTGAATACATTTTCCTTCATCGTGTTTCGGATGCGTTCGGCCAGTATCATGCAGCCCTCCGTGTCCGTATCGGGCAGCAAAAGCAGGAATTCTTCGCCGCCGAAACGGATCGCAAGATCCGAGGTGCGTATGGTTTTTTTGAGTATTTCGGCCAAGCCCTTGATGACCTGATCGCCCACGTCATGCCCGTGCGTATCGTTGACTTGCTTGAAAAAATCGACGTCGCACATCAGTATGCCCAGATTGGTGTTGCGGCGCAGAATGCTGGCGGTGAGCGTCTCGATATAGTCTTCGATGAAGCGACGGTTATAAAGACCTGTCATCGGATCACGCATTGCGGTGTTTTTCAGTGACTGCATCAGTTGGCGCGCTTCGATAACGGGAGCCGCCTGATTGAGGTAGAGTTGCGCTGTTTGCTCGATGTCCGTGTATTTTTCCACCTCGTTTGACGCCAATACGATCTGCAAGATGCCGCCGACGTGCCCGGACAACATCATGGGGATGCAGATATGCACCATGTTGCCTCTTTCCTTGGCATTTCCGCAAAAACGGTTGCAAATTTGCGGGTCACTTGTGCTGGAAACGCAGGCGGCGATCCGTTTGGCCCGACACACCTCCGGATTGATCAGAATTTCGGGATCGCACCAAAGCTCGCTCCCCTGATGCAGTCCTTCGACAAAGATCAGATTCATCTGCTTTCCATTGCTATCTATATGATAATAAGAGAAATTTTTAAGTCCGAAATGCTGCTTCAACACCCCGCTCAGTCGCCCGTAGATTTCATCTAGATCCAGATCGTTCTCTACCGCCTGCTTGAAGCGGGTCGCGCCGACCATTTCATCGACGATGCGCACGGTATGGGACAGCAGATTGTTTTTATCGCCATCGCGGTGTCGGTGATCACCCAGCGATTGAATGCTGCTGGATATCTTGCCTATGCTTTGTTCCAGCGCCTCCATCAGCGTGTTGGTATGGGTGGCGATATCGCCGATTTCATCCTGGCTGGCGGCGGTAATCCTGCCGCTGAAGTCGCCTGTTTCCGCATTTTCCACTACAGACTGTAATTGCTCCGCTGTGGCGACCATGGGTTGAAAAAGTTTCTTGAGGAAGTAGCCCAGACAGATGCCGAAAACGAGCAGCAGGAAGACCAATGGCGCGATCGCAAGCAGTCGGGTGTGTTGCATGCTGTCCAGTGAGAAACCCAGCGTCACCACGCCGTTGATGGAATTTTCCGGCACGTTGTGGCATTGCAGGCAGTTGAGCGAGCCTGTGCTGCTGGCGATGTAGGGAATGGTGATGCGGTAGATGGTGTTGCCCTTTTCCTGGGTGAATTGCTCTTCCCATTCGCCGGTGGCCAGCACGCGCTTTTCCATGTCCAGTTTCGGTTTTTCGCCATCGATACCGTGGCCGAATTGTTGAATCACCGGCTCTCCGCGCATGACTCTGACATCGACCAGACCGGGGATGGTGCGCAAACGTTTGAACAGCATTTCCCGTTCCGAGATGACGCCGGTGCGCATCTGTTCGGTCAGGGAAATACGCAGCATTTCGGCGGCCATGCGCGCCTGCTCGCGTATGGTGTTCTGGCTGAAATAACTGAACGACTGAATGGTCACGACGGAGAACAGCGCGATTAGTACAATCGATGTGCTCATGGTGAACCAGAAGCGTTTTTTTCTGAGCGTCATGCTTCTTCCTTGTTGCACGGGTTCACGGATTGGCACCCAGTGCGATGTTGTTGATAACGTAGTGCAGGATCAGGGCCTCATTTTGAGCGACCGCTTCAAAGCCGACGCCGATACGAAACCCCGTGCCATCTTCTTTCGGATGAATATTGCGAATAATAATAGCGAGATCGAGAGGAGTCGTATTCCCTTCAAAATCCACTGCAAAGCCGATTCGGGCATGATCGCCTAGCGCACCTAATGCGGCAGGGGAATCGAGCATCGCACCGGGCGCGCTCAGGTCCAGCAGGGTGACGGCCACGGCACTGTTGTTCGGCAGCGCAACCTTGGCCGGCATGGCAAGCTCCACCCGTAGCGCTTTACGCACCAACTGGCAATCGACTTTGCGTGGCCAGGAAAAGTGGATATAGGGAAAGGGGTGGGCGCGAGCGCGGATTACCTGTGCGCTGAAGGCGTAAGCATAGATACCGTTGAATCCGCGCACCACAAAAGTCTGACCCGCCTGCATCCACATGCCCTTGTCATTCTCAAAGGGCAGCGTGACCATCACGCTCTTCCCTTTGATGATGCCGATGAATTGCGCCTTGTGGCGCGCGTGCGCACCGTCACTCTGGCTCTGTATATACATCGCAGCACCGGGATAGAGCCTGAGCGCATCAAGCGCCATGGTGACTGAATGTTCGTGTGTATTCGGCATGGTCATTGCTCCTCAGCCATATCCGGCCGATATAGCCGTGCGTTGTTGCGCCCGTCGCTTTTGGCATGGTACATGGCGATATCGGCGTGCTTGGTAAGCAGCTTTTCGTCGCCGCCATGTTCGGGATAAACGGCAATTCCGATACTTGCCGAGATCTGTATGCGATGCTCGGCAAGCTCAAAAGTCTGGCAGAGGGCGTGCAGTATTTTTTCCGCGACCTGCATGGCATCCTGCGTGGCTTCAATGGCCGGCAACAGCACGATGAATTCGTCGCCACCGATGCGCGAAACGGTGTCCGACTCGCGCACACAACGCTGCACACGCAGCGCAACTTCCTTCAGCAGCAGGTCGCCCACATCATGACCGAAGCTATCGTTGACCGGCTTGAACTTGTCGAGATCGAGGAACATCAGGGCAATATACGCCTTGTCCCGCCTGGCCGTGGCAAGCGCCTGGCGGAGACGGTCGGTGAACAGCGTTCTGTTGGGCAAGTCGGTGAGCGCGTCGTAATGCGCCAGATAGTGCATCTTCTCCTCGGCCTGCTTCTCGCGGGTGACATCGTCGTAAATCGCCACGATTTCGCCGTTGGGCAGCTTGTAAACGTAGTTATCGCGCCAACCGGAAATCCGCCCGTCCTGGTAAAAGGAAACCGGAAAGTGTTCTGCCATTCCGCTCCGCCAGACACGCCGGAATACCTCGAGCAGGCCGAACTCCACAATGCCGGGAAAAACCTCAACCACGTTCTTGCCGATCAGATCGCAGCGCTTCGCGTTATCGATGCGTTCCGCCGCCCCGTTGAAGGCGCTGATAATAAAATTCTGTCCGTCCGCCGAGGCCTGATACACCGCCACCCCGCTGCTCAGGTGCTCGAACAGCTCTTTCAATCGGGATTCGCTGTCGCGCAACATTTCTTCGGCACGACGGCGCTCGGTGATGTCGCGGATCACGCTGAGCACCAGCCGCCGCCCGCCCGACTCGGTGATGCGGGCATTGATCTCGACTGACATGATGGAACCGTCCTTGCAGCGGTGCGCAGATTCAAAGAAACCGTAACCTTTTTCCATCACGTCTTTCATGCGTGACGCCAGCAGCAGGTTATATTCGGGCGCATTGAGCGTGCGCAGGTCCATGCCCATCATCTCGTCCCGCGTGTAGCCGCGCGTACTCCAGGCAGCCTCATTCAGGTAAACAAAGTTCCCGTCGAGATCGAGCAGGAAAATGGTATCTGAAATACTGTTCAGAATCTGTGCGCTGAGCTTCAACTCTTCCTCGGCACAACGGCGTTCGGTGATATCCTCCTTGATGGCGAGGAACTGGGTGATTTCCCCCTCGTCGTTGCGCACCGGCGAGATGCTGGCGTATTCCCAAAAAAGCTCCCCGTTCTTCTTCTTATTGCACATTTCACCGTGCCATTCCTGCCCGGAAGTGATGGTCGCCCAAAAGGTTTTGTAAAATTCTTTCGTTTGCATGCCGGAGTTAAGCACACGCGGGTTTTCCCCGATCACCTCGGCTGCGGTATAACCCGTCAGCTCATAAAACCTCGGGTTCACATACTGGATCGCCCCGTCCACATCGGTAATGACATTCACTACCGGACTTTGCTCGATGGCGCGGGATAATATGCGCAGGTTCTGGGTGGATACCTTCAGTTTTTGCAGCGCCTCCTCCGCAGCCACCTTGGCGTCCCGCAACTCCCGCTCGACCTGCTTGCGTCCGGTAATGTCGCGCAGGAAGCAGTAAATCCGTCCACCATGGAGATTGCTATAGTTGGCGCTGACCTCAATATCCAGGATGCTGCCATCCCGACGGCGGTGGCGTGTTTCAAAACAGTCACTACCTGCGTCGAGCAGCTTGCCGATACGTCGTGCGGTATCTTCCAGGGTTTCTATCGCCTCCACGCCGGACACGCCCATGCCCAGCAATTCTTCCCGGCTATAACCCAGCATCTGGCAATAGGCATCGTTCGCTTCCAGAAAGTGCCCGTGCGCATCGGTTATCCAGAAACCGTCCAGCGAGGCGCGGATCATGACCTTGAACTGCTCTTCCTCGTTCTTGTGCAGAATCTCCTCGATCTTGCCGCGTTCACGGATATGGGCGACCATGGGCCGGAACAGGAAGAAATAAAGCGCAGGTGAAATCAACAGGACCAGCAACAGGGCATCGGCAAATGCGGCGCCCAGCGAGGAGAGTGGTGGCAATACATTGAGCAGCAGCAACATCACCAACGTCTCGGAGGCGAAAACGGTCAATGCGATGACGAAAAAAATCAGCGCGGGGGACTTCAAGCGAGACGACTCATGAGTCATATTAACTCTCTCTTGCGCGGATATTTTCATGGGCGGAGGGCCCATACCCGACGGCGTGCAGCTAAAGCACGAATCAAAAATTTGTTGCGAATTTTTCGGGGTTCGGGTGTCGTCGCTGAACGCTGACGGGTTCACAGGCTGCACGAACCTGCGCGCCAAGATGCCAATGGCATGCAGCGCGAACATGATCTGGGCAAAAACGGATGCGTACACAAACCCCCTTAGTGGGAAAAATCAGGCAACGGGGGCTGGGTTGCATATAATCGCGCAAAATAGCAAATGTTGATTTGAAAAGCAAGCAATTTCAGTATCATCAAACGACCGTCCGATTTTTTAACCGATTTAATACGACTGTTGCATAATCCAAATCTGACATTTTTATTTCGGGGACGAATTGAAAATAATAAACGGGAGGTGCCTTGAACTGGATAGAAGGGATATTTGACCGGCTGAATCTATACCAGCTCAAGGGCGGCGGAATTTTCAGTTATCTGATCATGTTTTCCCTGATGTCATCGGCACTGCTGCGTATACTCGTCGCGCCGCTGGAAGCCGGGTTGCAATATCTGACGTTTTTTCCCGCCGTGGCACTTTCTGCCATCATCGGCGGATTCTGGCCCGGATTGTGCGCGGTTTTCATCGGCATGTGCATGGCCACCTTCATTTTCGTGCCGCCTTACTACTCGATTTCGCTGCATTCCCTGCAAGTGGCCTTTTGGGCGAACATGGTTTTTCTGGTGGACGGACTGGTTGTATGCTCTGCCGTGGCGGCGATGCGTCGCTATCAGGTTAAACTGAACGCTTCGATCGATGGCCTGAGGCTCTCGGAGCAGATCATACGAACGACCCGGGAAGGATTCTGGCTTTGCGATACCGGCGGGCGAATACTGGACGTCAACGACAGTTATTGCCACATGGTCGGCTATACGCGCGATGAATTGCTGTCGATGTGCACGGGCGATCTGGAATCGAGTTGCTCAACATTTAGCAGTCATCTGCAACGCATCATGGAGTGCGGATATGATACGTTTGAGACAGTGCATCGGCATAAAAACGGCGTACCCGTCAGTCTGGAAATCAGTGTGAATCGCTCAGAAGGCGTGGGGGACACTTTTATCGTTTTCGCGCGCGATATCACCGAGCGGGTCGGACGCGAGGCGCAACGCCTGACCGAGGTAAAGGAGCAGCGGGACGTGCTGGTGCGCGAAGTCCACCACCGCATCAAGAACCATCTGCAGGGTGTGGTGGGATTGTTAAGACAGCATGCTGTCAATCATCCCGAGATGGCGGGCATCATTGAGATCAGCGTCGGCCGTGTCTGTTCCATTGCAATTATCCACGGTTTGCAATCACAATCGCTATCAGAGGAGGTTGATCTGGACGCACTGATAAAAAGTATCGTCGAGGCGAGTGGAGTCAGGGTTTTTTTCGAAAACCGGCTCGTAACCCCTGTTTTTCTGAACAGGGAAGAGACTGTGCCGGTCGCGCTGGTATTGAACGAGCTGATTGCCAATGCCTGCAAGCATCGAACCCGGAACAGCCAGGTTGACATCAGAGTGGTGATGAGCGGAGCGTACACGCGCATCACCATCGAGAATCAATTCGAGACAGGCAAGCTGGCGGCAGCAGGGCATGGGCTCAATCTGGTCAAGTCGCTGCTGCCACGAAAATCGGCGCATCTTGCGATCGAACAGCACGGGGATGTTTTCGCGGTTGAGCTCAAGCTTTCTGCGCCGGTGACGATATATTGAAAAAATGAACTGTACGGGTCAAAGGAATGAGCGCGACAATTTTGCTGGTGGAGGATGATAGGCTGGTCTTGCACATGCTCACAACAGGATTGCACACCGCCGGTTTTGGCGTGCAGGCTGCGGATTCCGCCGAGATGGCGATGCAGCTGTGCGCTGGCAAGCGCCCGGATATTGCCTTGCTGGACATGAATCTTCCCGGCATGTCAGGCATTGATTTCGCGGAATGGCTGAAAATTGAAAATTGCATTCCCTTCCTGTTCCTGTCTGCATATAGCGATGAAAAAACTGTCAAAGCGGCGGCTGAACTGGGGGCGCTGGGATATCTGGTCAAGCCGCTTGATGTGTCGCAGATCTTGCCCTCCATTCATACGGCGCTCAAACGTGCCGAGGAAATCAGAAAGCGGCACCAGGCTGAAATCAACCTGAACACGGCGTTGAAAACCAGCCGTTGCATCAGCATGGCAATCGGCTTGCTGATGCAACGCTTTGAAACTGACGCAGACGAAACATTTGAGGCTTTGCGCGCCTGTTGTCGAAGCAGGCAAAAAAGAATGAGCGATGTGGCGGACCGGATTATCGATCAAAGGTTGGAAATTGATTTGCGCCCTTTCCTTAAGTCACGCCGCCGCTGACTGTGCGCCGGTATTTTCTGGTTAGCCCCGGGTCTCATGTGTCGCGCCGGATTTTGAGTAGGCGGGCGGATTAAGTTGAAATGCACCAATATGGTGCGCAGGTTTTCTCAAATCACCCTCTTCGGAGCGCAATAACGCATCAGCTTAAAAAAGCCGTTGCCCGCTGATTATATGGATTAACGCCGACTAAACGAATAGTCGCGTATCAAAGCGCAGCCAGCGGGCCGAACTGTCGGTTTTTGGACCGGAAAATAGCATAAGCTTGCTCACCCGCGAAATTTCCTGCAATCCATAGATCGAAGGGGTGCCGTGTAAACAGCGGTGATACGCAGTAAAGCTAAACGGGGTCTGGCACCCCGGAATTTCGGCTGAATGTTTGCTTGCAATCTGTTTGTCATGACCGGTGGCATGGCCTATACTCGACCGGTGTTCTTGCAGGGAAGATGAAAATGAAGCTCGGGATTTTGCTGTGGTGTTTGGTGCCCGCACTGGCGCAGGCTGATATTTACAAGTCTGTGGATGCGGACGGGCATGTCACGTATTCCAGTGCGCCATTAAAGGGCGGAAAAAGAGTGGTGGTATCTCAGTCAGTCACACCGCCAGTGGCACAGATCCCCTCCGAACGTCCACGTACAACGGCAACACCGCAGGATTTTCCAAAGGTAAATCAGGAGACTCAGCGCGGACGGGATACGACACGCCGCAAAATACTGGAGGATGAATTGCGCGCTGAAGAGGATTTGCTGGGCGTTGCGCGGCAGGCTCGGCAAGCCAGTGAGACAAATCGCAGTGTCGCGAAAGAGGGGGAGAAAATGAAGTCGGTGCAGGTGGACTTGCATCAACGCAATATTGAGGCGCTGAAAATCGAATTGTCTAAGTTGAAATAATCCTGCATAGCCAAACTCGGGCACGATTGTTGCTTATTTATTTGCATGCCTAACTTCTCTCCTCTTACGCTCGACTACTTATCCACTGCGATTATTCTGCTGGATGATGAGTCACGCGTTACCTATCTGAATACGGCTGCCGAAAACCTGTTTGAGGTGAGCGGCAGAAACTTGATCAAGCAGCCATTGCAGTCTGTTTTTGTCGATACCACGCAGCTCTTCAGCGCTATGCAACGCGCATTGCGCAACCATGCAAGCTATATCGAACACGAATTGATGCTGGCGACACATGGCCACAATAAATTGCACGTGCGCTGCACAGTGACGCCGGTGCGACTGGAGAAACCCAGTTTGCTGCTTGAATTTCACCCTATGGACAGGCCGCTGAAACTGGCACGCGAAGAGCAGATGCTGGATCAGACTCAGGCCAATCGACTGCTGCTGCGCAATCTCGCCCATGAGATCAAAAATCCGCTGGGCGGCATAAGAGGCGCAGCGCAACTGTTGGAGCAGGAACTGGAAAAACCCGCATTGCGCGAATACACTCAGGTGATCATCCAGGAGGCGGACCGGCTGCGCGCCTTGATGGAAAAATTGCTAACCCCGCAAAATGCCTCACATTACAGCGCGCTCAATATACACGAGGTATTAGAACGGGTACGCTCCGTGGTTTTGGCTGAGATGCCCGAAAATCTGGAAATACAGCGCGACTATGACATCAGCCTGCCAGCCTTAATCGGTGACAAAGAGCAACTGATACAGGTGATACTCAACATCGTGCGCAACGCAGCACAAGCCATGCATGGCAAAGGGCGCATCATTTTACGCACCCGCATCGCGCGTCAGGTCACGCTGATCAAACAAAATCATAAACTGGCGGTGATGGTGCAGATCATAGACAACGGACCCGGCATCCCCCCCGCACTGCGCGACAAGATTTTTTATCCGCTGGTATCCGGGCGCGCCGATGGTCACGGACTGGGGCTGACACTCGCACAGGATTTTGTCAGCCAGCATCGCGGCACCATCGAATTTGACAGCGAGCCCGGATGCACGAGATTCACCGTGATGCTGCCATTACAAGCGGGTCTGTAGCTGGCAGCTCGACGTGACTTGCTAATGCGGCGACAAGCTGCCAGTTTTAGTCAAAATAACATAGTGAAAAATGGGTAACCTTATGAAACCAGTCTGGATAATTGACGATGACCGCTCGATACGCTGGGTGCTGGAAAAGTCCCTGGCGCGCGCCGAGATCGAGTTCAAGAGCTTCGCCTCAGCGGATGACGCACTCAAAGCCATGAGTCATGAGCTGCCGCAGGTCGTGGTGAGCGATATTCGCATGCCGGGCAGCTCCGGATTAGATTTTCTGCAGGTACTGCATCAGCGCCATCCGCTGATTCCGGTCATCATCATGACCGCATATTCAGATCTTGAGAGCGCCGTTTCCGCATTTCAGGGCGGCGCCTTTGAATATATGCCCAAGCCCTTCGACATCAACCATGCGGTCGATCTGATACGCCGCGCGCTGGAACAGAGCCGGCGTAAATCGACCGATGCAGGGCAACTCGAAGTCGGTGCAGATATTTTGGGGCACGCCCCGGCCATGCAAGATGTATTTCGCGCCATCGGCAGACTCTCTCAGTCTCACGCCACCGTGCTGATCAACGGCGAATCGGGAACCGGCAAGGAACTGGTTGCGCACGCGCTGCACAGACATAGCCCGCGTGCCGACAAAGAATTTATTGCTATCAACACCGCAGCGATCCCGAAAGATTTACTCGAATCCGAGTTGTTCGGCCATGAGCGCGGCGCTTTTACGGGGGCGGCGGCAATGCGTCACGGGCGCTTTGAACAAGCCGAAGGCGGCACCCTGTTCCTGGATGAAATCGGCGATATGCCCTCCGAGTTGCAAACCCGTTTGCTGCGCGTGTTGTCTGACGGGAATTTCTATCGGGTCGGCGGCCATCAACCGATCAAAGCCAATGTGCGCATCATTACCGCCACCCATCAAAATCTGGAAGAGCGCGTCAAGCAAGGGCTGTTCCGCGAAGACTTGTTTCACCGGCTGAACGTGATCCGTCTGCGTCTGCCGCCGCTGCGTGAACGACGCGAAGACATTCCCTTGCTGGCCAAATTTTTCCTGCAAAAAAGTGCCGCCGAACTGGCGGTCGATCAAAAACAGTTTAGCGAAGCTACCCTGCAGCATTTAAGTTCACAGGACTTTCCCGGCAATGTCCGGCAGCTGGAAAATTTATGTCACTGGCTGACCGTGATGACGCCGTCACAAGTGGTTGAGATCGCCGATCTCCCTCCCGAATGGCGCAACACGGAAAACGCTGTAGTGACGACAAGCGACTGGAGTTCAGAGCTGGCTCGTCAGGTAGATGCGGCATTGCAACAGGGCGATGAAGGCATCATGGACCGGTTTATGGCGCAATTTGAGCGCACCCTGATCTTGCAGGCGCTGCACCACACCAACGGACGCCGCATTGAGGCGGCAACCTTGCTCGGTATCGGTCGCAACACCTTGACGCGCAAGATCCAGGAGTTAGGACTGGAAGAGCAGGAAGCGTAAATCGCCACCATATGGCCGCTGAATAATGAAAGTGAGGCAAAGAAAACATTGTTTGGGCGAAAATGCGCTACACTGATTCCGGGGCAGAAATAGGGGGCGGGCACAGAAATAGGGACACAGAAATACAGAAATAGGAATACAGGACCCCTATTTCCTTATTTCCTGCTTGCGGTTATTTGTGAAGTGTTTTGCTATCATAACCCTTGGGTATAGGAGGGCGTCGCCATGTATGGATTAGTGAATAAAGCATTGCAAGAGATGATCGTTGACCGCTATGGGAACGCAAAATGGGAAGAAATCAGGAAGGCATCGGGGATTGAACAGCAGTTTTTCACCACGATGGAATGCTACCCGGATGAAGTGACGTACAAGCTCGTCGGCAGTGCCTGCAGCGTGCTCGGTATGTCTTCGGATGAGATTATGCGTAGTTTTGGGGGGTACTGGTTTCAGGTTGCCAAAGTGGGATACAAGGAAATGCTTGATTTTGCGGGCGACAACTTCGTTGATTTCATCAAAAACCTTGACAATATGCATGCGCGAATCGGCTTGATTTTTACCGGCTTTCGGCCGCCCTCTTTCAAGTGCACGGAGGTTACCGATAGTTCTTTGCGGCTACACTATTACTCGGAACGCCCCGGGCTATCTCCTCTTGTTGAAGGGTTGCTGGCGGGCGTGGGAAAGCATTTCTCCCTGAAAGTCGATGCCGTGCTGGACAAGAGCCGGGCCGGAGGCGCCGACCATGACGAATTTATCGTCCGCTTCAGAAGGGCCTAAGGCGATCATCCCGTCTGGGTTCGGCTTGGGGCCGCGTGAGCTAGACACCGTCTTCCCCTTTCATTTCGTTATCGACAGCGATACCAGAGTCATCCGTGCTGGCCCTGCCATTCATCGCCTGCTGCCGGATTTGGCGGGCGGCGAGAAGTTTGACAGCTCGTTCAAAATCAGGCACCCGGCCAATTTAGTTGGGTATAAAGAGATATGTGAGCATAGCGACCAGCTATTCCTGCTTGAAGCCAGGTCGTTAGACAAGCTGTTACTCAAGGGACAGATGTTGTATCTGCCCCATGCCCTTGCTATTGTTTTTATCGGCGCGCCGTGGCTCACAGACAGTTCCGATATTGCTGCGCTGGGTCTGTCCCTCAACGATTTTGCCATTCACGACTCAGTGCCGGATTACCTGCTTATCTTGCGTACGCTCAAGACTTCTCTGGGTGATGCGCAGGCACTGGCCGAACAGTTGAATGTCATGAACAGGCAATTGGAGAAACGGATCGAAGAGCGGACACAGGAGGTCGTTTCTGCGAACGCTACCTTGATGGAAACCAACCATAGATTGCTGCAAGAAATTGCCGAACGCGAGCGGTTTGAGGCGGAGCTTCGCGTCGCCGCCACGGCATTTGACTCTCAGGAAGGCATGGCTGTCACCGATGCCAACAGGGTGATCCTGCGGGTGAATCACGCCTTCACCCGGGTGACCGGTTATTCCTCTGAAGAAGCCGTAGGCAAGAACCCGCGCCTGCTCAGCTCCGGCCGTCATGATGCAAGCTTCTATGCCGCGATGTGGCAGAGCATCAATGGCACGGGTGGATGGAGTGGCGAAATCTGGAATCGGCGCAAAAACGGCGAGATCTATCCGGAGTTTCTCAGCATCACCGCCGTGAAAAACCCAAACGGCATGGTCTCGAATTATGTTGCCACATTTAACGATATCACCATGAGCAAGGCTGCGGCGGATGAGATACAGCATCTGGCGTTCTACGACCCTCTCACGCGCCTGCCCAACCGGCGGCTTCTGTTGAACCGGCTCCAGCAGGCATTGGCTTCCAGTGCACGTAACGGTCGGAAAGGTGCGCTGTTGTTCATAGACCTGGATCATTTCAAGAACCTCAACGACACCCTGGGTCATGACATCGGTGATTTGCTGCTGCAACAGGTCGCGCAACGTCTGGAGTCCTGCGTGCGCGAGGGTGACACTGTGGCACGTCTGGGGGGCGACGAATTTGTGGTGATGCTCGAAGACATGAGTGAACAAGTTCTTGAAGCGGCTGCTCACGCGGAATCTGTCGGTGCGAAGATTTTGACCACGCTCAACCAGCCTTACCAGCTTGCCGCACAAGAACATCACAGCACCCCCAGCATTGGCGCTACGCTGTTCGGCAATCACGTGCGAGGAATAGAGGAGCTGATGAAACAAGCCGATATCGCCATGTACCAGGCCAAGAAAGCGGGCCGCAACACATTGCGTTTTTTCGACCCGCAGATGCAAGACGCGATCAATATCCGTGCAGTCCTCGAAAGCGAATTATGCAAAGCACTTGAGAGCCGGCAATTCCAGTTGTATTACCAAATTCAGGTAGACCGTTCACACCGCCCATTGGGGGCAGAGGCATTAATCCGCTGGAATCACCCCGAGCGTGGCTTGGTATCTCCCGCACAATTCATTCCGGTGGCGGAAGAAATCAAGCTGATCCTGCCTATCGGACAATGGGTGCTGGAGACGGCTTGCGCCCAGATCAAGGCATGGCAGACAGACGCGCTTACCCGCGACCTCGTCCTGGCGGTGAACGTGAGTGCTCAGCAATTTCTTCAGGCTGATTTCGTGGCTCAAGTGCACGCTGCCGTGCAGCACCATGCCATCAATCCGGGCCTGCTCAAGCTGGAGCTGACCGAAAGCCTGTTGCTGGAAAACATCGAAGACACCATTGCCACCATGAACGTACTGAATGAAATCGGTGTGCTGCTTGCACTGGATGATTTCGGCACCGGCTACTCCTCATTGCAATACCTCAAACGGCTGCCGCTCGACCAGCTCAAGATCGACCAGTCGTTCGTGCGCGATATCGCCACCGATAGCAACGACAAAGCGATAGTGCGCACCATCATCGTCATGGCGCAAAGCCTGAATGTAGAGGTTATTGCCGAAGGGGTGGAAACGGAAGAGCAACGACAATTCCTTCAAAAGGCGGGTTGCTCTCAATACCAGGGGTATCTGTTTGGCAAGCCGGTGCCGATTGAGCAGTTTGAGGCATTACTGAAGAAAGGCTGAATGGTCGGTATCTGGTAAATCGTGTGACGGGTTTGTCTCGTTTGCAGATAGACGATGTTGTTTTTGACTGCCCGCATGCAGACAGTCAAAAATTCTAGGTATTTCGACTATTTATCCATTTTTTTCAATAAGTTATCGTGTATCCCGCCGAAGCCGCCGTTGCTCATCACCAGGATATGGTCGCCCGGTCGTGCTGCACCGGCAATCGCCTCAATCAATAGTTCCAGATCGTCCAGCACCACGGCCTTGTCGCCTACAGGGGTTAACGCGCCTTTTGCATCCCAGCCCAGATTGCCGGAATAGCAGAACACCAAATCCGCGTCTTTCAAACTGCCGGGCAGCGCATCCTTCATCACACCCAGCTTCATGGTGTTGGACCGGGGTTCCAGCACCGCCAGTATCCGGGCCGAACCAACCTTGTGACGTAAACCCGCAACGGTCGTGTCGATGGCGGTCGGATGATGAGCGAAGTCGTCATAAACCGTGATGCCGTTGACGATGCCCTTCACCTCCATGCGCCGCTTCACGTTCTTAAACAAACCCAACGCTTCAAGTCCCAGCGAGACAGGGACACCGGCATGGCGGGCGGCGGCCAGCGCAGCTAACGCATTCATGCGATTGTGTTCGCCCAGCAAATCCCAGTGAAGCACGCCTTGCAGTTCGCCGTTCAGCGTCACGCGATTATCTGAGGCTATGTTCCATCCGGCATCGTTACCAAACGTCTCTACCGGCGTCCAGCAACCGCGCTTGATCACGCGTTCTAACGACGCTTCGCGGCCGTTGGCAACCACCAGACCATTGCCCGGCACGGTGCGCACCAGATGGTGAAACTGCGTTTCGATCGCATACAGATCGGCAAAGATATCGGCGTGATCAAATTCCAGATTATTCAAAACCACTGTGCGCGGATGGTAATGCACAAATTTCGAGCGTTTATCGAAGAACGCGGTGTCGTATTCATCGGCTTCGATGACGAAAAACGGCGACTCGGTCAGGCGTGCAGAGATATCGAAATTCTGCGGCACGCCACCGATCAGAAAGCCGGGATTGAGCCCTGCGTGTTCCAGTATCCAGGCCAGCATCGACGCGGTGGTAGTCTTGCCGTGCGTCCCCGCTACACCCAACACCCAGCGGTCGCGCAGCAGCGTGTCGGCGAGCCACTGAGGGCCTGAAACATAGGGCAGGTTGCGGTTTAAAATCTCCTCCATCAGCGGATTCCCGCGCGTGACCACATTGCCGATCACATAGATATCCGGATTGAGTTCAAGCTGCTCCGTGCCGAAACCGCTGATCAGCTCTATCCCCTGCGCCTCCAGTTGCGTGCTCATCGGCGGATAGACATTGGAATCGCAACCGGTCACGCGAAAACCTGCGTGTTTGGCGATGGCTGCAATGCCGCCCATAAATGTGCCGCAGATGCCGAGGATATGGATATGTGTTTGTTTGTTCATTGTCAATTAACGAATTCCGGTTTGTCATTCCCGCACAGGCGGGAATCCAGTTTAAACAAAGTGCTGGATGCCCGATCAGGTCGGGCACGACGGTTTATCAGGTTCTAAAAATAAAATACACCGCGCCCATCATGCAGAGTGCGGCATACAGATAATCCCACTTTAAGGGTTGGTTCATATACATCACGGCAAACGGCACGAAGACCAGCAGCGTGATGACTTCCTGCATAATCTTCAACTGGCCGAGATTGAGCGCGGTATAGCCGATGCGATTGGCGGGCACCTGTATCAGATACTCGAACAGCGCGATGCCCCAACTGACCAGCGCCGCGACATACCAGGGCGAGGCGGACATATTTTTCAGATGACCGTACCACGCAAAAGTCATGAACAGATTCGAGACAGCCAGCATCAACGCCGTGACCAGCAGCGGTTGAGAAATCATCCCCATCAGGTTTCTTCCGGCGCCATCTTGATCGCGCCGCAGGGGCATTCCGCCACGCACAACCCGCAACCCTTGCAGTAGTCGTAGTTAAATTGAAAGCCTTTGCCCGGCCCCAACTTGATCACCGCGTTGTCCGGACAAACGCCGTAGCAGTTATCGCACTCGAAGCAGTTGCCGCATGACAGGCAGCGGCGCGCCTCGAACAGCGCGGTGGACTCATCGAGCCCCCCCTGCACTTCATCGAAACTGGTCTGGCGGCGGATCACATCCAGCATAGGACGCACGGTCTTGTCGGCATCCGAGTAGTACCAGGTATTGAGTTTGCCGTATTCCGCCAGCTCGTGTTTCTCCGCAGGTACATAACTTGAACCTTGTAGCCATGCATCAATGTGGCGTGCGGCCTTCTTGCCGTGACCCACTGCCACGGTGACGGTGCGCTCGGACGGCACCATGTCGCCACCGGCGAAGATACCCGGGTGACCTGTCATCATATTGGGTGCAACCTGTACCGTACCGTTCACAATTTCCAGTCCGGCCACACCTTCAAGTAGCGATAAATCGACGTCCTGCCCCAGCGCCAGCACCACGGAATCCGCTTCCAGTGTTTCATATTCACCGGTCGGTTGCGGAAAGCCTTTATCGTCCAGCGCCATCTTCTCGATGGTGATGCTGCTGTCGCCCGCCTGCTTGATGGTGGACAACCACTTGATCATCACCCCTTCCTGCAAAGCCTCCTCGATCTCAAAGTCATGCGCGGGCGCTTTGTCGCGCGTGCGCCGGTAAACGATGACGGGCTCGGCCCCCATGCGCTTGACGGTACGCGCTACATCCACGGCGGTATTGCCGCCGCCGTATACCACCACGCGACGTCCCAGCAACGGTTTGTCTTCCCCTTCCATCGAACGCAGCACCGAGATCGCGTCGACAATTTTCGCCGCATCGCCGGCAGGAATCATGGCGCGTTTGCCGATATGCGCACCGACCGCAAGGAAGGCCGCGTCAAAACGCCCGTCTTTCATGCTCTGTTCGATGCTGGCTACTTTGCAGTTGAGTTTGAGCGTGACACCCAGATCGAGGATACGCTGTACCTCGGCATCAAGCACATCGCGCGGCAGACGGTATTTCGGAATGCCAAAACGCATCATGCCGCCAGCCAGCGGGCCGGCTTCATGAATCTCGACCTGATGCCCCATGCGCGTCAGATGATAGGCGGCGGAGAGACCGGAAGGCCCGGCACCGACAACCAGCACTCGTTTGCCGGATGAACTGGCGGGCACAGCAAATTTCCAGCCTCGTTTGATGGCCTCATCGCCCAGGAAGCGTTCTACCGAATTGATACCGACCGAGCTGTCCAGCTGCCCTCGATTGCAGGCGGTTTCACACGGGTGATAGCACACGCGCCCCATCACCGCTGCCAGCGGATTATTTTCCGTCAGCACCCGCCAGGCTTGTTCGTAATTGCCTGATTCTGCGTGGTACAGCCAACCCTGAATATTCTCCCCGGCCGGACAGGCCTTGTTGCAAGGCGGAAGACGGTCGAGATACACGGGACGCTCGGTGCGCCAGGTTCCGGTCATATTGGCAAGCGAGGTGCCGGGTTTCAACGTGATAGCGAATGGTTTAGACATCTTAGCAATCCTCCTCGTCGAGCAATCCGTACTTGCGGATGTTGCGATCGGCAATCGCCTGCATGTGCGTCACCATGTCAGGATGACCGTGCGGGCCGAACAGATGCGCGAAACGTTTTTGCGGCTGCAAATATTCTTCGACCGGTATTTTGTGACGTATCTTGGAAACACCGACCACTTCGCCGTGCTCGGCTTCAAACACCGGAAACATGCCGGACTCCTTGGCCAGTCGCGCCATACGGATGGTGTCGCTGGAGGCGGTTCCCCAACCCAACGGGCAGGGAACGAAGATCTGGATATAACGCGCGCCATGCATCTTCATCGCGCGACGCACCTTGTATTCCAGATCGCGCAGATCGGCGACCGTCGCCGTTGCAACGTAGGGTATTTGATGAGCCATGGCGATTTCCGGGACATTTTTCCCCTGGCCGAAGGCATTGCCGGGATTGGGACCGACCGGCATGGTGGTCGCCGTCCGTGCGGCAGGCGGCGTGGCGCTCGACCTTTGCACGCCGGTATTCATATACGCCTGATTGTCGTAACAGAGATACAGCACGTCGTCGTTGCGTTCAAACATGCCGGACAGGCAGCCGAAGCCGATGTCGGTCGTGCCGCCATCCCCGCCTTGCGCGACTACGCGAACTTCCGTCCGACCCTTTACCTTCATCGCCGCCGCGATGCCGGTCGCGACTGCCGGTGCGTTGCCGAACAAGGAGTGTATCCACGGCAATTGCCAGGAGGATTCAGGATAAGGCGTGGAAAACACCTCCAGACAACCGGTGGCATTCGCCGCGATCAACTGCCCGCCACTTTCCGCCATCGCAGCATCGATCGCATAGCGCGCACCCAGCGCTTCGCCGCAACCCTGACAGGCGCGATGCCCCGAATTGATCGAATTGCTGCGCGCCTGACCTGATTGCACACTGCGCTCATCGGGTTCCAGCAAACGGTTGCCGATGGTGAAGGTGCCGGTCTGATAGAACTTTACTGGTTGAAATCCCATGATGGTTCCTTATCCGAATTTGGCCGAAATCAGGCCCTTATCGTGCAGTATATTCTCGGCGGCGGGGCCGGAGCGACGAGTCTGCTGCTCGCGGGCCAGCTGTTTGTTGACCGCCTCCCAGTCCAGATCGACGAAGGTGACCGGCGGCAGCAACTCCTGCTCGGCCTGAAGAAACAGTTTATGCAAGGTCGCACGGGTAATCGGTCGTCCGCCCAACCCTGCGATGGCGGTATAACCCTTGAGACCGGAACCTGTCACCGCCATGCGCACATCGGTCGCGACGATACCGCCCATACCGACCGCCAGACTCTTCTCCAGCACCACAAAGCGCTTGCAGTTGAGCAGCGCCGCGCGCACCTGTTCCAGCGGGAAAGGGCGGTAGCTGATGATGCCCAGCACACCGATCTTGTGACCTTCGGCGCGCATCTCGTCCACGGTATCCTTGATGGTGCCCAGCACCGACCCCATGGCGATCACCATCGTCTCGGCATCTTCGCTGCAATAGGTGCGGATCAACCCGCCGCTGTCGCGACCGAAGATCTGTTTGAATTCAGCCGCCAGTTGAGGAATACGCTCTATCGCCTGCATCTGTTTGGCATGCGCCAGGTATTTCACTTCCATAAACGCCTCGGGTCCTACCATCGCACCGATGGAGACCGGTTCTGCAGGATCGAGCACCTGGCGAGGATCGAATGGCGGCAAATAGCTATCAACTTGATTTTGTTCAGGAATGTCGATGCGCTCGAAAGCGTGAGTGAGGATAAAGCCATCCATACAGACCATGATGGGCATGGACAATTCTTCGGCCAGCCGGAACGCCTGAATGTGCAGATCCACCGCTTCCTGATTGGTTTCTGCGAACAACTGCATCCAACCGGAGTCACGCTGCGAGAGCGAATCGGAATGGTCGTTCCAGATATTGATCGGTGCGCCGATAGCGCGATTGGCCACCGTCATCACAATCGGCAGTCCCAGCCCGGCGGCGTTATAAACTGCTTCAACCATGAACAGCAAACCCTGCGAGGCGGTCGCGGTATAAGAACGCGCCCCGGCTGCAGATGAACCGATCGCCACCGACATCGCGGCGAATTCGCTCTCCACATTGATGAATTCGCAAGGTGTCAAATCTCCCGCTTTCACCATCTCGCCCAGCGCCTCGACGATGTGGGTCTGCGGTGAAATCGGGTAAGCGCAGATTACTTCGGGACGGCACAGCGCAATTGCCTCGGCAACCGCCTTCGAGCCTTCGGTCTGTTTAAGCATGATTTTCCCCCTTCAAGGGGGAAGATGAGAAGGGGGTGCACATCATATCTTTTACCATTTCATAGGCTTCGGTTGCCGCCGCAATATTCCCCTGCGCAACTTTACCGGTGAATTTTTCGTTGATCGCGAGGATCACCGATTCGAGTTTGATGAGGCCGGAGAGCGCGGCGAACCCGGCGATCAGCGGCATATTGGGAATGGGACGGCCTATATGTTTTAGCCCCAGATCGGTGGCTGACAAGGTACAAAACCTTGTCGCGTCGAAATGTGTGATGAGTTCGCTCAAGCCCAGTTCTTCGAGCGAGTGGCGCGAGTTGAGCAGCACGTAACCGTCGGCTTTGAGCCCGGCGAACACGTCGATCTGATGCAGCAGGGTGGGATCCTGAATGATCAGCGCATCCGGTTTCATGATCGGTTCGCGCAATCGTATTTCGCGATCGGAAATACGGCAAAATGCCACTACCGGCGCGCCGGTGCGTTCTGAACCGAAACTGGGAAAAGCCTGTGCGTGACGACCTTCCTCAAACGCGGCCACCGATAACATCTCGGTGGCAGTGACGACGCCCTGCCCGCCTCGCCCGTGAACCCGAATCTCAAACATTTTCGCCTCCTGCTAGGTATAACACCGACGCAGGATTCTACGCCAGTTTGGACGGCAGATTTTAGTTTACGCCCAGCAATTCTACGTCAAATACCAGCGTGGCATTCGGAGGGATCACGCCACCCGCACCGCGCGCGCCATAGCCCATCGCAGAAGGAATAATCAGTGTGCGTTGGCCGCCGACTTTCATGCCGTCAAAACCCTGATCCCAACCTTTGATGACCTGACCTGCGCCCAGCGCGAAATCAAACGGTTCGCGGCGATCGCGTGAACTGTCAAACTTTTTGCCTTTGTTTTCAGGCGCCGTTTCGTCGTACAGCCAGCCGGTGTAATGCACGGTCACGTGTTTGCCACCTGTAGCCTGTGCGCCAGTGCCCAGTTTTGTGTCATTTTTGATCAGTTCGCTCATGCTGCTCTGCTCCATTTTTGGTGTAGGTGCTGCGGCTTGTTCAGAGCACGCGGTCGTTGAAAAGGCAGCCAACAGCACTGCCATCGATAAATAAGTAATTTGTTTCATTTGATTCCTTTGTGATTCGCGCCTTCAGGCCCTGAGTACAACAGCAAAAGCGGGTCTGGTGTGATGTATTTAAGCTGCTAACGGTCATGGCAACTTTGCAGCCCCTGATGATGAAACTTGCCATGACCGGGCCCCCTCGCTACGCTCTCCCCCTATCCAACTTTCCCCCGCATGCGGGAGAAAGGGCAAACGAATCGCTGCGCG
>Ga0208863_1000883_pt1 | contig 23073 bp, 15 predicted proteins | sample RifOxyD3_FD_184040 | JGI IMG/M metagenome (GOLD analysis project Ga0208863, IMG submission 184040) | Soil microbial communities from Rifle, Colorado - Rifle Oxygen_injection D3 (SPAdes) | ecosystem: Environmental > Terrestrial > Deep subsurface > Rock core/Sediment | place: Rifle, Colorado...
CAGGCTTGACTGGTCTGGCTCTGTGCAAAATCTGCTTCACCCATTTGGTGTCTCCTCAAACTACGTTGCAACCCGCATGCAGTCTACATTCTTGGCTGTTTGATTGAGGCCAACTGAGGAAAATAGGATGATTCGCCCAAAGGACCAGAGGCCTATCAAGGCACGTATTTTCGGTCTATGGCCGCTGCGTTGACCGAAGGTGCCGCTTCTGCTGACGCAAAGGCATAACAATTTCGGCCAGCGTCTTTGGCCCGGTACATGGCATCGTCTGCAGCCTTGAGGACTTGCTCAACGGTATCACCGTGCTGTGGAAAAAGTGCGATGCCGATGGTGATGCCTATGCGGACTGGCTTGCCGCCAATGTCAAAAGGTTTACCAATGGCTGCGAGGATGTTGTTGGCCACGCGCACCGCATCATGACGATCATGCAGGCTCGGCAAAATCACGGTGAACTCGTCACCGCCCAGGCGCGCCACCGTATCGCTCTGGCGCACCTGCTCCCGCAAGCGTGTGGCAACACCGATCAGCACTGTGTCCCCTGCCCCATGGCCCAATTGGTCATTGACCTCCTTGAAATGATCAAGGTCCAGGAACATCAAGACCCCGGACGATCCATCGCGCCGCCCGATGGCCATGGCTTGCCCCAGCCGATCAAAAAAGAGCCTGCGGTTGGGCAGGTCGGTGAGCAGGTCAAATTCGGCGGTGTGCTGAACGCGCTCTTCCGCCACCTTGCGCTGGGTAATGTCCTCCAAGATGGCAACGTAATGGCTAACTTGGCCATTCGTATTCAGCAAGGGTGTCACGGTTTGGTTGACCGTATAAGTGCTGCCATCCCGGTGGGCATTGATGATCTCGCCATGCCACGTTTTGCCGCTGCTGATGGTTTGCCAGAAACGTTGGAAGAAATCAGCATCCTGGCATTCGGCACTGAACATTTTTGGGGTTTTGCCCAAAATATTTTCGCTCGCATAACCTGACAATTGGGAAAAAGAGCGGTTGACCCAGAGAATGCCGCCATCGGCATCGGTGATAAAAACGGCATTGTCAACGTTGGCCAAAGCTGCATCAAGCAAGGTTAGCCATTCCTGTTGCATTGCAGATTCAAGGGCTGCGCCCAGTCGAACGGCAATCGTCGCCAGGCGCTGTGGCAATTGCCGACCTTCAAAATGGTGCGCATCGCGCCCATAAAGCGTCAACACCCCCCAGGTTTCACCCCGCAAGATCAGGGGCAGGATAATTGCCGCCCGCGCACTGATAGGCTTGTTCACCACACTGCAGGACCGGCATTCCAGGCCATCGGAGGTCACAATTTGCCACTGCCCGCTGCGGATCACGGCACCGGTCGGCAAGCAGCACGCCGGTTCACCTTCCCAGCGCAAGCCGTTGTCCCGCAAGGCGTTGAGAAAACCGTTGTCTGGCCCCTCGGCACTGGCCAGCCAGGAGAGTTGTCCGTCCTTTTCTGCCCGACCAATCCAGGCAGCAGCGAGATCAAACACCGGCAGGATACCATCACAAAATATCTGGGCGATCGACTCCAGGTTCATCCGCCATTTCAGCAGCACCGCGTCCAGGTTGCGGAAAATATCGTCCACTTCCTTGGCGCAGTGCTGTTCCGTCACATCCTTGGCATACACGGCAACACTTTCCACGGCACCGGACGCGTCCTTGACCGGGTAAATACTGTTGTTGAAAAAGATGGCTCCCCGTCGGTCCTGCGAATGCAGGGGCTCGCCCGTGGTGACAACTTGCTCTACCAGCGCCCGCCGCTTGACCGCCAAGTCAGGCGGCAACAGCTCGTAAAAATTCTTGCCGGTGATGGCCTCGGGAACTTGGCCAAAACGCTGGGCACCAAAGGCGTTGATGGCCAGAATGTGGCCTTGCGGGCCAAGCAGCAGTACCGACTCGCTGGTGGCGTCGAGCAGAGCCCGCATGCGGATGCGGTTTTCCTGGATCACCAGATCAGCCTGCCGGTGCTCGCGGAGTTCTTGCTGCAACTGCACGTTGGTGTCCCGCAGTTCAAGCGTGCGGTGCGCGACCTTGGCTTCCAGAAATTCCTGGTGTTGCGCCAGCTTGGCATCTCGCACCTGCAGCTGTTCCAGCATGTCGTTAAAGCCGTTCGCCAGTTCGGCAAATTCGCTGCGCCCTTCTACCGGCAAGCGCTGCAGCGGGCCACCCGAACCAAGGTCAACGGTGCGCATAATTTTGACGGCCTGGCGCAAGGGCTGGGTAATGCTGCGCGCAATCAGCGCGGCAAACAGCAGCAACAGCGTACCAACCCCGGCCACCAACATCACATTGAGTCCGACCTGTTGGCGCACGGCGGCATCCACATCGTCCACGTAAATGCCTGAGCCGATCACCCAGCCCCAGGGCGCAAATTTCTTGACGTAAGACAGTTTTGGATAACGCTGTTCGGTCACACCGGAGCCGACCTTGGGCTTTTGCCAGTCATAAACAACGTAACCCTGCCCACTCTGGTTGACTACCTCAACAAACGCGACCCCAATATTTTTCTTTCCATCGGTCACGGTGAACGTCCCCTCGTTACCGGCCCGCAATTTGGTCGTGGTGTTGAACAGGGGTGAGTCCAGCAAATGCCCATCAAGGGCGGGCATGGTGGGATGCATGATGACTTTGGGAAACGGCATGCCCAGGTCATTGAGCCAAAAATACTCCGTCTCGCCGTAACGCATGGCCTTGATGGCGCCAATGGCGGCTGCCTGGGCAGCGGCCTCCGACAGTTCGCCTTTTTGTTGCAGCCCATGGAAGTGGGCCAACACGCTGAAACCAGTCTCCACGAGTTGCCGGGTTTTCAGCTCTTTCTCGCGCCAGAGTACCTCACGCAGGCGAAAAATGTCGATGGCACCGCCCACCACAATGCCGCAGATCAGCATGACCACAATCATCCAGATGCGGTTGCGCACGCTAAAACGGTTCAATAAAGAAAGCACAGATGGTCCCAACAACTTCTATTTGGCCTCCAGCATACGCCAATGGCGCTGAAAAATAAAAGTGACGCGCCATGACTTTGAAATCGGCCATCGAATTTGCCGACGACGAGCTGGTGGAACTGACACCCAAGTCCTTCCGCATCCGCAGGCGTTTCTTGAAAGAGTTCATCCGCAAGAAGGCGATGCGCATGGCGGATTGATTCTGGCTGCAACGCTGTTAACATGAATGAACACTTCAATGTCCCTTGTTTTTTGCAGTTGAATTTCGATCTGATGTACCTGAAAACCCCGGTCAATCGGCGATGTGCAATGCTTGTAGATGCCCGTATTTACTGGCTTGCGGGTAAGGCGCTGTTTTGAAATGCAGTTTGTGTAGGGCAGTCTCGATTGATCTATACCGACCTCCAACGCCGCTTATGAACGACATAGAACAATGGCAGTCAGTTGTAAAGAGGTTGAGATCATGAGCAATCAAATGATTCGTACCGCGCAATCTTGCGCGACAGATACGCAGCTGGCGGTGCAGGAATTCCATGCGGCAGTGGCGCAGGCGGATATGTCATTGGTGACTTTCTTCTGTTCCAGCGCCTACGACCTTGATGTGCTGGCGACGGAAATGAGCCGCTTATTTCCGGGCATCCAGGTGGTGGGTTGCACCACGGCAGGGGAGTTCGGACCTGCCGGGTATCGCTCACATAGCCTGTCAGGAGCGAGTTTTGCGGCGAGCAGTTGCGTGGCGGTCAGCGGGCTGCTGGATAATTTGAGCCAGTTTAATATCGCCCAGGGGCACAGTTTTGGGCAAACCCTGTTGCAGCAACTCGAAGGCAAAGCCCCACAGGCCGACGCGAAAAACAGCTTCGCTTTGCTGCTGATCGACGGTTTGTCCATCCGCGAAGAACCCGTCACCCACGCTTTGCAGCATGCCTTGGGCGATCTCACCTTGTTCGGCGGTTCGGCCGGCGACGACCTGAATTTTTCAAAAACCAGCGTGTATCTCGGTGGACGTTTTTATTCCGACAGCGCTGTTCTGGTTTTGATCAACACTTCCCTGCCCTTCAAAATATTCAAGACCCAGCATTTTGTCGCCACCGAGAAACGGCTGGTGGTGACGGAGGCCGATCCTGTTCGGCGTGTCGTCAAAGAAATAAATGGTCTGCCCGCCGCTGAAGAATATGCGCGGTTATTGGGGGTTGAAGTGGCTGAGCTCAATCCCCTGCATTTCGCCGATTCGCCCGTGGTGGTGATGATAGACGGCACGGACTATGTGCGCTCTATCCAGAAAGCCAATCCCGACGGCAGCCTGACCTTTTTCTGCGCCATCGAAGAAGGGCTGGTGCTCAGGGTGGCGCATGGCGTGGATATTGTGAAGAATCTGCAACAGACTTTTGACAAGTTGCACGAGGAGATTGGAGCACCCCAATTGGTGCTCGGTTGCGATTGTATTTTGCGCAATCTGGAAGTGACCCAGAGTGGTCTGAAAGATGTCGTCGGAGAAATTTTTAAACGCAATAACGCCATTGGTTTCAGCAGTTACGGCGAGCAATTCCACGGCGTGCATGTCAACCAGACCCTGACCGGAATCGCCATCGGCACAGATGCGGGGAAACAAATTGTCTGAGCCGACCGCCCCCGACGTGCAAGCCTTGCAGGCCGAGATTGTGCGGCAAAACAAAATTATCCAGTCGCTGATGAATCGTGCCGAACGCAACGCCAGCCTGCAAGGCTCGGACTTCAATCTTTTCCACACCGCGATCACGCTGGAAGACCAAGTTCGCCGCCGCACCGAGGAGCTGGAGGCGGCGCTGCGCGAAAACGAAAAAATTACCCGGGCTCTGCGCGAAAGCGAAAACAAGATCCGCCATCTGGCCTTCTTTGACGCGCTGACCCAGCTTGCCAACCGTCGTTTGCTCAATGACCGCTTGGAACAGGCCATGATTGCCAGCAAACGCAGCGGGCGTTTCGGTGCGCTGATGTTTCTGGATCTGGACAACTTCAAGCCACTCAACGATTTGCACGGGCATGAAGCGGGTGACATGTTGTTGATCGAGGTGGCGCAACGTCTCACCCGCTCGGTACGCGAAATGGATACCGTGGCGCGAATGGGCGGCGATGAGTTTGTGGTGATGTTGTCCGAGTTGGCGACAGATAAAGCGCTGTCCGTTGCGCAGGCCGTCAATGTCGCGGAAAAAATCCGCGCCGCGCTGGCTGAACCGTATTTTCTGGATCGAAATTATTGTGTCTTGTCGCTCGCGGAGCAAAGCAGTCTTGTCATTACGACCGAACCGAATTTGCCAGGGGCGGATAGGAAAACTACGGTGGAACACCATTGCACGGCGAGTATAGGCGTGGTGCTGTTCAACAACCACGATGCCAGCCATGAAGACATTCTCAAATGGGCCGATCAAGCGATGTATCAGGCGAAGGAAAGCGGACGCAATTCGGTCTGTTTTTTTAATGGGAAAGAATCAACCTACGGCGGAACGTGCCAAAACCAATCATGAACCCTATTGCCTCAGATGTTATGCGCCCAAATTCATGGTGGCGGCTGGCACTTCCAATTTGTTTGATGATGCCGTGTTTGTCTGCCCTGAGCCAGGAAGCCGCAGAACAAACCAGGCATTTCGTCATGGCCGCAGATCCCTTGCCACAGTCGATTGCCTACAAATGGACCAAGCTGATCAATCAGGAAGCCTTCAGACGCATGGGAGCCACACTTGAAATTGCCAGCTTTCCGCTGGCACGACGTGCCGCGTTGGCCGAAGCCGGGGTGATTGATGGCGAGATATCTCGGATTTACAGCTACGCAGACACCCTCCCCGAATTGGTTCGGGTCGAAGAATCGGTGATGGACTTCACTTTTTCGCTGTTCACCGCCCGGCCTGAGGTGAAGGCCCAGAAACTGTCTGATTTGCCTGCCAATGCCTTGGTGGAGTACCGACGTGGTGTCATGGTGTGCGAGAACACCTTGAAACCAAGCATTGCGCCAGAGCGCCTGTTCAATGTCAGCAGCACCGAGCAAGGTCTCAAAAAACTTCTGGCCGGGCGCAGTGATGTGTATTGCGATATTGATATTTTTGTTAAGGACGTACAGCAGTCGGCTAAATTGAAGGATGAGGGCAAGCTGCGCAAGCTGTTCGACATTGCCACGGTGGCAACTTACCCCTATTTCTATAAAAAACATGCCCCACTGGCTCCGCGTTTCGCGGCCATCCTCAAGCAAATGAAGGCCGAGGGTTTATTTGCCGCCTACCGCAAACAAGCGGAACTTCCGGCAGATTCAGGGCAATAGCCCGTCTCCATAAGCCGCCAAATGACGAGGTTCACATGACATTTCATGCAAAAGGCGATCTGACACAGCAGCGCTACCCGATGCCACGCTGGGTGCAGCATGCTGCGTGGCGTCTGTGGTCAAGGGGATGGCAAGGAATCACCCCCTGGCTGGCCGCAGTTTGCTTTGCTTTTGTTACGACTCCCGCAGCCAGTCAGGGCCTCGTTGCGGCAAACAAACCGTTCATCGTCACTGCCGGTGGTGAGCCCGATACCTGGGGTAGCCGTTTGGGTTGGTTGATCTATACCGAGGCTTTCAAACGCTTGGGTATGGCGTTTCGTATGGAGCACTACACGCTGGCACGAGGTGCGGCCATGGTGGAGCAAGGGCAGGCTGATGCTGAGCTTTCCCGAGTGTACGAATATGGTGCTGAGCGGCCCTACCTGGTGCGGGTCGATGAGTCGATTGTTGACCTTGGTTTCTCGCTCTACACCGCAAAACCGGCGCTGCGTATGGTGCAGCTTGATGATTTGAGAACCAGTCAGCACTTGGTGGAATACCGGCGCGGCCTGTTGTTATGTGAGAGTACTTTGAGGCCATTGGTGGCCCCTGAGCGGTTGACCGATGTAGCCACCCGGGAGCAGGGCTTGAAGAAACTGCTGGCCGGACGCACTGACCTGTACTGCGAAATTGACGTGTATGTGCAGCAAGAGCTTCACACGCCCGAATTCAAAGACCTGCCCAATGTTGCCAATGTGCGCAAACTGATCAGTCTGGGCAAATCCGTACCTACCTATCCCTACCTCCACAAAAAACATGCCGAACTGGCACCACGTCTGGCAACTGTATTACGACAAATGAAGGCGCAAGGTTTGATAGAAACCTACCAGCGGCAGGTTGAACGTGATCTGGGGTGGGTGCAGTGAGCCTTGTCATTTTTCCCGGTTCCTGAACGATGAAGACCCTGAACCGCTGGCTGTTTGGTGAAAAAAACCAGATTGGTCGTCGCTTGATCGTACAAATCATTGCCTTCAGCACCATGATCACATTGCTGATTTCGGTGGTGCAACTGGCCTTTGAGTACCGCAGCCTGCGCAGTGCCATGGAGCGTGAACTTGACGGCATTGCCATCTATGTGCCCACCATTGCCGGCAGTGTGTGGGACTTTGACGAGAAGCAGATTCAGCGGGCCATTGATGCCTTGATCTTGCTGCCCAACCTGGTTGAAGTGCGGGTCATCGCTGCGGACACGTCAACCAAGTGGGTGTCGCGCAAGGCAGCCACACCCAATCCCATACTGCGAAGCTACCCTTTGCGGTATGAGAGTCGCGGGCAGATGTCCGAGATTGGTGTGCTGGAGGTTGTCAGCAGCCTGGACGGCATTTACAAACAACTGATCAATAGCGCGCTCAGTATCGTACTCAGCAATGGTGTCAAAACGCTGTTGGTCGCGTTGTTCATGGTGGTATTGATCCGACGCATGCTCACCACAAGGCTGGAACGGTTGGCCGAAAAAGTGAAGGCGTTGGTGCCGGGCATGTTGCCTTTGCGCCAAGTGGTCGAGACACATCCTCAGCCTGTGCCGCCCAGACTCGATGAGCTCGAAGTAGTGGAATGGGTGTTACACCGAACGGCCGATGACTTGAGTATGGCCGTGACGGCACTGAACCAGCTCAACCAGAGTTTGGAGAGCCGTATTCATGAGCGCACCAAGGAGCTGGAGTCGTTCAGCTACTCGGTCTCGCATGACCTGCGCACCCCGTTGCGTGCGATTGACGGGTTTTCCAAGATGCTGATGGAAGACTATGAAGACAAGCTCGATGACGAAGGCAAACGTATGCTGCGAGTTGTGCGCACCAATACCGACCGAATGGGGCAACTGATTGACGACATTTTGCAGTTTTCGCGCATGGGTCGCCAAGATCTTTCTCTGGCTCCTGTGGACATGGAACGCCTGGTTCGCGCGGTGTTCAACGAGCTGCAGCCTCTGGTTGCGGGCCGTGACGTGCGTCTTCAAGTAAGGCCTTTGCCCGCCGTATTGGCCGACGCTGCGTTGCTGCGACAGGTGCTGATCAACCTGCTAAGCAACGCGATCAAGTTCACCCAGCCACGTGCGCAGGCCATCATCGACGTCACTGGTTTGGTTGAGGGAGCACAGGCTGCATTTTGTGTGCAGGACAACGGCGTTGGTTTTGACATGCAGTATGTGGACAAGCTGTTTGGTGTGTTCGAGCGCTTGCACAGCACAGATGAGTTTGAAGGCACGGGCATCGGCCTGGCAATCGTTCGGCAAATTGTGGTGCGCCACGGTGGCAAGGTCTGGGCTGAGGGTAAACTGGACCATGGCGCAACGTTCCATTTCACGTTGCCGCATGTTGAGAAAAATCATGACAAGTGATACGTTGGACAATGTTGAAGTTTTGTTAGTGGAAGACACGTCTGAGGATGCGGAGCTGACGATTCGCACCTTGAAGCGCCACGGTCTGGCCAATCACATGATGTGGGTCAAAGACGGTGCGGCAGCACTTGATTTCCTGTTTGGCACAGGTGCGTATGTCGGGCGCGACAAGACCAATATGCCCCGTGTGATCTTGCTGGACTTGCATTTGCCCAAGCTGAGTGGACTGGAGGTGTTGCGCCACCTGAAAGCCGATCCGCTGACCCATCAGATCCCCGTGGTGGTGCTGACCTCTTCTACCGAAGAGAGTGACATGCGCCGCTGTTATGGGCTCGGCGTGAATAGTTTTGTCAGCAAGCCTGTCGAATTTGAGGCTTTTGTCAAAGTGGTGGGCAAGATGGGTTTTTACTGGCTTCTGGTCAACAAACTGCCTGGGTTATGACGTTCTCTCACATGGCCATGGATCGCCCGCTACGCATTCTGATTCTTGAAGACACCCCTACTGATGCCGAACTTGCCCAGCGCGAGTTGCGCAAAGCCGCCATGGTGTTTGTGGCTGAGTGTGTTGAAACCCGTGAAACTTTTCTCAAGGCGCTTGACACCTGGCAACCCGACATTGTGTTGGCGGATTACAAGCTGCCCCATTTTGATGGTCTGACGGCGCTCGAATTGTTGCGCCAACGCTCGCCAGACTTGCCTTTTGTCTTCGTCAGCGGCACCATGGGCGAAGAATTCGCCATAGAGACGTTGCACCGGGGGGCCTCTGATTACGTGCTGAAAGGACACCTGTCCAAGCTCGGACCAGCTGTTGTACGCGCCCTGAAAGTAGCCGAAACCCAGTACCGGCATCGACTGGCAGAGCAAGACTTGTTCAAGTCGCGGCAGATGTTACGTACCGTGCTCGACACCGTTCCACAACGGGTGTTCTGGAAGGATCTGGCGTCAATCTATCTCGGTTGCAATCAGCCTTTTGCCATAGATTATGGGTTTGCTTCACCAGCTGACCTGATTGGCAAAACCGATTTCGACCTTGTATCGTTTGAGCTGGCGCGACGCTGGCGTGCTGAAGATCAGCAGATCATGGCCAACGGTCAGCCCCATCTGGATATTGAAGAGAGCTACACCAAAGCGGATGGTGGTCAGGGGTGGCGCGTGCTCTGCAAAGCACCACTGCGTGACCAGCAAGGGCAAGTGACCGCCATTCTGTGCACCTACGAGGACATTACTGCGCGCAAGGCCAGTGAAGCTCGCGCCCGCTACCTGGTCTATCACGACGGCCTGACCGAATTGCCCAATCACCTGCTGGCTTCGGATCGTTTGCAGCAAGCCATGGCTTATGCGGATCGTGAAAGCAGCAAGGTAGCGCTGCTGTTCCTCGATCTTGACAATTTCAAGACCATCAACGATTCGCTTGGCCACACCGTCGGTGACAAATTGTTATGTGAGGTTGCGACCCGCTTGGGGCAATGTGTGCGTGATACCGACACGGTCAGCCGACAGGGGGGTGATGAATTTCTGATTGTGGTGCCCGCGCTGCACGATTCCGATGCCAGTGCCCCGGTGCTTGACAAACTGCTGCAAAGTATCCACTTGCCCATGGTGATTGATGGCCACGAACTCAGCACCTCGGTCTCCATCGGTATCGCGGTGTATCCCGATGACGGGCAGGATTTTGAGTCGCTGATGAAAAAGGCCGATACCGCAATGTACCAGGCCAAAGATGCCGGGGGCAACACCTACTGCTTCTTTGACAAGCAGATGAATGACGACGTGCTGGAAAACCTGAGAATGCGCAGTGGCCTGGGGCACGCGCTGGAGCGAGATGAATTTGTGCTGCATTACCAGCCGCAAATTGACTTGAACAGTGGCGCACTGGTGGGGGTCGAGGCCCTGATTCGCTGGCAGCATCCCACCCTTGGGCTGGTGCCGCCAGCGCGATTTATTCCGGTAGCCGAAGAAACCACAATGATCGTGGAAATAGGCGAATGGGTGATGATACAAGCCTGTCGACAGGTTGCCATCTGGCATCGGGCCGGGTATTCCAAAATATCGATTGCCGTCAATTTGTCGGCCATCCAGTTCCAGCGGGGTGATCTTGAGGACACGGTCAAACGCGCACTGGCGCAGTCTGGCCTGGAGCCCTCACTGCTGGAGCTGGAGCTGACCGAGTCGATCCTGATCCGCAACACCGAAAACATCCTGACCACGGTGCGCCAATTAAAACAGCTTGGCGTGATGCTTTCCATCGATGATTTTGGTACCGGTTATTCGAGCTTGTCTTACCTCAAGCGGTTTAATGTCGACAAACTCAAGATTGACCAGTCTTTTATCCGCCATCTGGCCACCGACCCAAACGATGCAGCCATCGTCCGTGCTGTGGTGCAGATGGCCCACAGCCTGGGCCTGCGCACCATTGCCGAAGGCGTGGAAGATGAAAGCCTTCTCAACGATCTGCGTGCCTTTCACTGTGATGAAGCTCAGGGGTATTACTTTGCCCGCCCGATGCCAGCTCAGGAGATGACCCAATTTCTGATCGCCGCACAGACCTCCAGGTTGTGACCGGCATTTGGCCTCTGGCTGACCAGCAAACACGGTGTTCCGGCAAGCCTGGCGATGCTTGAATCTAGTCGCGTGCGCTGATTCGCCTATTTAGTCAAATCTTGCGAAAGATCAAGTGAATACACCCGCCAGGTGTTGGTGGCAGGTGCATCATTGGAGCGCCAGAGGTTAGACCAATGGATGGCGACCTCTTTAGTGGCTAAACTTGAGGTTCATAAACACAATGACCTGAACGCGAAGGGGGAGGCCCCCCCCCTTCACGACCGTCCAGATGACATTTTTGCCTGCCTTTGAAATACGCACGCTTGCTTTGGCGGTGATGGCGCTGGCTGGCGGGTTGCTGCCGCTGTTTTCGATGGCGAGTGACCCCAGAAAAGACGTGGCCGATATGGACCTGGTCGAGCTGACCAATGTGCGCGTCTCCCCCTTTGAGGTGTCTGCCTATCTCGACAGCGGTTACCGCGCATCCAACTCCGTCTCGGGCTCGCGCTTTGATACACCCATCCGCGAACTTCCCTTTGCCATCCAGGCCTTCACCAAGTCCTTCATCAAGGACCAGAAACCCAGGGATATTTTCGATATCGCACGCTACTCACCGGGTGTCACCTACCGCAGCAACGACTTCAACGAGGGCAATGCCAACCTGGCCATCCGCGGTTTCGCCGTCAGCGCCACACCCGGCAACGTCCAGATACTGCGTGACGGCTTCCATGGCCCCTCGGTCTTCGATTTCACCAACATCTCGCGCGTCGAGGTGGTCAAGGGACCGGCCTCGTTTCTGTACGGACAAGTCGCGCCCGGCGGCATCGTCAACATCATCAGCAAGAGCCCCCAAGCCCGATTTGCCGCCACCGCCGATGTGGCGCTGGGCTCTTATGGCCAACACCGTTTCGAGACCGACATCACCGGCACGGCATCCCCCACGCTTTTTTACCGGCTCGCGGCGTCCTACGACCAGGATATGCACTACTGGGAGCCTTACGATGCCCATTCAAGCAACCTTTCGCCATCTCTGTTATGGCAACCCAATGACCGTATCAGCGTGTCGCTCAAATACGAGAACTTTCGCAAGTCCGAGACGCCCCAGCTGATGCAAAAGCCCGGCTACGACGCCCAGGCAGGCGTTGTGCCAACCGCCTCTGCGCCCAACCTGTCAGGCATTGATGTGCCAGGCCTGCCAGACAACTGGAACAGCATGGCCTATGCCGACTTTCGCCAAAGCAATACCGACAACCTGAGCGCCTGGTTGGATGTCAAGGCCAATGAGCAGTGGAACCTGCGCGCCGGGTACGCCCACTTGAAGTACCAGGTTGACGCTCTGTTCTCCGGCAACCTCGGCATGGCCAATAACACCACCCTGCTGCAAGGCCGTCGCGTCAGATACCAGGTCTACGACAACCGGGACAACACCCTTGAGGCCCAGGCGGTCGGCAAATACAACTTCAGCTGGGCGAGCCTTCGACTCCTCTTCGGTGGGCAGTATATTGAGCGCCGTTTCGACAACCGGGCCGGCCAGGCGCCCAACGACCCGGTGCTCGGCAACAACCCCACGGCCTCGCCATTGCCGCTATGGGATTTGAGTAATTCGTCCACCTGGAATCGCTTCGCCACCTTGCCCCTCTCCGCGCTTACCGAGAACCCCACCGACCAGACCACCGACTACGTGGACAAGTCCGTTTACGGTGGCAGCACCTTCGGTTTCCTGGATGACCGGCTGCTGCTCCTCGCGGGCTGGCGCGAGACGTCGACGCAAAGCCAGCTCACCAACCACCTCACCGGCCAGTCTCAAGCCCCCATCTCCGCCAGTGCCATCACGCCACAATACGGCTTGCTCTACAAGCTCACGCCGGCACTGTCACTGTTCGGCACCCATGCCGAGTCATTCGTGCCCGGCACGCAACTGCTCAACAACCCGGACGGCACCACCCAGCCTGCCATGCCGACCCGGGGCGATGGCTACGACATCGGTCTCAAGGCCGACCTGTTCGGTGGCCGCGTTTCCGGCACGCTGACCCTCTTCGATATTCGCAACCAGAACATCGTCAATGACCTTGCGGTCACCGATAGCTCTGGCACAGTAAAAATTTACAACGTTCAAAGCGGCGAGCAACGCTCGCGCGGTGTCGAGCTGGATGCCACCGCCACCTTGACCTCCAACTGGCAACTCTATGTGTCCTACAGCCTCATGAACGCGCGGATCACCGAGTTCAGCGGCAACGACGCCGCCATCCTGGCCCAGGATCCCGCGCTGCTCGATGCCGCAGGCCAAGCCAATTACAAGAACGTGCTGCGTTTTCACAATGCTCCCCTGCAAATGAGCGCACCGCACCTCCTTAATCTGTGGACACGCTACAACTTCACGCAAGACGGCCTGCGGGGCCTCTATATCGGTGGGGGCATCAACCATGTGTCCAACCAGACGATCCTGCCGGACGGCCCTGAGTCCGCCCGCCAGACCTATACCCTCGTCAACGCGATGGTGGGCTACGCGTGGACGCGAGGTAATCGACACATGACGGTGGCCTTGAACGGAAAAAACCTTACCAACCAAAGCTACCGCCCCTCGCAGAGCACGCGCAGCCGTCCGCGTGAGTTTCTCCTCACTTTCACCGCCAGCTTCTGAGCACCGGGCCACATTCATGACATTCCTATCCAGTTCCTGCCGCTCAGCATGCTGGACCTGGATCGCCCGGCTGGTCTTGGTCCTGCTCATTCTGCCGGTACAGGCCTACGTCGCAAGCCAGGAGTTGCCGGCGGAAAACCCGAACCGGGTCAAGGCCGCATTTCTGCGCAATTTCGCGCACTACGTCACCTGGCCGAGCAGCGCCTTCCCGAATGGCCTCGGCCCTTGGCGGGTTTGCATCGTGGGCCGTGATCCATTTGGCGACATGCTGGAAAACACCTTCAAGGGACGCGCCGAGCAAGGCCACCCCTTTGAAATTTACCGCGCAGACACACTGCACAAACTGCCGGACTGCCACATCGTTTTTGTGGCCCTTGACGACCCGGTTACACGCCGCACCATTTTGGACGAATTAAAAGGCAAGCCCATCCTGACGGTGGGCGACGCACCGGAATTCCTGCGCGAAGGGGGTGTGATCCGCTTCCAGGTCGAAGACCGGGTGCGCATGAGCATCAATCTTGACCAGGCACGCGCGGTTTCGCTGGCCGTCCAGACCCGAATGCTGGAGGTCTCGCATGAAATTCTCGAGAATGGCGTGATCCGAAAGGTGCACTGAGCCATGGTTCGCAAACTCAGTATTCACAACCGATTGGCGCTCGTGCTGCTGGGTGCCGCACTGCTGGCGTTTGTGGCGGCGGGTGCGGGCCTGGTGCTGTACCAGCGTTTTACGCTTGAAGACCGGACACGGCAAATCATGGAGCCCTATGCGCAATTGGTTTCGGTGGGCACCGACGCGGCTGTGGCTTTTGAAGACCCGCAGCGCGCCACAGAAATCCTGGACACCTTGCGGGTCAACCCACAAATCCTGCAGGCCGTGATTTATCTGGACAACAAGCGCCCGCTGGCCAGCTTCACCCGCACACCCAACGCCACGCCTGGAGTCCTGCCGGACAAGCCCAACGGCCTGTACATCAGCCACGATACGGCAGACATGCTGCGAGCCTTGCCCCACGGCGCACGGCTGCACATCAGGATGGGCTTGAATCAACTCGGCGAGCAAACCCGGCAGGTCCTGTGGCTCTTTGGTGTCGGTGCGCTCGTCTTTCTGCTTGCCACACTGGGCCAATTGGCGGTTCTGCGACGCACCATCGTGCGCCCCATCGCGTCCCTGACGCACGCGGCCGAACTCGCTCGCGCCAAGGCGGATTACAGGCATCGCGTGCCGTCGGATGGAAGCGACGAAGTGGCCCGCCTGGGACGGAGCTTCAACGACATGATGGCAGCGATCCAGCAGCGCGAAGAGGATTTGCAGCGCCTCACCTTCTTCCAGCGCACGATTCTGGACAATGTGGCCTACGGTGTCATCTCCGCCTCACCCAATGGCGTCGTGACCAGCTTCAATCCTGCTGCCGAGCGCTTGCTGGGCTACACCGCCGAAGAGGTGGTGAACCAGCAGACCCCCATACTTTGGCACGATCCGCAAGAACTGGCCCGGTACGCCACCCAATTGACCGAGCAACTGGGGGAAACGATTGCCCCTGGATTTGACGTGTTTGCGGCCCGCCCGCGTCGCAATCTGCCCGAGGAGAACGAATGGACCTATGTACGTAAAGACGGGACACGCATTCCGGTCAACCTGTCGGTGACCGCGTGGCGGGATGAGCGCGCGCGCATCACGGGGTTTGTTGGCCTGGCCTATGACCTCACCAAGCGCAAGCAGGATGAACAAGTCCTGCATCGCCTGAATCGGGAGTTGCGTGCCATCAGCGACTGCAACCAGGTTCTGGTGCGTGCGGAAGATGAACCAACCCTGCTGGAAAACATCTGCCGCATCGTGTGCGAGGAGGCTGACTACCGCATGGCATGGGTCGGCTACGCCGAGCCCGATGAAGCCAGAACCGTGCGCCCGGTGGCCAAGGCGGGTGCCGACATGGGCTACCTGGAACACACCCGGTTCACCTGGGCCGACACCGATGAACCCAGCGGAACCGCCATTCGAACCGGCGGCATTGCGGGCGTGGACGATTTCGCCGCAGCCCCCCCGACGCAACTCTGGTGTGAAGCCGCACTGCAACGCGGGTACCGTTCCTGCATCGCCCTGCCGCTGAAAGACGAAGGCGGCAGCACCTTTGGCATGCTGGGCATCTACGCCACCGAAGCCCATGCCTTCACGACCGAAGAGCAACGCCTGCTGGAAGAACTTGCCGACGATCTGGCCTTTGGCATCGTCTCCCTGCGTACCCGCAGCGAGCGCACGGCGGCGGAGCGGCGCATCGAGCACCTGGCTTTTTACGACCCCCTGACCGAGTTGCCCAACCGGCGCCTTCTGATTGATCGCCTGGATCGCGCCTTGACCGGCAGTGCGCGTACCCAGCACATGGGGGCCTTGCTGTTCATCGACCTGGACAACTTCAAAATGCTCAACGACACCTGTGGTCACGATGTCGGAGACCGCTTGCTGATCGAGGTCGCCCGCCGGCTGGCCACCTGTGTGCGCGATGGCGACACCATTTCGCGCCTGGGGGGTGACGAATTCGTGGTCATGCTGGAGGGCTTGAGCGAGTGTCCGCAAGAAGCCGCTGCGCAGGCTCAGGCCATCGGCGAAAAAGTGTTGTCAACCCTGAACCAGACCTATGTGATGGGAGGCCGGACACACCACAGCACATCCAGCATTGGTGCCACCCTGTTCGCCGGTAACGTGGATTCGGTGGATAACCTGCTCAAGCAGGCCGACATTGCCATGTACCAGGCCAAGTCAGCGGGGAGAAACACCTTGCGTTTTTTCGACCCCGACATGCAAGCCTCCCTGGCTGCCCGGGCCGACATGGAAACCGCCATGCGCCAAGGCATCGAAAGCCATCAATTTATGCTTCACTACCAGGCGCAGGTTCATGGCCAGGCGGGAATCGTCGGCGCAGAAACCCTGCTGCGCTGGAATCATCCCACGCGCGGACTCGTGTCACCGGCCCAGTTCGTCCCCCTGGCCGAAGAAACCGGCCTGATTCTGCCACTGGGGCAATGGGTGCTTGAAGAAACCTGTGAGCGCCTCGCCGCCTGGTCGCGTGATCCGCATTACCGTGACCTGTACCTGTCCGTGAATGTCAGTGCACGCCAGTTTCATCAACCGGATTTCGTTGACCACGTGCGTTACGCGCTGCTGAGCACGGGGGCCCCGGCAACACGCCTGAAACTCGAACTGACCGAAAGCCTGGTGCTTAACAACATCAGTGACACCATCGCAAAGATGCATCAGCTCAAAGCGCTCGGGCTGAGCTTTTCCATGGACGACTTCGGCACCGGTTATTCCTCCCTGTCCTACCTCACCCGGCTCCCGTTGAATCAGTTGAAGATCGACCAGTCGTTTGTGCACAACCTGCCAGACAGCCCCAATGATGCCCTGGTGGTGCAAGCCATCATCACGCTGGCCCAAAGTCTGGGGCTCGAGGTGATTGCCGAAGGCGTGGAGACCGAGGCCCAGCGCGAATTTCTTCACCAACACGGCTGCCCCATCTACCAGGGCTACCTGTTCAGCAAACCCGTGTCCCAGGAGGCCTTTGCGGTATTGGTGCAAGACATGGCATCACAAAAGCAGCTGATACGGTTAGAAAATTCAAATACCGCATGAAGCCAGGTATGGTATGGGTTGGTCGGACGTGCCAAAACATGAAGAATCCGCCTTCGGCTAGATAGCGAATAACCGCCACAAAATAATTCTAAGCCGCCCGCCATGACAGGTCTGTCAGACAACAGCCCGTTACATTAACGCACAGTCCGACACGAATGCCGTGGTGGCGGGTCGTTCATCGCCCATGGCGCAACCCTTCGGCCAAGCCTTCGCCCCGGCCTCGGTCGGGTAAGCTTCGGCACCTCGTGATGGAAGGTCATTCGAATGTCAACTGAGTCCACTCCAGCCTGCGTGCGACAGTTTCGCCAGGTCTTGTTATGGCCCTTGCGCCTGATGCCGGTGCGCGGTTCCGAGGGTCGGCACGCCAAGCCCTGGCAACTGCTGGCGGACATGGGCGCGGCCTCGCCGTGGCGCGAAGTGGTCGACGAATACGCCGGTGAACGCGGTCGTTTTCAAGAGCGCCACTACAACGAATTCGTGAGCTTTCTGCCCTACGTGCAACGATTCCTGTACGGCGAGGGACGCAGTCAAAAAGGTGTCGGCGCAAACGCCGGTTCGCCGATGCGGGTGTTTCGCCGCGACGACGTCAGCGCCGTGCGCGTGGTGCTGCGCCCTGGCACGCCACCGGTCACCCTTGAGCTCGCCCATGTGGATCTTTACTTTTTCCTCGACCTGGACCTGGTTCTGCTCAATGTCGAGGTCAACACCCGCGATCTGACGCTGGCCCAGGCGCAGGACATGCTGTACCGCTTTGGCCGCGGTTATCCCGCCGGCTGGGACGCCGACGGCAACGCGCAGCACTGCCTGTTCAGCGCCGAGTGGCTGGGCCCCGAGGGCCAAGTCCTGGCCTGCTCGGACGCCAACCAGCGCGACGTCTTCATGGCCCATGTCAGCCACTACCGGGCACCGCGCATCGCCGCCCATTGGGCCTGGCTACTGGAGCCGCTGGTGAGCGACCACTCGGACCAGGCCGGCGCGCTGCGCTACCGGCAAATCGAGTACTACCGCATGCCGCAGTTGTGCTTCCTGGCGCTGGATAACCCGCGCGCATTGAGCCGCAACGACCTGATCCGCCTTGGGCTGGTGACCGGGGCCCCAGCCCCCGGTCATGACAGTGGCCTGCCAGCGGCCGAACAATACCTGGCCGATTTTGAGAAGCGATTTTGTTATGACCGCTTCTGGACCGACAGTGGTAGCGCCCCCCACACGCGTTATGTGTGCAGCGGGCATTTGCTGCTGGTGCTGGGCGACGCGCACAGCCCGTTTTTCACCAGCCCCGAGCGCGGCGTGCTGGCCCAGTTCCGCCACCAGCATTTCCTGCTGTTCCTGATCGCACATTTCCAGAAAGCGGCGCTCTTGATGTTCTCGGACCGCCTGGCCGAGGCCCTGAAAAACCTCGACATCGCCGACGCCGCCAGCGTACGCCGATTCAAGCGCACGATACGCGACAGCTTTGCCGGTTTTCTGCGTTTCACCCACCGCTACTGGTTTCATGAGGTGTCCGAACAGGCGCAGGTGCGCGCCCTGTTCCGCCTGTGCGCCGGCCATCTTGAGCTGGACTCGCTCTACACCGAGGTCAAGGAACGCATTGGCGAAATGAACCGTTATCTGGACGCCGACAGCCTGCGTCGCCAGGCCAACACCGTGGTGCGCCTGACCGTGGTGACCATCTTTGGCCTGATCGGCACCGTGACCACCGGCTTCCTCGGCATGAATTTGCTGGCCGAGGCCGAGGCGCCCACGAGCCGTAAATTGGCAATTTTTGCCATGGTCTTCGTGCTGGCCACGGCGCTGACCATCTACACCATGGCCAAGTCCAAACGCCTGTCTGATTTTCTGGACGTGCTGTCAGACGAACGCGCCAGCGCCTGGCAAAAAATCAAGGCATTGACGCTGGTGTGGCGGCGCGCCGGGGATTAAGGGACAGGCACCAACATCGCCACGTCCATCTACCATGTATGCTGGCTACTGACGTCCACCGAGCACCCCTGGCGCAGGAATGAAACGATTCCGCTGGACACTTCCCTAAAGTTTTTCCCCGTCCCGCCGTTAAACAGATGACAGGCATCTATTTTTGCCTTTGTTTTCAGGCCATGCGCGTACAGGACGGGCTGCCAATCCCATAAGGAGTGTTCATGCACATGACGGCCAGTCATCCCCCTTCGGCGCCCGCAACCATGCACCATGGCGCGCCTGCCGTGAAAGCGCACGAGTTTCTGGCCTTCACGCTGGGCCAGGAAGAGTACGGCATTGATATCCAGAAGGTGCAGGAGCTGCGCGGTTACGACACGGTCACCCGCATTGCCAACGCGCCCGAGCACATCAAGGGTGTGGTGAATTTACGCGGCATCATCGTTCCCATCATCGACATGCGCATCAAGTTCAATCTGGGAACACCAACCTACGACCAGTTCACGGTCGTGATCATCCTGAACATGGCCAGCCGTGTCATGGGCATGGTGGTGGACAGCGTCTCGGATGTGATCACCTTGAGCCCTGAGCAGGTCAAGTCGGCGCCCGAGATGGGGGCAGTTCTGGACACCGATTACCTGATCGGTCTGGGCACGCTCGATGACCGCATGCTGATCCTGATTGATATCGACAAATTGATGACCAGCGACGAGATGGGCCTGGTGCCCCAGGCGGTTCAATAAACAAAACTTAGGAAACGATATCGTGAACAATTTCAAAATATCCACCCGCCTGATCATCCTGATCGGCATCCTGTCGCTGTTTCTTGTGGCGATTGGCGGCATCGGCTTTTTCGGCATCGGCGCGTCCAACGATGCCCTGCGTTCGGTCTACGAAGACCGCACAGTGCCTGTCGGGCAACTCGGCGACATCGGGGCGCGGCAGATATCCAATGAGCTGCTTCTCAACGAAGCACTGCTGAACCCCACACCGGAGGTCGTCGCCTCCAGCATCGCGATGGTTGAGGCCAACATCGCTTCGATCACCAAGACATGGGACGCCTACATGCTGACGACGCTCACGACGGAAGAAGCGGCGCTTGCCAAGGTGTTTGCCGAGGAGCGCAAGAAGTTCGTGGTGGAAGGGCTCAAGCCTGCGCTGGCCGCCCTGCGCGCCAACGACATGAAAGAGGCTCAGCGCCTGGTGACCGAGAAAGTCAGTCGGCTGTACCACGCCGCCGAGAAAAGCAACGACGCGTTGGTGCAGTTGCAGCTCGACGAAGCGAAGAAAGAGTTCATTGCGGCGGAGGAGCGTTATGACACGATCCGCATCGTTTCGATCTCGGCCATCGTTGGCGGCATGCTGTTTGCGGGGCTTTTCGGCCTGGTGATGGTCCGCTCCATCGCGCGTCAGCTCGGTGCCGAGCCCGGTGAAGCCGCCAGCGTGGCACAAAGTGTGGGCTCTGGTGACCTGAGCATACGCATCAATCTCAGGTCGGGCGACACGAGCAGCCTGATGGCGCAGCTCAAGCTCATGCAGGAAAACCTGATAGCCATCGTCGGCAAAGTCCGCCAGGGCACCGACACCATCGCCACCGCCTCCGGCCAGATCGCCGCGGGCAACATGGACCTGTCAAGCCGCACCGAACAGCAGGCCAGCTCGCTCGAAGAGACGGCGGCCTCGATGGAAGAGCTGACCAGCACGGTCAAGCAAAACGCCGACAACGCGCGCCAGGCCAACCAGCTCGCAGTGTCCGCCTCGGAAGTTGCGGTCAAGGGCGGGGGCGTGGTGTCCCAGGTGGTTGACACCATGGGTGCCATCAACACCTCGTCGAAAAAGATCGTCGACATCATCGGCGTGATTGACGGCATCGCCTTCCAGACCAACATCCTGGCGCTCAATGCGGCGGTGGAAGCGGCGCGGGCCGGCGAACAGGGCCGCGGTTTTGCCGTGGTGGCCGCCGAAGTGAGAAACCTGGCGCAGCGCTCGGCCGCCGCGGCCAAGGAAATCAAGACGCTGATCGACGACTCGGTGAGCAAGGTCGAGGAAGGCAGTAGCCAGGTGGCGGAAGCGGGCAAGACGATGGACGAGATTGTCGACAGCGTCAAGCGCGTGACCGACATCATGGCCGAGATCACGGCGGCCAGCCAGGAGCAAACCTCAGGCATCGAGCAAGTTAACCAGGCCATCACCCAGATGGACCAGGTGACGCAGCAAAACGCCGCGCTGGTCGAAGAAGCCGCCGCCGCCGCCTCGTCGCTGCAAGAGCAGGCCAGCGGGCTGTCCGAGGTCGTCAGCGTGTTCAGGCTGGACCAACAACAAGCACTCAGCCAGGGCGCCTCAACCCGGCGTGCGGCGGCCCGCAACCAGAGAACCGAGGCCCCGCAGCCATCGCCTGCCAAGCCTGCAAGGCCTGCCATTGCGGCGTCAAAGCCGAGGCTGGGCCGTGAGCCATTGCCGACACGGCGACTGGCCACGGCCGCTACCTCCGGGGGCGGAGAGTGGCAGGAGTTTTAAGGGCGGTTTGACTTGTTATCCAAGCCCTTGACGAGGCCAATCCGAACTCAAATCATCAGTTTCCAATTTTTCCCGCCTTTATAAGATTAGTCATGCGTGTCAATTTACCGGTGACGACCCACGAATACACAATTCCCCAGGGCAGTACACTGGTGTCTCGCACCGACCTCAAGGGACGCATCACCTATGCGAACCCGACATTTATCGAGGCAAGTGGCTTCGACCGCGATGAACTGATCGGCAAGGCGCACAACATCGTCCGCCATCCCGACATGCCAGCAGAAGCCTTTGCCGACATGTGGAATACGCTGGCCAGTGACTTGCCATGGACTGGTCTGGTCAAGAACCGGCGCAAGAACGGTGACTTCTATTGGGTGCGGGCGAACGCAAGCCCGATACGCCAGAACGGTGTGACCCAGGGTTACCTGTCGGTGCGCAGCAAACCCGAACCAGCACAGGTGGCCGAGGCAGAGCAGATATACCGTAAGTTCAGGGATGGCCACGCAGGTGGACTGAGGATCCGCCAAGGTGAAGTCGTTCAGCCGGTGTGGGTCGCTCCCATGGCGAGCCTGCGCCGAATCCCGTTTTCACAACGGGTTATTGGATCAACCGCCCTGGCGGCCACCCTGACGCTGGCGCTGGGCGCGCTGACCTGGCGCGAGGTCAGTCTGCTTGCCATGTCATCGGGCAAAGTCGACTGGGTGCCCGATGTGCTCGCGGCAGGCGTCGTTGCTTCTGCCCTGGCGTGGGCTGGCTTTGGCTATTTTCTTGTCAGTGCGGTGTCCCGTTCCTTGGAGAATGCCACCAAAGTGGCGCATGCCATTGCCGGGGGTGATCTCGTCAAGTTCGAGACTCAGCCCAATGACGAGACCAAACCCTTGTTGCTCGCCTTGAATCAGATGAGCGCCAACCTGTTGGCGGTCGTCGCGGATATCGGCGCCAGCGTCGAAGCTGTGACCACCGCCTCCGGCCAGATCGCAGCCGGCAACATGGACCTGTCCTCGCGCACCGAACAGCAGGCCAGCTCGCTCGAAGAGACCGCCGCCTCCATGGAAGAACTCACCAGCACGGTCAAGCAAAACGCCGACAACGCGCGCCAGGCCAATCAGCTCGCAGTGTCCGCCTCGGAAGTCGCGGTCAAGGGCGGGGGCGTGGTGTCCCAGGTGATCAACACCATGAGCGCCATCAACGCCTCGTCGAAAAAAATTGTTGACATCATCG
>Ga0208863_1000885_pt1 | contig 23038 bp, 16 predicted proteins | sample RifOxyD3_FD_184040 | JGI IMG/M metagenome (GOLD analysis project Ga0208863, IMG submission 184040) | Soil microbial communities from Rifle, Colorado - Rifle Oxygen_injection D3 (SPAdes) | ecosystem: Environmental > Terrestrial > Deep subsurface > Rock core/Sediment | place: Rifle, Colorado...
AATGATGGGTGATATAGCTAGATGGTGTTAGCGCGTGTTCTGTAGACATTGATGAATCCAGTTATTTTTTATGATTTCCCACAGCCCCCAACCCTGCACCGGAAACCAGTACAGATGCTGCAAGACCGCCTATCAGAGCCAATGGTACCAGCCCGTTATAAAGTTTAAATATTGCGAGCAAAAGCACCGCAATCACCACTATTTTAGTCAGCTCCGCTTTCAGCAATGCGATCAGCACACTACCTGCCGTTTGATCTACCCGCCTGCGCGTCATCTGCACCCCCGCATAGCCACCTGCGAGCGCAACTAACCCGCCCAGAGAGGAAGATATCGCCGCATTTACACTGCTAAACAGCAGGTAGATGAAGCAGAAGGCCACTGTTACGATTATTTGCCAGCGAGCTGCTTTTTTAAAAGCTTGATTTATTGTTGTTTTTGTTTCATCCATCCCGGGCGCTACGCTCAACTTTTCACACCCTTGGATTTCCGAATGGGTGGCATTGTCATTGATTTCATGTGCCAAAGTCAAGCCCTCTCTTTACAATTTTTGTAAATTAGCAATTAATTCATCGAGATGCTCATGACTTGTGTAGTCCAGTATCAATTTACCCGCGCCCCGACTACCCTGCTTGATAACGACCTTCGTCCCTACCGACTGAGATAACTCTTCCTGCAAACGCAGCAAATCCCGATCCGGCGTTTTAGCAGGCGCGGGTTCAGGAGGATTGAGCAATAACTGAACCAGCGCCTCGGCTTCTCGCACCGACAGCTGTTTTAAGGCAATTTGATTGGCCGTGGTGATCTGCTGAGCACCATCTAATCCAAGCAGCGCTCTGGCATGCCCCATCTCCAACCGGTTTTCCATTAACATTTGCTGCACGATTTCCGGCAACTTCAGCAATCGCAACAAGTTGCTGGTCGCACTGCGCGACCGCCCGACCGCTTCTGCTGCCGTCTGATGGGTCATCTCGAATTCGTCGATCAATCGCTGTATGCCGACCGCTTCTTCCAGAGAATTCAGATTTTCTCTTTGTATATTTTCGATCAGCGCCATCGCCAATGCGGCTTTATCCGGCACGATGCGCACCAGCACCGGCACATGCTGTAAACCTGCGATCTGAGCGGCGCGCCAGCGGCGTTCCCCTGCGATAATTTCATAGCTATCGTCGATGAGCTGCCTGACCAAAATCGGCTGCATCACGCCCTGCGCCTTGATCGACGAGGCCAAGTCCTGCAACGACTGCTCGTCCATGCTGGAACGCGGTTGATATTTTCCCGGTTTGAGCATGGTGACGTGCAAATCGCGCAATACATCGTCTTTTTCACTCTTGCCGCCCGATAGCAGCGCTTCCAGCCCGCGCCCGAGTCCCTTTTGTGGTCTTGTCATCGTCGTTTTCTTTATACCGTGGCGGCAGGTTTTGCCGAACTGTTCAACAACTCACTGGCCAGCGCCAGATAAGCTAAGGTGCCCTTGGATGATTTATCGTGATACAACGCGGGCACACCATAACTCGGCGCCTCCGCCAGCCGGACATTGCGCGGAATCACCGTGCGATAAACTTTGCTGCCGAAGTGTTCCTGCAATTGCGCTGAAACTTGTTGCGCCAGCGTATTGCGCGGATCGAACATGGTGCGCAACAAACCTTCTATCTCCAGCACAGGATTCAAACTCGCCCTGACCTTGCGTATCGTGTTGACCAGATCGCTCAAACCTTCCAACGCATAGTACTCGCACTGCATCGGGATCATCACCGATTTTGCCGCACACAATCCATTTAAAGTCAATAAGTTAAGTGCAGGCGGACAATCAATCAACACGTAATCGTATTGGTCGGAGACGAGTTTCAACGCATCTCGCAATCGTGTCTCGCGATGGGCCAGATCGACCATTTCGACTTCCGCACCCGCCAGATCGCGATTGGTCGGCAATACATCGTATTTGCCCACTTCGGACCGCTTCACCGCTTCGGCAATCGTCTTCGTACCCAGCAACACGTGATAAACCGTGACCTCCAGGTCGCGCTTTTCGATACCGCTGCCCATGGTCGCGTTGCCCTGCGGATCCAGATCGATCAGTAGCACACGTTGTTTTGCAGCGGCCAGACTGGCGGCCAGATTCACGGTCGTGGTGGTTTTACCAACTCCGCCCTTCTGGTTGGTGATAGCCATTATTTTAGTCACTGTGGCAACGCTCCTGTGGGTGTTGCAATAACCAAACTGCGCGCCGCATTCAATCCCGGCACCACTAACTTAATGACGCTTTCAATCTGGCAATCTGTCGGCACGCCAGCTAGCTCCTGCTCGGCCAGACCTTTCATAGCAACCCAGCGACCCGCAGGAGAAATCAGGTGCCGCGTGATCCGCAAGAAATCGCCCAATTCGGTAAAAGCGCGAGAAATAATCCCGTCGAATTTTTCGGCCGGCTGAAAATCTTCCACCCTCGCGCATTTCACCTGCGCGTTCTGCAAACCCAATTCGATGATCGCCTGTTGCACAAATCCCGTCTTCTTACTGTTGCTATCCAGCATCGTTGCTTGCAAATCAGGGCGAACGATCGCCATCACCACGCCGGGCAATCCCGCGCCGCATCCCACATCCAGCCAACGGCCAGAAACAATATGGGGCATCACCGCCAGACTATCGAGCAAATGATGACTGACCATCTGCTTTGGATCGCGGATCGCGGTCAGATTGAACACCTTGTTCCATTTGACCAGCAACGCCAGATAGGCGAGCAGCTTTTTCTGCGTCTCGTCGTCGATGGACAGACCCAGTTGCTTAATTCCTTGTTGCAATTCTTCATTCATCATGTTGCTTTACTATCTTTGAATCCGCGCTTCAAATGAACCAGCAACAGCGATACGGCGGCTGGTGTAATCCCTGAGATGCGTGCGGCCTGCCCTATCGTTTCAGGCTTATGTAAATTTAATTTCTGCCCGGCCTCTGTGGATAAACCACGCACCTCGCGATAATCCAGATTATCCGGTAATTGCAGCGTCTCATTCTTCAGACTACCCTTGATTTCTTCGTGCTGCCTGTCGATGTAACCCTGATATTTAGCTTGAATTTCCACCTGCTCGGAGACCTTTTCGTCCTCCACCGCAACACCTGCACCGGTCAGCGTCATCAAACTCGCGTAATTCACATCGGGGCGCAGCAGCAATTCATGCAGCGAATATTCGCGCTCGATATTTTTTCCCAGCACGCGCTGTGCATCGTCGCTCGGCAAGCTGCGCGGATTGACCCAAGTACTGCGCAGTCGTTGCTGTTCCAAGGCGATAGACTCGCGCTTTTTCTCAAAGGCCTGCCAGCGTACATCATCGACCAACCCTAACTGACGTCCGATCTCGGTCAGACGGATATCGGCATTGTCTTCACGCAACTGCAAACGATATTCGGCGCGACTGGTAAACATGCGATACGGCTCGGTGACTCCCTGAGTAATCAGGTCATCGACCATCACCCCCAAGTAAGCCTCATCCCGGCGCGGACACCAGGCCTCCATTTCACGAACTTGCAGCGAGGCGTTCAGCCCTGCCAGCAAGCCCTGAGCTGCGGCTTCTTCATATCCGGTCGTACCGTTGATTTGTCCGGCGAAAAACAGCCCCTTGATTGCCTTGCTTTCCAGTGAACTCTTCAAGCCGCAAGGATTGAAGTAATCGTATTCGATCGCATAGCCCGGGCGCAAGATATGCGCGTTTTCCAACCCTTTGATTGATCTTACTAATTCGACCTGAACATCAAACGGCAAACTGGTAGAAATCCCGTTCGGGTAAATTTCATGGGTGGTCAGGCCTTCCGGTTCCAGGAAAATCTGGTGTGAATTCTTACCTGCAAAACGCGTAATCTTATCTTCGATAGAAGGACAGTAGCGCGGACCGACGCCTTCGATCACCCCGGTGAACAAGGGAGAACGATCCAGTCCGCCACGGATGATGTCATGGGTGCGCTCACTGGTTTCGGTAATCCAGCATGGCATTTGCTTGGGATGCTGCGTTGCATTGCCCATAAAGGAAAATACCGGCACAGGATCATCCCCCGGTTGCTCCTGCAACACCGAATAATCGATCGTACGACCGTCAATACGAGGTGGCGTACCCGTTTTCAACCTGCCTACCGGCAATTGCAGTTCGCGCAAACGATGCGCCAGACTCAATGACGGAGGATCCCCCGCCCTGCCCGCCTGATAATTCGCCTGACCGACATGGATCAGCCCGGCCAAGAATGTACCGGCCGTCAGTACGACCGTTTTCGCGCTAAAGCGCAATCCCAGTTGCGTGACGACACCGACAACCTTGTCCTGCTCCACCAGCAAATCATCCACGGCCTGTTGAAACAACCACAAATTAGGCTGATTTTCCAGCATGGTGCGAATAGCCTGCTTGTAGAGCATACGGTCGGCCTGTGCACGGGTTGCGCGTACGGCATAACCTTTGCTGGAATTCAAGATGCGGAATTGGATGCCGCCGATATCGGTCGCATGCGCCATCGCACCGCCCAACGCATCGACTTCTTTGACCAGATGCCCTTTGCCGATGCCACCTATCGACGGGTTACAGGACATTTGCCCGAGTGTCTCGATATTGTGGGAAAGTAACAGCGTTTTACAGCCCGCGCGTGCGCTGGCCAGCGCAGCCTCCGTCCCGGCATGACCGCCACCCACCACAATTACATCGAATACTTCAGAGAATTTCATGTCGCCACAGATTAGAAAAGGTCGCGCATCATACAATAGACCAGCCGCATTCTGAAATCAGCTGTTTATGTGCCGCGATTTCTATAGAGTTGAATCCAGACAATCCATTCAGCCGTCATTCCCGCGCAGGCGGGAATCTAGCACTAAGGCGTCAAGCAAAAATAACTTGCACCCAAGGGGGTCAGGCCTTTACTTTATAGTTTTTTTGTAAATGCCCGCTACAGATTGCCAAAAAACTCCCCAGAAACAAAACTCGTTGCACGGGTACATCTTCCCCACTTGCGGGGTTGAGATGCTATAAAGTAAAGGCCTGACCCCGCATAATACCGCACAATATATAAAGTAAAGGCCTGACAAAATACAATAACTATTTGATTTATTGTATAATTTTTACTTTCCGATGCAGAATCGGCCGAATATTTCACCCAGCAGATTGTCGGCGGTAAATTTACCGGTGATGCTGTTCAGTTCATGCTGCGTCAGACGCAACTCCTCGGCGAACAACTCGGGGTGATTCAATACCGTGGTGGCCTGAACCAGATGTGATTGCGCCAGATTCAGCGCATTGAGGTGACGTTCTCGGGCTATAAATGCGCCACTTTCCTGATTTTGCCAGCCGATCAGTTTAAGCATGCGTTCGCGCAATTCCTCGATACCCGTACCGGTCTTTGCCGAAATGCTGATCGCATCGTTGCGTAGCGCTATCTGCTTGTCACCGACCAAATCCGCCTTGTTGTAAACCAGCAGGTGCGGAATATCGGCAGGGAATGAAACTAATATTTCCTCGTCCTTATCGCTCAGACCAGCGGTGCCATCCAGCAACAACAAAATCAAATCGGCACGTTGCAGCGTCTGGTGGGTGCGCGCCATGCCCATGTTTTCCACTTCATCTTCGGAACTGCGCAGGCCTGCGGTGTCCATGATGTGCAGCGGCACACCGCGAATTTGTATCGCCTGACGGATCACATCACGGGTCGTGCCCGGCACGTCACTAACCAGTGCCACTTCTTCACCGGACAAACGGTTCAACAAACTGGATTTACCAACATTCGGTCTGCCGACTAATGCGATATGCGCCCCTTCACGCAGCAAACTGCCCTGCTTTGCGCTCAATAAGGTTTGCTGCAATTTAGTTTGAATATTCTCCAAGAGCTGATCGCGCAGCGTGGTATCCACCACTTCGATGTCTTCTTCGGGGAAATCCAGCATGGCTTCCACCAGCATGCGCAGGGTAATCAGTTCATCAACCAGACTGTGGATAATGGCGGAAAATTCACCATGCAAAGAACGCATCGCGCTGCGCGCCGCTTCGGTAGTGGTCGCTTCGATCAGATCGGCGACGCTCTCCGCCTGAGCCAAATCGATCTTGTCGTTTAAAAAGGCGCGCCGTGTGAACTCGCCGGGTTCCGCCAATCGCACATTCAGACTCAGACAGCGTTGCAACAACAGATGCAGAATGGCGGTACCGCCGTGCCCCTGCAACTCCAGCACATCTTCACCGGTATAGGAATGAGGGCCGGGAAAATACAGGGCGATACCCTGATCAATCGCCTCCCCCTTTTCATCCAGAAAGTCACCCAAAGTCGCATGACGCGGGGTCGGCAATTTACCTAAAATAGCCTGCGCGACAGCGGCAACATCACCACCTGAAATCCGCACCACCCCGACACCACCACGACCTTGCGCGGTGGCGACAGCGGCGATGGTATTAGGCTTTTGCTGCGTCACCCTCAACCTTCAGATTATTGGTGATATACCATTGCTGGCCAATAGACAGTACGTTGTTGACGATAGAGTACAACACCAATCCGGCAGGAAAGAAAAAGAACACCACGCTGAAGGCGATCGGCATAATTCTCATGATTTGCGCCTGCATAGGGTCGGCTGGAACAGGATTCAGCTTGGATTGCAGGTACATACTGATCCCCATAATCAATGGCAATATGTAGTAAGGGTCAGCCGCTGACAGGTCGGTTATCCAGCCAAAAAATGGCGAATAACGTATTTCCACGCTAGCCAGAATCGACCAGTACAGCGCAATAAATACCGGAATCTGAATCAATACCGGCAGACAACCACCCAGCGGATTGATTTTCTCCGTCTTGTACAATTCCATCATGGCGCGATTCAAACGTTCGCGATCATCGGCATATTGCACCTTCAATTTTTCCAGTTTAGGCGCTACCTGACGCATTTTACCCATAGAGCGGTAACTCGCTGCAGATAAAGGAAAAAACAGCAATTTAATCAATACGGTAAGTACGATAATCGCCACACCCCAGTTTTGCACCATGCCGTGCAAAAAGGTCAGCATCCAGAATATCGGCGTAGCCAGCACGGTCAGCCAACCGTAATCCACGGTCAGCCCCAAACCGGGAGCGATGTCATTCAAAATAGATTGTGCAGGACCGGCATACAGCGGAACGCTGATTACCGACGTTTGTCCGGCAGCGATGCTCGGCACAGGCAATACCACACCCGCTGTGTATAAGCCGCTTTCTAATTTACGTGTGAAAAATTCGCGATGTGTTTTATCTTTAGGTATCCAGGCTGCGACGAAATAATGTTGCAACATCCCGACCCAACCGTCATCGGATTCTTTTGGATAGTCTACTTTGGCACTATCGATATCTGAGAATCCGACTTTCTGGAACTTCTCCTTGTCCGTATAAACTGCAGCACCCGTGTAGGTAGGCACCATCTTGGAGCCCCCCGCAGGATCTACCCCGTCACGGGTAAACTGATAGTACGCTGAGGTATTGGCTATCGCCGCCGCGCTGTCATTTTGAATTTCATATGAAATGTCAATAACATAGCTTCCGCGATGAAAAGTCAGCACCTTAGCAACCTTAACACCGGCGGCGCCTTCAGCTAACAATCTGACTTGAATTGTATTATTGACCAGTTCATAGCTGTCCTTCTCTGCGCTAAATACTGTGTTGTGATTGGGCATGCCCGCACCCAGCAAACCAGTTTGAGCCACATAGTTATGTGTTCCACTGCCTTTTTCGAATAGGACGAAATCTTTTGTCTTATCCTGACCATCTGGATGTTTCAAAAAATCCAGATGCTGAATATCGCCGCCCACCGTGTTGATATCAGCTTCGAGAAAATCTGTTTTAACCTTGATGATCTTGCCGGTTTCAAGCTTGGTCGCCTGCTGAATAATCGCAGCTTGTGCAGCCTCTGCTTTTATTGTCGCGGCTGCAGGCAAATCTGATTTAACTGTTGCGGCTGGCTTTTCCAATTCAGGATGCTGATAACGTTGCCAGCCATCCCAGACCATAATCAATGAGAATGAAAATATTACAAACAGGAAAAGTCTCTGGAAGTCCATGATAGTTTTTTTATTTAATTATGGTGCAGGATCATAACCGCCCGGATTCCAGGGGTTACAGCGTGCGATGCGCTTTATACTCAACCAGGAACCTGTCAGCAGGCCATGTCTGGATAAGGCGTCACATGCGTAATGTGAACAAGTTGGAATGAAACGACATGTCGGTGGACTGAGCGGACTGATCAGGTACTGATATGCATGTATCAATTTTATGAGAATTCTGCGCATCGCATTGCTACCCGACTGAAAAGTTTACTCAAACCATCTTTAATGACACGTTTGTCTGAACGATCCGTGTTCCGCACCATCACCACCAAATCAACGCTGTAACGCTTGATTTCGTGATTGCGAAACAATTCCCGAATTTCTCTTTTTGTCTGGTTTCGATCTACCGACCTCGGTAAATACCTCTTGGCAACGACGATACCCAGCCTCGCTTCTTTCAGTTTATTTGGCACCAAAAAAAGCTTGAAATACTTGTCTGACATCACGGGGGATTTCAGACATTTAGCATAGCTTTCGCTGCGCGGAATCCGCTGCGCAGCTGCAAAGCTATTTTGATGCTTACACAGCGAGTCTTGCACGGCCCTTGGCACGACGTGCGCGGATAACTGCTCTTCCGCCGCGTGTTTTCATGCGAACTAAGAAGCCGTGAGTGCGTTTTCTCTTCGTAACTGAAGGTTGGTATGTGCGTTTCATTCTGAATTGTCCTTGGGTAAGTCGTAAAACGCGGTATTACAATAGGTTAGGGGTGTTCTGTCAAGATAAATTTACATTTTTGCCTGTGGATAAGATTGTGGATGGCCTGTATAATCACTTGAATCCACTGCTATTTTGCAGGTACATTTTAGGTTTATATGCAAGAACTTAGCTTCTGGGATTCATGCCTGCTCTCATTCGAGAAGAGTCTCCCGCCCCAACAATTCAATTCATGGATTAAACCGCTCAAGATTTCCAGCGAAGATGATCGTCTGATATTAACGGCTCCGAACACCTTTACCCTGAAAGTCGTCCAGGACAGATTTTTTCAGGAAATCAACCGGTTGGCTAAATCCGCTTACCCTGTAGCACCACAATTTGAGTTCCGTGTCGCTGAAGCTTCTACTAGCAATAGCCCTCCTCCGGTCGCGCCTGTTCCTGAGAAGAAAAAAATTACCGTCGAGACCAAACCTAAAATCGACACTTCCTTCCGTGGCTACGGCAAGCTCAATCCTAACCTGACTTTCGATAATTTCGTTATCGGTAAGGCGAATCAACTGGCCTTCGCTGCTGCGACACAAGTTGCTGAATTACCAGGCGATTCATACAATCCTCTGTTTATCTACGGTGGCGTTGGTTTAGGTAAAACACATTTAACTCAAGCGATCGGCAATCAAATCATTTTAAATCGCCCGCAGGCCAAGGTTTGCTATATGCACGCCGAACGTTATGTAGCCGATGTGGTTCGCGCTTATCAAACCAACAAATTCGAAGAATTCAAACAGTATTACCATTCTCTTGATGTACTGCTCATCGATGATATCCAGTTTTTTGCCGGAAAAGCCAAGACGCAGGAAGAATTCTTCTATGCATTCAATACATTAGTTGACTCTCACAAGCAAGTCATTTTGACCAGCGACACTTTTCCCAAGGAATTGACTGGTTTGGAAAGTCGTTTAGTTTCCCGCTTTGGCTGGGGACTCACTATCGGTATAGAGCCGCCTGAACTGGAAATGCGCGTGGCGATTTTACTCAAGAAGGCAACGCTGAGCGGCTATTCACTCAACGACTCAGTGGCTTTTTTCATCGCCAAGCACGTCAATTCCAATGTCCGGGAACTGGAAGGCGCGCTCAAACGTGTCGAAGCCTATTCCAAGTTTCACAAACGCATCATCAGCGTCGATACAGCCAAAGAGGCACTGAAAGATATTCTTGTCGCGCAAAGCCGACAAATCTCTATAGAAAATATCCAGAAGACCGTTGCCGATTATTTTCGTATCAAACTCGTTGACCTGTTGTCCAAGAAGCGCACTCGCAATATCACGCGTCCCAGACAGATTTCCATGAGCCTGGCGCGGGAGTTAACCACCATGAGTTTGCCAGAGATCGGTAATGCTTTTGGCGGTAAAGATCATTCAACCGTAATTCATGCCTGTAAGACTGTCGTTGATTTAAGAGCCGCTGATTCAACCATCGATGCGGATTACAAAATCCTGATTCAGACGTTAACAGGATAAAGCTGTGTTTAAGCTGTGTATAACTTGTTGAGATTTTTGTTGTTTTTAAACTTACATTTTTTTATCCACATCTGACCGTGTGTTGCTCCACTTGCCAATCACAGTCATTTTTTTAATATAACTCTATGTTTTTAAATTACATATTCAATTCATCAACAAGTTTAGTCAACATTATTATGATTGTTATGTTTATATATAGTTTTATTAGTATCAGATAAGAAATCCAGAGTACAAATTTTCATCCAAGTTTTGCTCTATATTTTGATTTACCTAAAACGACAGACTCGGTATAGCGTTTTCCTGGTAGATTTTTTTACGACTAACCATGAAATGTTATTTAATATTTACAGTTTCTAAGGTCAGTTTGCTTAATTTGCGTTTAAAAACCTGTTATTTTGCTGTGTATGAATTGTTGGTAAGTTTAAAATTTTTGTTAGTATTTTAGTTATACACAATACGTTCCTCTTTTGTACACGAATTGCCAACATGCTAATTATTAATCTAACATATTGTTTTAAAATATAATTTTGTAGTTACTCACTTTATTTGAAGACATTATTAGTCTTATTAGGTATTTATATATGTTTATTGAAAAGATAGAGAAGGAAGCGTTGTTAAAGCCGCTTCAACTGGTTGTCGGCATAGTCGAACGTAAGCAAACCATGCCTATATTAGCTAACATATTGATTGAAAAAGAATTTAATAAGATTCGTTTCACTTCTACCGACCTTGAGATTCAAATTACAACCACAATCCAGACTGCGGACAATGACTTGGAACCTTCTGCAATCACTGTAGGCGGGAAAAAATTGCAGGAAATTTTACGCATCCTTCCTGATCAGTCCAAAGTATCAATTGATGTTAAGGAAGGAAAAGCACAAATCAAATCCAACAAAAGCCGGTTTAATTTGCAATCTTTACCTGCAATCGATTTTCCCAAACTCAATAATCAGTTGGCGGAATCTCGTTCATTTACAATGAATCAGACTATGCTGAAGAAATTATTGGGCACTATTCAAAATGCCATGGCGCAACAGGATGTGCGTTATTATCTAAACGGTGTGCTTTTTGTTATCGAAAGTGACAAATTAAGAGCCGTTGCAACAGATGGACATAGACTGGCGTATAACTCGGTTGCAATTGAGGGTAATTTTGAAAAAACTGAAGTTATCGTTCCCCGTAAGGCGATTGTCGAGCTTTCTAAATTACTGTCTGACGATGAAGACGAAGAAATTGTTATTGAATTTTCAGTTTCGCAGCTCAAGGCCAGCTTTTCTGGAATACAGTTGGTCACTAAGTTAATCGAAGGTAAATTCCCTGATTATCAAAGAGTTATACCAAATTACACCAATCACTTGGCGATTAACCGTCAGTTGGTTCAACAGGCTTTGCAACGCGCCGCGATTTTGTCCAATGAGAAATTCAGAGGTGTCCGTTTTGTTTTGACTGAAAAAAATCTTTGTATCATTAGCAATAATAGCGAACAGGAAGAAGCTCAGGTGGAAATCGAGACTGATTATCACGGCGAGGCGATCGACATCGGTTTCAATGTGAATTACCTGTTGGATGGTCTGGCCTGCATCCACAGCGATACAGCAATTTTTTCATTCGGCAATCCCAATAGCAGTATTTTGATCTCTTCACCTGAAGAAATAGAATTCCGCTATGTGGTCATGCCCATGCGTATTTAAGTTGTAAGTAATATTTCAATGAACAAATGTTTCACGTGAAACAATTTCAGAACGAGAAAGAAACCAATGAGTGAATATGATTCCAGTAGCATCAAGGTGTTAAAAGGCCTGGAGGCGGTCCGTAAACGTCCGGGTATGTATATCGGGGACACAAATGACGGTACTGGTTTGCACCACATGGTTTTTGAAGCTGTTGACAACGCGGTCGATGAGGCACTCGCCGGGCATTGCGATGAGATCAATGTCATCATTCATGCTGATAATTCAATCAGTGTTAGCGATAACGGTCGAGGCATTCCAACCGATATCCACAAGGAAGAAGGCCGTTCTGCCGCTGAAGTGATTATGACTATTCTTCATGCAGGTGGAAAATTTGACAGCAACTCCTACAAAGTATCGGGTGGTTTGCACGGCGTAGGGGTATCAGTGGTCAACGCCTTGTCCGAATGGTTAAAGCTGACTATCTACCGCGATGGCAAGGAACACTTTATGGAGTTCCGCCACGGTGATCCAGTTGCGCCACTCAAGGTTGTCGGTGAATCTAAGAAGAAAGGCACGCTGGTTCACTTCCTGGCTGCGACAGAAACTTTTGGCGTGATCGAATTCCACTTCGATATTCTCGCTAAGCGTCTGCGCGAATTATCCTTTTTGAACAACGGCGTAAAAATTGCGCTGATTGATCACCGTAACGGCAAGGAAGAAAATTTCTCCTTTACCGGCGGAATTAAGGGTTTTGTTCAGTATATGAACCGCAACAAGACAGCATTGCACCCTACCGTATTTCATGCCATCGGTGAAAAAGATGGCATGACGGCGGAAATTGCCATGCAATGGAACGATACCTATCAGGAAAACGTGCAGTGTTTTACCAACAACATTCCGCAGCGGGATGGTGGAACACACTTGACGGCGATGCGTGCGGCGATGACGCGAACCCTGAACCATTACATCGAAACTGAACAACTGGCTAAGAAAGCCAAAGTTGAACCAACCGGCGATGACATGCGTGAAGGATTAACCGCTGTCTTGTCGGTTAAGTTGCCGGACCCTAAGTTTTCATCACAAACCAAAGATAAACTGGTTTCCTCCGAAGTTCGCCCAGTGATCGAAGAGTTGATCGGTCAACAGATGAGCGCATTTTTGCTGGAAAAGCCGAATGACGCGAAAATCATCGTCGGCAAGATCATTGAGGCTGCCCGCGCACGTGAAGCAGCTCGTAAGGCACGCGATTTAACCCGCCGTAAGGGTGTGCTGGATGGAATGGGCCTGCCGGGTAAGTTGGCTGATTGTCAGGAGAAGGATCCTGCCCTGTCAGAACTTTATCTGGTCGAAGGGGATTCTGCGGGTGGATCAGCCAAGCAAGGCCGTGACCGTAAATTCCAGGCGATTTTGCCGCTCAAAGGTAAGATTCTCAACGTCGAAAAAGCCAGATTTGAAAAGCTGATCAGCTCGCAGGAAATCGCGACACTGATCACGGTGCTGGGCACCGGGATCGGGAAAGACGAATACAATCCAGATAAACTGCGTTATCACCGCATCATTATCATGACCGATGCGGACGTGGACGGTTCTCACATCCGTACTTTGTTGCTGACTTTCTTCTATCGTCAGATGCCGGAACTAGTTGAGCGCGGTCACATTTACATCGCACAGCCGCCACTGTACAAAATCAAGCAAGGTCGTGAAGAGCGTTATCTCAAAGATGATCTGGAGATGAAGAGCTATTTACTGGGCAATGCGTTGAAGGATGCATCGTTGTTCCCCGCTCTGGATGCAACACCGATACAAGGTGAAGCACTGGGCTTGATCGCAAAACAATATTTCCTGGCTGAAGCCGTGATCGACAGACTGACGCATTTCATTGCGCCGGAAGCCAGTCATGCATTGCTGATTTTACCTACGCTGTCTCTGGAAAATGCAGAGCAGGCACAAAAGAGTGCAGAACTTTTGCAAGCGGCCAGTGGTGGGGTGATTAAAGTTCTGGTAGAAAACGACGAACAGGGTGAATTGCGCTTGCGTTTGGAAAAGCTCTATTTTGGAAATTACTCAGTCAGTTATTTGGACAGAGATTTCCTGCACGGTGGCGATTACAAGCAAATCCGTCAGACAGCCGATGCGCTGGAAGGTTTAATGAGCCAAACCGCATTCGTATCGCGCGGTGAACAAAAGCGTGGCGTATCCAGTTTCAAGCAGGCGATTGAGTGGTTGCTGGAAGAAGCCAAACGCGGTTTGAGCATACAACGCTATAAAGGACTGGGTGAAATGAACCCTGAACAATTGTGGGAAACTACGATGTTCGTGAAAAACCGTATTTTGCTGAAGGTTCGTATCGAGGACACGATTGCAGCCGATGAGGTGTTCACGACACTGATGGGTGATCTGGTTGAACCTCGCCGTGCATTCATCGAGAAAAATGCGTTGGGTGCAAAAAATTTAGATGTGTAAATGTAGGTTATCAGAATAGTTCAATATTTCTGATTGAGTGTAAAAAAGGCCACGATCTGTCGTGGCCTTTTTTACACAAAATATAAAAAACGACATAAATTGCTCACTTATTAGGATATTTTGAAGAGTCGCAGTCCTGCAGGCCAGTAAATATGAGGCTTCCAGACACGGCTTGTTTAAACGTCGTTTAACGCAAGCAAATAAGGGTGGGAATACCTTGAGGTGGGGAAGTAGGTAAAATCGATTAAACGAGCTCTGATGGTGTTTTTAAGAGAATTACAAAAATAAAATGAGATCGCATAAAACATAAGGACTGTGCAAGCGACGGGTGGCGCTAATAAATCCCGTCATTGCGAAACAAGACGAGGGTTCATGGATAACCATTTACAATAGCCTCCATCAAAGCGCCTCATCAGTCATTAAGCCTGATACGAACATGAGCGGAAATAATTAACAGACAAGACGTCCCCATGAATGCAGTAGAAATCGAACAAGCCATATCGGATTTGGCTCTTCAGCCCTTTGACACGGCGGAGTTTCCGTTCGCGTTTCTGGCCGCTTTTGGCAATAAGGACACGGCGCTCAAGCGCCTGCGTACCGGCAACAACAATGCTTCGAATGTGCCCGGCGGCGTGCTCCAGCGCAACAACATCCATCTCGCCGTGTGCGAAGCGGGCTTTGTTGCCGACACGCTCAAAGCCTTGCGCGCCAGCCCCGCCACCACAAAAGCCCGCGCCAAATTCATTCTCGCCACCGATGGCCAGACATTGGAGGCCGAAGAGCTGGCTGGCGGCGAAACCATCGCCTGCGCCTATCAAGATTTCCCCGACCATTTCGGCTTCTTCCTGCCGCTGGCGGGCATTTCCACCATCAAGGAAATCCGGGATAACCCCATCGACGTGCGCGCCACCGCGCGGCTGAACAAGCTCTATGTCGAGTTGCTGAATGAAAACCCCGAGTGGGCCAAGGCTGAACGCCGCACCGACATGAACCACTTCATGGCGCGGCTGGTGTTTTGTTTCTTTGCCGAAGACACCGACATTTTCAATGGCGAAGGCTTATTCACCCAAACCATCGAACAGATGTCTGATCGCGACGGCGCCAACACCCATCAGGTGATGTCCGAAATCTTCCGTGCCATGAACACGTCAATAGACGCACGTAGGTCGGGCTTCAGCCCGACAGTCCGGTTGAAACCCGACCTACCTCTCAGACCATGGGCAGATCAATTTCCCTATGTGAATGGCGGCCTGTTTTCCGGCTCTACCGAAGTGCCGCGATTTACCCGCATGGCGCGCACCTACCTGATCCACGCCGGTCACCTGAACTGGCAACAGATCAACCCCGACATTTTCGGCAGCATGATCCAGGCCGTGGCCGACGACGAAGAGCGCGGCGCATTGGGCATGCACTACACCAGCGTGCCCAATATCCTCAAAGTGTTGAACCCCCTGTTCCTCGACGATCTGCGCGCCGCGTTGGCTGAGGCGGGCGACAACAAAATCAAGCTGCTGAATTTGCGCAAACGCATGGCGCGCATCCGCGTGTTTGACCCGGCCTGCGGCTCGGGCAATTTTCTGGTCATCGCCTACAAACAGATGCGCGAGATCGAGGCGGAAATCAACCGCCGCCGGGATGAGTTGCATCTGGGCAGCGAGATCCCGTTGACCAACTTCCGGGGCATCGAACTGCGGGAATTTCCGGCAGAGATCGCACGTCTCGCGCTCATCATTGCCGAGTTCCAGTGCGATGTGTTGTATCGCGGGCAGAAGGATGCGATGGCCGAGTTTTTGCCGCTGGATGCGCAGAACTGGATTGTTTGCGGCAATGCGTTGCGGCTGGACTGGTTAAGCATCTGTCCACCCACGGGAACAGGCGTGAAGTTGATAGCGGATGATTTGTTTGGCACGCCGTTGGATCAGGCGGAAATCGAGTTTGAGAACGAAGGCGGCGAGACGTATATCTGCGGCAATCCGCCCTATCTGGGTTCCACCTGGCAGACGGACGAGCAGAAGGCCGACTTGGAAGCCATTTTCGCCAACCGCACCAAAAATTGGAAGTCGCTGGACTATGTGTCGGGCTGGTTCATGAAAGCCGCCGATTATGGCACGCAAACCGATTCTGCTGCCGCCTTCGTGTCCACCAATTCAATTTGCCAGGGGCAGCAAGTGCCCATCCTCTGGCCGCTGATTTTCAATATAGGCAACAAGATCGCGTTTGCACACACCTCGTTCAAATGGGCTAATCTCGCCAGCCACAACGCGGGCGTGACAGTGGTGATCGTGGGCTTATCATCGCAAACCAAATCATTGCGCTGCCTCTATTCCATCGCCAATAGCGGTAAGGGCGATGAGCTGGATGTAAAAGAGGTAGAACACATCAACGCTTACTTGGTATCCGGTGCGAATGTGATGGTGGAAAAGGCATCCCGACCTTTAAACGGACAAGCAGAAATGAGTTTTGGAAATAAGCCTGTTGATGGTGGATATTTACTGCTATCCAGAGATGAAATCGATGCACTTGGCCTGACACCAGCGCAGCGTGCCCGTTTCATTCGTCGCATCTACGGTTCGGCAGAGTTTATTCGTGGCCTGGAACGTTATTGTCTGTGGATTGAGGATGTTCATCTCGAAGAGGCGATGCGCATTGCGCCGATTCGCCAACGTGTTGACGGCGTGCGAGCGATGCGGCTGGCAAGCCGAGACAGCAGTGCCAATGAAATGGCTGCGCGGGCGCATCAAATGCGGGAGATGAATATCGCTCAAAAATGGACGATTACCATTCCGAGAACCTCATCTGAGAACCGATCCTTTTTACCAAACGGCTTGATTGATACTCGAAGCACTGTCACAAGCGAGGCCTTCGCCCTCTACGATGCGCCGCTCTGGAACATGGCTCTTATCGCTTCCCGCTTGCATCTGATGTGGATAGCCACGGTATGCGGCAAGCTGAAAACAGATTTTCGCTACTCCAATACAATGGGCTGGAATACCTTCCCAGTGCCGCCGCTCACCGAGCAGAACAAAGCCGACCTGACCGCATGCGCCGAGAACATCCTGCTGGCGCGCGAAGCGCATTTCCCCGCCACCATCGCCGACCTGTACGCTCCGGACGCCATGCCGGAGAATCTGCGTCACGTCCACGAGCGCAACGACGAGGTGCTGGAGCGCATCTACATCGGTCGCCGCTTCAGGAACGATACCGAGCGTCTGGAAAAACTGTTCGAGCTTTATACCAGGATGACAGCGGCCAAGGCCGTACCGAAAGCGAAACGGGAGTAATAAACGCTATGAGTACAGAGCATACAGGTTCATCGTCCGTCTTACCGCCCGCAGAAACACTAACCGTCGAGTTCAAAAGCGACCGCAAGCGTTTGTCCGACAACGATCTGGTCGAGGCGTTGGTGTGTCTGGCTAATGCCGAAGGAGGGGAGCTTTGGCTGGGCGTTGAAGACGATGGCACGCCGACGGGTTTGCATGATGAACACCAGAATCTGGCGGGATTGTCAGGCTTGGTGGCGGCCAGAACTTCACCCTCATTGCAGGTAACGGTTCGTGCGTTCGACATTGTGGGCATCCGCGCAGCGCAAATAGTCGTGCAAAAGTCGAATACGGAAGTGGCGACCATGGCGGGCGTGTATTTGCGCCGCCGCATCAAGCACGATGGCACGCCCGAATGTGTGCCTATGTTGCCGCATGAGCGCATTAGTCGTGCATCGAGCTTTGGTTTGGTTGATGTATCCGCTCAGCCTGTGGCCGGTTGTACGTTGGATGACTTTGATCCGCTAGAGCGCGAGCGTTTGCGTCAAGCGGTGCAGCAATATGGTGGCGACCGTGTGCTGTTGGAATTGGACGATGAGGCGCTGGATGGTGCTTTGGGTTTCACCCAACGCCAACCTGATGGGAGCCGTGTGCCGACACTCACTGGGCTGTTGTTGATTGGTCGGGAAGCTGTATTGCAGCAACATGTGTCCACGCATGAACTGGCGTTTCAGGTGCTTGCGCAACAAGCCGTGCGCTTCAACGAATTCCGGCGCTATCCGCTGCTCAAGGCACTGGATTGGCTGGTAACAAACTTTCGCCCCTACAATCCTGAGCAGGAATTGCAGGTGGGATTGTTTCGTGTGCCCGTGCCGTTGGTGGATATGGCGGCCTTTCGTGAAGCTGTGGCCAATGCACTGATTCACCGCGACTATCACCGCATGGGTGCGGTGCATGTGCGGTTAGAAAATGAGGCATTGGTTATTAGCAACCCCGGCGGCTTGGTTGACGGGATAACTTTGGCCAATTTACTGGTGACAGAGCCGCGTCCGCGCAACCGCGCCTTGGCGGATGCCATGAAACGCATCGGCGTGGTGGAGCGATCAGGGCGTGGGGTGGATACGATTTATCGCGGCATGCTCAAGTTTGGCCGCCCTGTGCCTGACTATGGCCGCACGGATGCGCAAAATGTGGTGCTGCAATTGCCCACCGTGCCTGCTGATGTGGCATTCCGTCGCATGGTGGTGGATATTGAGCGTCAGCGTAATGCAGAGCTGCCGATTGATTCGTTGATTGCGCTGGGGGCTTTGCGCGAATTCAAACGCCTGACGGCACAAGCATTGGCCCTGAGTATTCAGCGTGATAGTGCGAGTGCCCAACGCACACTTGAGGCGTTGACGGAAGCTGGATTGGTGGAGGCACATGGTAATACACGAGGACGAAGCTACACCTTGTCTGCTTCGGTGTATTCAGTCGTGAGTGACAAGGTTGCATACACCCGCCAGGTAGGCTTTGGACAGATTCAGCATGAGCAAATGGTGCAGAGCTACATACGCCAACATGGACAGATTAAGCGGGCGGAAGTGATGGATTTATGTCGATTGACAGAAGGGCAGGCCAAAGAGCTTTTACGGCGCCTTGTCGTTTCAAACAGGATCGTGTTGCGTGGCTCTGGGCGCGCGTCGATGTATGTTGAGTACACGGATTCTGCTCAACATGTCACTTAAAAAGCGGATGGAATCGGATGGAATCGGATGGAATCGGATGGAATCGGATGGAATCGGATGCGCAAATGGTTTTGATTGTCCAACAGCCTGTTGGACAATTACTACAGCCCATTTATCTGCCAAAGAGATTGTACAAGTAGCGACCTACCCATGGAGAATGATACACAGTGACTAATCCCACCAATACCTACACCGTTCCATCAGTGTCTATCAGCACCGCGCGTACGGGCGCCTCCAGTCGTGCCAACGCGCTGGGGATGCGCGCCATGCAGGAGCGCGCCTATGCCAAGCGCGGCGAACAGTATCTGCTCATTAAATCGCCACCGGCATCGGGCAAATCCCGCGCGCTGATGTTTATCGCATTGGACAAGCTAAACAACCAAGGGCTGCAACAGGCAATTGTTGTTGTGCCAGAGCGTTCCATCGGCGGCAGCTTTGCCGCTGAGCCGCTGAGCCAATACGGCTTCGATTGGGATTGGCAGGTCGCGCCGCAATGGAATCTGTGCAACGCACCCGGCGTGGACGATGTGAAAGTTGCCAAGTCAAAAGTTAAAGCTGTGGGAGAGTTTCTTGCCAGTACCGACAAAACGCTGGTCTGCACCCATGCCACTTTCCGCTTTGCGGTGGAAGAACTGGGTATCCATGCGTTCGACAATCGCCTGATTGCGATTGATGAGTTCCACCACGTTTCCAGCAACCCGGACAATAAACTGGGCAGTCAGTTGGGCGCGTTTATCGTACGTGACAAAGTGCATCTGGTTGCGATGACCGGCTCCTACTTTCGTGGCGACAGCGAGGCGGTGTTGGGGCCGGCCGATGAGGCGAAGTTCGAGACGGTCACTTACACTTACTACGAGCAGCTCAACGGCTATCAATGGCTCAAGTCGCTGGACATTGGCTACTTCTTCTACACGGGGGCTTATGTCGATGCCGTTACCAAGGTGTTAGACCCGGCGCTGAAAACCATCGTCCACATTCCCAATGTGAATGCCCGCGAAAGCCTCAAGGACAAGCAGCGTGAGGTGGACGAAATTATGCACGGCTTGGGCGAGTGGAAAGGTGTTGATCCGGTCACCGGCTTCCATCTGGTGCAGGCCGGTGATGGTCGTGTCCTGAAAGTGGCGGATTTGGTGGATGACAGCGATCAGGCTAGGCGCTCCCGCGTGCTCACCGCGTTGAAAGACCCCGCGCAGAAAAATAACCGCCATCACGTGGATGTCATCATTGCGCTGGGGATGGCGAAGGAAGGCTTTGACTGGATTTGGTGCGAACACGCGCTGACGATTGGTTATCGCAGCAGTCTGACCGAAATCGTGCAGATCATAGGCCGTGCGACCCGCGATGCTCCGGCTAAGGAGCGCTCACGCTTCACCAATCTGATTGCGGAACCTGCAGCCGAACAGTCTGCCGTGGCCGAGGCAGTGAATGACATGCTCAAAGCCATTTCGGCAAGCCTGCTGATGGAGCAGGTGTTGGCGCCGCGCTATGAATTCACACCCAAAAATACTGGCCCGAAAGAAGGCTTCGATTACGGCGATGACGGCTACAAGGACGGCGGTCACAACATCGGGGTGAACAAGGACACTGGTCAGATTCATGTCGAGATCAACGGTCTGGTAACGCCGCAAAGCCCGGAAGCCACGCGCATTTGCAAAGAGGATTTGAACGAAGTCGTGACCAGTTTTTTGCAGGACAAAACCGTACTGGAGCGCGGCCTGTTCGATAAGGAAAATACGCTGCCAGAAGAATTGACGCAGTTGCGTATGGGCAAGATCGTGCGTGAGCGTTACCCCGAATTGAGCGATACTGACCAGGAGGCTATTCGACAGCATGCCATCGCCGCAATGAATATTACGCAGCAGGCCAAAATGGCGTTGGCTCAAACTGATGCGAATGGCGGCACGATGCAAGGCAGTACCGCCTTGCTGGATGGGGTGCGGAAATTCGTCAATGTGCGCGACTTAGATATAGATCTGATCGACCGTATCAATCCATTTGATGCAGCCTATGCGGTTCTGGCGAAAGTGATGGACGAGAAATCACTGCGTCAGGTGCAGGCCAGTATTGCCGCGAAGAAGGTGAGCATCCCGGAGGATGAAGCTCGTGAGCTGGCAAAACGTGCCTTGCAGTTCAAGAATGAGCGTGGTCGACTGCCGGACATCAATTCCGCTGACGCATGGGAAAAACGCATGGCCGAAGGCGTGGCTGCTTTTGCGCGTTTCCGCGCGCAGGCGAAGGCGCAGGAGGAGTCCGGCAATGGCTGATACTTCAACTGCGCTCAGTACAGGAATGGATGATGATGAACTGCTGGATGCGCTGGGTGTAGAAGTCGTCCCGTTCAAGCTCTCCAGCCGAACCCCGCGCGAGGAACGCATCATCGCGGGCTTTGAGGACATACTGCGATTCCATCAAGCGCATGGGCGCGCTCCGCAGCATGATGATGACCGTGACATCTTCGAGCGCCTGTATGCCGTGCGCCTAGACCAGCTACGCAAGTTGCCGGAAGCGCAAACTCTGCTGGCTGGACTGGATCACCCCGGCCTCCTAGCGGGTAGCGCAGTGGCTCAGGCTGATGTCGATGATCTGGACGAGGATGCCTTGCTGGCCGAGTTAGGGATAGGCGCTGATACCGCAGACCAAAACGACATTACCGTGCTGCGTCATGTGCGCTCTGGTGTTGAAAAGCGTGCGGCAGAGGAAATCGCCGACCGCACGCCGTGCGCAGATTTTGACAAATTCCAACCGCTGTTCGAACAGGTGGAGCGGGAGCTGAAAGCGGGCATTCGCATAACGCTGCGCTTCGGACGCGATACCAGCATTGTCAGTGGAAATTACTTCATCATCGGCGGGCAGCTTGCCTATGTGGCCGATGTTGGTGAAAGTATCAAGACTGCATATGGAAAAAATGACGCGCGTCTGCGCGTGATCTATGCCAATGGCACGGAAAGCAACTTACTGCGCCGCTCTCTGGAGCGGGCGCTGTACAAGGACGAGACCGGTCGTCGCTTAACCGATACGGATATGGGGCCGCTGTTCGGTGATGCACCCGAGGCTGACGATATTGCTTCCGGCACCATTTATGTGCTGCGCAGTTTGTCCAGCCATCCATTTGTTGCCGAGCATCGCGAACTGATTCACAAGATCGGCGTTACCGGGGGCAAGGTTGAAACCAGAATCGCTGGCGCGGATAAAGATGCGACTTACCTCTTGGCTGATGTGGAGGTGGTTGCCACCTACAAGCTGCACAATCTGAATCGCGTCAGGCTGGAAAATATTTTCCACCGTGTGTTTGGAGCCGCACAGCTCAATTTGACCATAGCAGATCGCTTCGGAAATCCGGTGAAACCAAGGGAATGGTTCCTGGTGCCGCTCCATGTGATTGACGAAGCGGTTGGGCACATTCGGGACGGGTCGATTACCGAAGTGGTCTATGACCCGAAGACAGCTCAGTTGGTCGGTTGAAGGAGGAATGCAAAAAATTATTCTGATAAGTTATTAAAAATTACAAAAAATTATAGTTATGGTTATATAAAACATAACTCAAGTTTAGACATTCAGCGTCTACACAGTGGCCGTTAAGGCGGTAGCGAAACTGCAATTTTGACGTAGGAATAATCACGAAATGAACAAAATACACTTGACAGAAGGGACGGTTTGCGCGGTCGC
>Ga0208863_1000886_pt1 | contig 23032 bp, 18 predicted proteins | sample RifOxyD3_FD_184040 | JGI IMG/M metagenome (GOLD analysis project Ga0208863, IMG submission 184040) | Soil microbial communities from Rifle, Colorado - Rifle Oxygen_injection D3 (SPAdes) | ecosystem: Environmental > Terrestrial > Deep subsurface > Rock core/Sediment | place: Rifle, Colorado...
GACGATAGACCTCGGCCTTGGTCTGGTCGCCCAAGGGCAGCCGCAGCCGGGCCAGCTGTTCCCGGCCCAGCCGGGCCAGAAAATAGGACTGGTCCTTGCTTGGATCCAGACCCCGGCGCAGCGCGGGATTGCCGGCTTCGTCCATCGCCAGCCGGGCGTAGTGGCCAGTGGCCATGCCATCCAGACCGCGGCCCAGAGTTTCTTCGAGCAGTCGGCCGAATTTGATTGTACGGTTGCAGACCATGCAGGGGTTGGGCGTTCTGCCGGCAAAATAGGTCGCGCAGAAATAATCAAGCACCGTTGTGGCAAACTCCGCCGACAGATCAACGACTTCAAGCGGCACGGCCAGCCGGGCCGCCACCTGCCGTACCCGGGCCAGCTGCTGCGTAAAATCGGGCTGGGCCAGTTTCATGAAGAAGCCGGTGACGGCAAAGCCCTGTTGCCTAAGAAGGGCCGCGGTGACCGACGAGTCCACCCCGCCGCTCATGGCGACCCCGACCGATGGTTTGCTTTGCAGCGAATTCCGCATAGGATTCTTGACCCGGACTTGAAAAGATACCGGTGTTGCGGTATGGCTTACAGACTATTTTTTTAGGAGGCAACGGCGGGTTGACGACAACGCCGCGTTGCCAGCCCATGATAGCAGTGATCAAGAGAAAGCGCATGTCGAAAAAACAGACAACCCGGCTCCCTGTCCCGGAACTGCTGGCACCGGCCGGCAGCTTTGAAAAACTGCGGATCGCCATCCATTACGGCGCCGACGCGGTGTACCTGGGCAGCCAGCGCTACAGCCTGCGGTCCCACGCCACCTTCCCCGATGCCGAGTTGGCGGCGGCCGTGGCCCATGCCCACAGCCGGTCGGTCAAGGTCTATGTGACAGTCAACATCCTGGCCCGGGACCGCGATTTTGCCGGCCTTGACGAGTACCTCGCCTGGCTGCGGGCGGCCACCATCGACGGCCTGATCATTGCCGATCCCGGCATTCTACAACGAGCCCGACAGGTGGCTCCCGATCTTCCCGTGCATCTGAGCACCCAGGCCAACGTTACCAACACCGAAAGCGCCCGCTTCTGGCACCAGCATGGGGTTGCGCGCCTCAACCTCGCCCGGGAACTCTCCCTGGCCGAAATAGGCGCCCTGAAAAAAGGGATGGAGCCGGGCCTGCAACTGGAGGCCTTTGTGCACGGTGCCCTTTGCATCTCCTATTCGGGCCGCTGCCTGCTCAGCCAGTATCTCACCGGCCGCGACGCCAACTACGGCGACTGCGCGCAACCCTGCCGCTATCGCTATGCCCTGATGGAGGAAAAACGGCCCGGCCAGTTCTTCCCGGTTGAGGAAGACGAGAAGGGAACCTACATTTTCAACAGCAGGGATCTCTGTCTGCTGCGGCGGCTGCCCGATTTTTTTGCCATAGGCGTGGACAGTCTCAAAATTGAGGGCCGGATGAAGAGTGTTTTTTACGTGGGCAGCGTGGTCCGGGTCTACCGGGCCGCCCTTGATTATCTTGCTGAGGCTGCGGCAAGCGGGGAATCGCCGGCCGCTGTCACCCTGCCGCCGCAATTCATGACCGAACTTGCTCTGGTGGGAACCAGGGGCTACACGGAGAATTTTGCCGACGGGCCGGCCGGTGCCAAGGATATGCTCTACGACTCACCACGCCTGCCGCCGGGCGCGGTGCCGGCCGGCATTGTCCAGCAGATGGTAGAACGCGCCGATTGCCTGCTGGTTGAGGTACGCAATCCGCTCATGCCGGGCGAGCGCCTCGAATATCTGGGGCCGGGGCTTGCGACCGAAAGCTTTCAGATCGCCGGGTTGCGCAGCACCGATGGTGAAGTCCTGGCGCGAGCCAATCCCGGCAGTGTGGTGCGGGTGCAAACAGACAGGCCGTTGGCCGCAGTGGCGGCGAACGGCCTGCTCAGGAAAGAGCCTTCATGCACGATGAAGGGTTAACAGCTCTTGATGCCTCAGCCGCCAGCCTTGGCCGGGGGAGGGGCGGCCTCCTTGACGGTGTTGAATGCGGCGGCCGAGCCGAGGATGTGCTGGCGCGACACCTTGAGCCGGACATTGTCGGCAACCTCCAAGGTGACCACCAAGTCGGTCAGGCCGGTGATGGTGCCGTAGATGCCGCCGTTGGTCACCACGGCGTCGCCCTTTTTCAGGTTGGCCAGAAACCCCTGTTGTTCCTTGGCCTTTTTCTGCTGCGGCCTGATGAGCAGAAAATAAAAAACCACAAAGATGAGAATCAAGGGGACAAAGGAGAAGAGCCCGCCCGTGGCGCCTCCTCCAGCCGCGCCGCCATCCGCGGCAAGGGCAATTGCAAACATAAGAAAACCTCCGTGTGGTAAGTCTGGTTGAATTAGTAGTAAAGGCTACTCGCCGACCGCGTTCTGCCGCCGGCCATAAAAATCCCGCCGGAAACGCAGGAAGCAATCTTGCTCGATCGCCTGCCGCATCTCCTGCATGAGTCTGACAAAATAGGCCAGGTTGTGCACGGTGTTCAGGTGGTAGGCGAGTATCTCCCTGGCCATGTAGAGATGCCGCAGGTAGGCCCTGGAATAGTTGCGACAGGTGTAGCAGTTGCAGGATTCATCCACCGGCCGTTGATCATCTCGGTATTGGGCATTTTTTATAACAACTCTGCCCGTGGAAGTAAAGAGCATTCCATTGCGGGCATTACGGGTCGGCAGCACGCAGTCGAACATGTCAACCCCCCGGAACACGCCCTCCACCAAATCCTCGGGCGTCCCCACCCCCATGAGGTAGATCGGGTACTCCTGGGGCAGCAGCGCGGCGGTGGCCTCGGTGATCTCCAGCATCAGCTCGCGCGGTTCGCCGACGCTTAAGCCGCCCATGGCATAGCCGTCGAAACCGATTTCCAGCAACTCATTCACGGCCTGTTGCCGCAGATCCTGATACATGCCGCCCTGCACAATGCCGAAGAGCAGTTGACCGGTATGCTTCTGGACGAGACGCGAGCGTCTGGCCCAGCGGCCGGTAAGCGCGGTGGCCTGCAAGGCCTCCGCGTAGTCGGCCGGATAGGGGATGCAGGTGTCGAGCACCATCATGATGTCCGAGCCCAAGGCCTCCTGCACCGCCACAGCGGCCTCCGGGGTCAGAAAGAGGGCGCTGCCGTCCAGATGGGACTTGAAGGCGGCGCCCTCTTCGGTGATCCTGGCCAGGTCCCGCAGACTGAAAATCTGAAAGCCGCCGCTGTCGGTAAGAATGGGCCGCTGCCAGTGCATGAAGGAATGCAGACCACCGAATTTCCGGATCAACTCGTGGCCCGGTCGCAGGAACAGGTGGTAGGTATTGCCGAGAATGATTTCGGCCCCCAGATTTTCGAGATCTTCCGGGGTGACCGCCTTGACCGTGGCCTGGGTGCCCACCGGCATGAAGACCGGTGTCTGAAAGGTGCCGTGCGGGGTGGCGACCTCGCCACGTCGAGCCGCACATTCCGAGGAGCGGGCCAGCAAGCGGTAAGGCGAAGAAGGACGTGAATCCAGGGTCATGCGGTTTCCTGCCAGAGGGCCAGCAGTTGATTGATGCCCTGCTGGGCCAGGTCGTGCAGCTGGTCGAATTCCGCCCGGCTGCACGGCCGTTTTTCCGCAGTGCACTGCACCTCGACCAACTGGCCGGCCGCGGTCATGACAAAATTGGCATCCACCTCAGCCTGGGAATCCTCCTCATAGTCGAGGTCGAGCAACGGCCGGCCTTCGAACAGGCCGACGCTGACCGCGGCGAGCGGCAGGATGGATGGCACCTGGGGCAGCGCCGCGAAGGCGCCGGCCGCCTGCAGGACGCGAAGGGCATCGCGCAGCGCCAGGGCAGCGCCGGTAATGGCGGCGGTCCGGGTGCCGCCGTCGGCCCGCAGCACATCGCAGTCCACCCGCAGGGTCCGCTCGCCCAACAGGCGCAGATCGACCATCATCCGCAGGGCGCGGCCGATGAGCCGCTGCACCTCATAGGTGCGGCCGCCGCGGCCGCGCACCGCCTCCCGCTCAGTGCGGGTATGGGTAGCACCGGGCAGCATGCCGTACTCGGCCGTAATCCAGCCCTGACCGGAACCCTTCAAAAAAGAGGGGACCTTCTCTTCAACCGTGACGCTGCACACCACATGGGTGTCCCCCATCTGGATGAGGACCGACCCGGCCGGCCAGGGTTGAAAACCCCGTTCAATGGCCACCGGCCGCAGTTCGTCGTCTCGGCGCTGATTCTTTCGCATGGCAATCGTCATTCCCATTCAATGGTGCTGGGCGGTTTGGAGGAGATGTCGTACACTACCCGGTTGACGCCGCGCACCTCGTTGATGATCCGGCTGGAGATTCGCCCCAGCAGCTCGTAGGGCAGTCTTGACCAGGTGGCGGTCATGAAATCCTTTGTCTCCACGGCCCGCAGGGCGATCACATACTCGTAGGTCCGGCCGTCGCCCATGACGCCGACGCTCTTCACCGGCAGGAAAACGGCAAACGCCTGACTGATTTTGTCGTAGTAACCGTTTGCATAAAGCTCTTCGATATAGATGGCATCGGCATGCCGGAGAATGTCGGCATATTCCTTGCGCACCTCGCCCAAGATGCGGACGCCAAGGCCGGGGCCGGGAAAGGGGTGCCGCCAGACCATCTGATGCGGCAGGCCGAGCTCCTCGCCAATGGCCCGGACTTCATCCTTGAACAGTTCCCGCAGGGGCTCCAGCAGCTTAAGCTTCATGAATTCGGGCAGCCCGCCGACATTGTGGTGGCTCTTGATGCTGTGGGCCTTGCCGGTCTTGCCGCCCGCCGACTCGATCACGTCCGGGTAGATGGTGCCCTGGGCAAGCCAGTCGGCATCGGTAATGCGGGCCGCCTCCTCCTCGAAGATCTCGATAAAGAGGTTGCCGATCGCCCGCCGCTTCTGCTCCGGGTCGACGACCCCGGCCAGGGCCTGCAGGAATCTGCCTGCCGCATCAACCCGGATGACCTTCACCCCCATATTTTCGGCAAAAGTCGCCATCACCTGGTCGCCCTCGGCCAGCCGCAGCAGGCCGTTGTCCACAAAAACGCAGGTGAGCTGCTCGCCGATTGCCCGGTGGATTAAAGCAGCGGCCACGGAGGAATCAACACCGCCGGACAAACCGAGGATCACCTTGCTGTTCCCCACCTGCTGCCGAATCCGGGCGATGCCGTCCTCGATGATATGGCCCGGGGTCCACTGACCGGTACAACCGCAGATCTTGCGGACAAAGGTATCCATGAGGATCTCGCCGTGCGGCGTATGCACCACCTCCGGATGAAACTGGACACCATAGAGACGGCGGCCAACGTCCTGAATGGCAGCCACCGGGGCATTCTCCGTCCGAGCTGCGATCGTAAAGCCAGCGGGGACCTTTTCCACATGATCGCCATGGCTCATCCAGACCGGGCTTTTGCCGTGGATGAAAAATCCGTCAAAAAGCGGGCCGGGCGTATGCAGCGCCTCCAGGTCGGCGTGGCCATATTCCCGCTTGCCGGCCGGCACGACCAGACCGCCAAAATGGCGGGCCAGAAGCTGCATGCCGTAGCAGATGCCCAGCACCGGCACCCCGAGTTCAAACAGGGCCTCGGCCACACCCGGCGCGCCGGGTTCATACACCGATTTGGGGCCGCCCGACAGAATAATTCCCTTGGGGTTATACGCCCGGATGGCATCGAACTCCATGTCAAACGGGTGCAACTCGCAGTAGACATGGGCCTCACGGACCCGACGAGCGATCAACTGGGTGTACTGCGAACCGAAATCCAGGATCAATATTTTTTCGCTGTGGATATCCATGAACCGCTCAACTCCTTATCCTTCAACCCGGTAGTTTGGTGCCTCGCGGGTGATGATCACGTCATGCACATGACTCTCCTTGAGGCCGGCCGCGGTGATGCGGACAAACTTGGCATGCCGGCGCAGAGTCTCGATGTCGCGGGCGCCGACATAGCCCATGCCGGAGCGGAGGCCGCCGACCAGCTGGTAGATCATGGCCGATAACGGGCCGCGATAGGGGACCTTGCCTTCGATGCCTTCCGGCACCAGCTTGGAGGGGCTGTCGACTTCCTCCTGAAAATAACGGTCCCGACTGCCCCGTTTCATCGCACCCAGCGAGCCCATGCCCCGGTAAGCCTTGTAGGTGCGGCCCTGATAGAGAAAAGTTTCGCCAGGTGTTTCATCGGCGCCGGCAAAGAGGCTGCCGATCATGATCGTGTGGGCGCCGACGCCGATGGCCTTGGTGAGGTCGCCGGAGTATTTGATGCCGCCGTCGGCAACGATCGGCACCCCGTATCTGGCCGCGGCCCGGCAGCAGTCCTGCAGGGCGGTAAGCTGCGGCACGCCGACCCCGGCCACGATGCGGGTCGTGCAGATGGAGCCGGGTCCGACCCCGACCTTGACCGCGTCGGCCCCTGCCTTGATCAGGTCCTCGCAGCCTTCGGCCGTGGCCACGTTGCCAGCAATGACCGGCAACTCGGGAAAGGCGCTCTTAAGTGCCTGCAGGGCCCGGATGACGTTGCGGGAATGGCCGTGGGCCGAATCGAGCACCACCACGTCCACTCCGTTTTTGACCAGCAACTCGGCCTGGGCGAGCAATTCAGCGCCGACGCCGACGGCTGCCCCGACCCGCAGCCGGCCCTTGTCATCTTTGGCGGCGTGCGGATATTTTTTGATCTTCTCAATGTCCTTGATGGTGATGAGGCCCTTGAGATTGCCCTGGTCGTCAACCACCAAGAGTTTCTCGATCCGGTGTTCATGGAGAAGCGCCTTGGAGTGCTCCAGGGTAATGCCGACCTTGGCAGTCACCAGATTCTTGCTGGTCATCACGTCCCGCACCTTAAGGTCGCCGTCCGAAACAAAACGCAGGTCGCGGTTGGTGACGATCCCCACCAGCTTCTCGCCGCTTAAAACCGGCACGCCGGATATCTTGTAAGCGGCCATCATGGCCTGGACCTCGGAGATTCTCTGGTCCTGGTCCACGGTCACCGGGTCGATGATCATGCCGGATTCGGATTTTTTGACCTTTTCCACCTCCCGGGCCTGCTCCTCAATGCCCATGTTCTTGTGGATGATGCCGATCCCACCCTCCCTGGCCATGGCAATGGCGGTCCGATGTTCGGTGACCGTGTCCATGGCGGCGCTGACCAGAGGGATATTCAGCTTGATGGACTTGGTCAGCAGGGTCGAGGTGTCCACGTCCGAAGGGATGACCTCGGAGGCGGCGGGCACCAGCAGAAGGTCGTCAAAGGTGTACGCCGGTTTTACATCGTCAAGCATATGAGACTCTCCTTTGCAAGAAGGTGGCAAGGGCCTGGCTCCTGAGCAGGGCAGACCTCTGGTTTCGTGCGGCAAACCGAGTGGAAAAGGGCGTTAAAATACCCCAAATTTATACAAAAGTACAGGGGGAAATGCAAAAGACTTTTCCGGGCCGGCCCGGTTCAGCCCGGCGGCGATCCAGGCATGCTGCTCAGGGTGATGCCTTCCAGCAAACCGGCGTCACTGACCATCATCTGCGGTTTTGCAAGAAGCCGGAGGAGCACCTGATAAATCCTGAGCCCGGCCAGGATGATGTCGCCGCGGCCCGGTCCGAGCGACGGCAGCAGATTGCGGGCCGCGACCGGCATGGCAACAAGCCGCTGCCAGAGTTGATCCAGCACAACAGCGGCAAGCAGATGGTCCTGGATCAAGGTCTCATCATAGTGCTGCAGGTCAAGGTCAAGCGCTGCCAGGCTGGTGGCGGTTCCACCCGTGGCCACGGCCAGCAACTGGTCCGGGGTCGAACCGATGCTGGCGGGCAAGCCCAGGCTAAGCACCTTTTCGATATGTTCGGTCAGGTCCCGGATATTTTGCGCCGGCGGCAGGGGGCGCTGCAGAAAGGTTTCGGTCAGACCGACCGCCCCGAGCGGCAGGCTGGCAAGGCGCAACGGCTGTCGATCGTCGACCCGGAGAACAAGCTCTGTGCTGCCGCCACCGACATCCACTACCAGCAACGGTTGAGAAAGAGCGCGACGCGGCAGAAAGGCCAGGACACCCGTAAGCCCCAGCCTCGCCTCCTCCTCGCCGTCGATGATCTCGACCGCCAGGCCAAGGGTTATTGAGGCCCGCCGCAGGAATTCGGTGCGGTTGTCGGCCAGCCGCAGGGCGGCCGTGCCGCAGGCTCTTTGAAACTGCGGATTGTGCGGCGCGATGATTTCCCGGAACCGGGCGAGCGCCGCCAGGCCACGCCCCATGGCCGCAGTACTCAGCCGCCTGTTTTCGCCAAGCCCCTGGCCGAGCCGGACCGTGATGAGTTCCTTGGCCAGAGCAAGCGGCCGGCCAGCCTCTATCCTGGCCACTAGCAGCCGGAAGGTATTGGACCCGAGGTCAATTCCTGCAGCAATCATGCGCATGCCTGAGCAATAGACAGAAACAGGCACGGCTGCGCCGTGCTCCTGGAGTAATTTCTCCTGGCGTTACGGAAGATTTCATGCCAGAATAATGCATTTAAAATAACGCGTGGCACATGGCCGCCAGACCATTGTCGCGCTGCAGCACCTGCGTTACCAAATCAAAAAACGGCCAGAATTATGCTGCTCACCATCAATCCGGACAATCCTCAGCCCCGCCTCATCCGCCAGGCAGCGGAGCTGCTGCGCAACGGCGCCGTGATCTGCTATCCGACGGACACGGGATACGGGATCGGCTGCGATATCTATAATCAGAAGGCTATCAAGCGGATTTATCAGATCAAGCAAAGGCCGCAGCACAAACCGTTCAGTTTCATGTGCTCGAGCCTGAAGAATGTCAGCGACTACGGCCATGTTTCCAACACAGCCTACCGACTGATGCGGAAGAATCTGCCCGGGCCCTACACCTTTGTCCTGCCCGGCACAAAAATTGTGCCCAAGATCATGATCGCCAGACAGAAGACCGTGGGCATCCGAGTGCCGGACAACCCCATCTGTCTGGCGCTTATCGAGGAACTGGGGAATCCCATCCTCAACACCAGCGCCATTCTCGATCAGGACGGCTCTCCCCTGTCCGAGGCCTTTGAGTTTGAAGAGCGCCTGCAGAAACAGGTGGACCTGTTCATCGATGGCGGCAGAGTCTTCCCGGATCCGTCAACCGTAATTGCCCTGATCGGCGACCAGTTGGAAGTGCTCCGCCAAGGGAAGGGGCCGGTCACCCCATTTTATTGACGCGCCGGGCCGGTCGTGACCTCCGGCCCCGCAAAGGACTTACCCGCCCGCCTTTACCAGGGCATCCTTCAAGGATTTGCTCATGGTGAAATGCAGGGTCTTGCGCGGCGGGATGTTCATGATTTTGCCGGTCTTCGGATTCTTGGTCTTGCGGGCCTTCCTTTCCCGGACAGCAAAGCTGCCGAAGCCGCGGATTTCCACCCGACGGCCCTGGGTCAGGGCGTCAGCCATGGTTTCCAGGATGATTTCGACGGCCTGGTCGATATCTTTTTTCAGGTATCCTTCAAGATTCTCAGTAACTTCATTGATCAGATCGCGTTTCAGCATGATATTCTATTCAGGTTAGAGGTTACCCGACCACTCGTAAGAGAGAATCGGGTGTTTTTTGGTGAAAAGCAGATTAAGAAAATTCAAGGAGCTTTCCGTAGAAATCATATCAAGGAACGAATTTTTCCCGGCGGGATAAATCAGTTCCGGCAGTTCTTCCGCATCCAGCCCGCCCAGCTTGGCCGCCAAGAGCGCCGCATCGGTGAAATTGCCCAACTCATCGATCAGCCCGGCCGCCTTGGCCTGTTCGCCGCTGAAAATCCGGCCATCGGCGAGTTTCCGCACCTCGTCTTCCGGTAGCCCCCGGTGTTCCGCCACATCCCTGACAAACTGGCTGTGAATATTGTCGATCAAATCCTGCAGCAGGGCACGCTCCGCCTCGGTGATCGGCCGGCTGGGCGAGCCGATATCCTTCAGGTCCCCGCTTTTGATCACTTCGTTTTTGTAGCCGATTTTATGAAACAGCTCTTCAAGATTGGCAAATTTGACTATCACGCCGACGCTGCCGGTCAGTGTCCCCGGGTTGGCGAATATCTTTTCCGTGCCGAGTGCTGCGTAGTAACCCCCGGAGGCAGCCAGCGACCCCATGGAGGCGACCACCGGTTTTACCTTGTTGGTGCGCTTGACCTCTTCGTAGATTTCCTGGGCTGCACCTACTGCCCCGCCCGGGCTATCGATGCGCAGCACAATGGCCTTGATCGCGGCATTCTTGCGAAAGTCGGCCAGGACGGCGAGGGTCTCCTCGGACGTCGCGATCAGCCCCTTGAGGTCAACGACGCCGACACCGCTCTTCTTGCTGAACAGCGCCGAGCCGTTCGGCCGCGGCGAGATCATCGAAGAAAGAAGCAGGGATATTCCTCCTCCAAAAAGAAGGAATATCCCTGCCAGGATAAAGAATCCCGTAAGCACGGGATGTTTCTGGTGAAAGGCCATGGCGGCATCCAATCCAACGCACCCCGAAACGGGCGGCATCAACTCCGAGCGCTATTCCCCGGCGGCAGTAGCCCCGGCCTGTTCCTTGCTCTCCTTATTCTCGATTTCTTCTTTCAGGAGATCGCCGATGGTGGAAGGTCCGCTGGACTGTTTTTTCTTGTAATCCTCATAGTTACCCTGGTCAGCCCCCTCTTCGAGCGCCTTGAGGGACAAGCCGATCTTCCGGTCTTTGGCCGAAACATTAATCACCATGACCTGCAGGTTGTCGCCGACATTGTACATGCCGACCGGGGTATTGATCTTCTCCTTGCTGATCTCGGAGACATGGATCAGCCCTTCGATCCCCTCCTCAAGCTGGACAAAAACCCCGAACTCGGTGACATTGGTGATCTTGCCCGTTACCGTGCTGCCAGCGGGATATCTTTCAATCGCCGCCTGCCAGGGATCGGGTTCAAGCTGTTTGACACCCAAGGAGAACCTCTCGTTTTCCCGGTCGATCTTCAAGACAACCGCCTGAATGGTCTCGCCCTTGGCGTATTTTTCCGAGGGATGCTTGATTCTCTCGGTCCAGGAAAGGTCGGAAACGTGGATGAGGCCGTCGATCCCTTCCTCGATGCCGATAAAAATACCGAAATCGGTAATGTTCTTGATCTTGCCTTCGATAATGGAGCCCACCGGATAGTTCTCGACCACCAGATCCCAGGGGTTGGGCTGCAGCTGTTTCATGCCGAGCGAGATCCGTTTGGTCTCGGTTTCGATGTTCAGCACCATGACATCGACCTTGTCGCCGACCGCCACCATCTTGGAAGGATGGCGCGGCTTCTTGGACCAGGTCATCTCGGAAATGTGGATGAGCCCTTCGACGCCCTCTTCGATCTCGACGAAGACACCGTAATCGGTAATGCTCACCACCTTGCCGGTCGTCTTAGAGCCCACCGGATAGCGGGCGGTGACTGTGGCCCAGGGATCCGCCTTCAGTTGCTTGACGCCAAGGGAAACCCGGTCGTGTTCGCGGTCATACTTGAGGATTTTAACGGTAATCTCGTCGCCCACCTTATACAGCCTGCTTGGATGCGACACCCTGCCCCAGGACAGATCGGTGATATGGCACAAGCCGTCCATGCCGCCCAGATCAATGAACAGACCGTAATCGGTAATGTTGGTGACGGTGCCGGTGACGGTCATGCCTTCCTCAAGAGAGGAGCGCATCTGTTCGCGCATGTTGGTGCGGTCCGCCTCCAGAATAGCTCGGCGGGAGATGACCACGTTGTTCCGCTTGCGGTTGAACTTGAGAACCTTGAAGGCAAATGTCTTATTTATGAGAGCGTCCAGGTCCTTGACCGGCCGCAGATCAATCTGGGAATAGGGCAGAAAGGCGGGAACGCCGATGTCAACGGACATGCCGCCCTTGACGCGGCTTTCGACCCGGCCTTCAATGGTGCCGTCGCTGGCCTGGATTTTGGCAATATCCTCCCAGACCTTGATGCCGATGGCCTTTTCTCTGGAGAGCAGCAGACCGCCTTCCTCCTTACGTTTTTCAACGAAAACCTCGAAGGTGTCGCCGATTTTAAACGTAAGTTCTCCGTCTTCGGTCTTGAATTCAGACATCGGGATATAGCTCTCTGCCTTGTCGCCGATGTCGATGAGCACATGGTCGTCAACCACCCCCACCACCGTACCCATGAGTACGTCGCCCACCTTGCTTACCGCACTGTTTTCCGCACTTTCAAAAAGGTCCGCGAAGCCCATTTCTTCAAAGTCGCCGCCGGCTTCAGAAGCAGTGACATCTGCTGATTTCTTGTCTGCCATGTTAGTGTGTGCCCTTTGGTTTGTTGGTTTGCCTCATTGCTCAAACGCGCCATTGCCTTCTTTTCCCTTCCGGGAGAATTAAACTTGGAGATATACCAAAGAGATTGAGCGATGACAACTCTTTCTTCGAAAAAACACGACAAGGCACCAGCCGTATGCCGAGCAGCGGCGCGCCGAGCCCAGCTCCCGGGCCAGTTCCAGGCGTGCCGAAAAGCGAGATTGCCGCCCGCGCGGCCTTCGGCTATAGTGCACCCCAGCGGGCTGGTCCACTTTTGTATTTTTGACCCCAGAATAAAACCGGTGCCCCCTTGCAGGGTAAACAAGGAATGTCGAAGTTCAACTACTTCATCATTAAAACAGCGCTTTCTTGTTCGATATTCGCTGTTAGCCCGCAATAGATTATTTCATTAAATCAACGGGATGTGGGGCGGGCGAGCCCCTCACCAATGCCCGAGCAAGGAGTTTGCCATGCGGGTGGCCATGTATTACCGGAACAGCGATATCCGGCTGGAGAAGATGGAAACGCCTCGTCCCGGCCCGGGCGATCTGCTGGTTAAGATCCAGGCCAGCGGCATCTGCGGCAGCGATGTCATGGAGTGGTACCGCCTCCACAAAGCGCCCTTGATACTGGGCCACGAAATCGCCGGCGAGGTCGTAGGGGTAGGCGCCGGCGTTACGGCCTTCCAACCGGGGGACCGGGTGATCGCCACCCATCACGTCCCCTGTTTTTCCTGCCATCTCTGCCGCAGCGGCCATGAGACGGTCTGCGATCTGCTGCTCTCCGGCACCCATTTCGATCCGGGTGGTTTCTGCGAATACGTGCGGTTGCCGGCCGTCAATGTCGAACGGGGTACCTGGAGATTGCCGGAGACGGTCAGTTACGACGAAGCCACCTTTGTGGAGCCTCTCGCGTGTGTGTTGCGTGGCCAGAGACTGGCCGGCATGCGGCCGGCCGCCAGCGTCCTGGTGCTTGGTAGCGGCCTGGCCGGACTGCTGCACATCAATCTGGCGGCCGCCACCGGCGCCGGGCTCGTGGTGGCGACGGATGTCAGCGCCTTTCGCCTGGACGCGGCCAGGCGTTTCGGGGCCGTTGCGGCCCTGCCGGCCACCGACGATGTGGCGGCCCGCTTCCGGGAACTCAACCAGGGCCACGGCGCCGATCTCGTTATCGTTTGCGCCACGGCGGAGAGCGCCTTCCGGCAGGCCATGGCCGCGGTCGGCAGCGGCGGCACCATTCTTTTCTTCGCCCCGACGCCGGCCGGGGTGACCATCCCGGTTTCGGTCAACGACCTCTTCTGGCGCCGCGACGTGACGATCACCACCACCTACGCCGCCAGCCCGGCCGACTGCGTTGCCGCCCTCGAACTGATCCGCCATGGCCGGCTTGACATCGGCGCCATGATCACCCATCGTTTCGGCCTGGCAGATACCGGCCGCGGGTTTGCGCTGACTGCGGCGGCGGGGGATTCCATCAAGGTGATCATCCGGCCCCAGGAATAAAGAAGTTTCAACAAAAAATATTACGGACAAAGACGTTAAGGAGGGAGACATGCCTGAAGCTGATACAGAAGGAAAGGATTACTGCCTGGATATTCCCGTCGCGCCCCGCGGCTTTTTTCTGAAAGGCTCCGATTCCCTGGACTGGGGAATAAAAAACCGGCTGGCCCGGATTTTCAATCCGGCAAGCGGGCGGACGGTGATGCTGGCCATTGACCATGGCTATTTCCAGGGGCCGACCACCGGGCTTGAACGGATCGATGTGAAGATCCTGCCCATCGCGCCCTATGCCGACACCCTGATGCTGACGCGCGGCATCCTGCGTTCCGTGGTGCCGCCCGCCTATGGCCGCGGCATCGTACTCCGGGCCAGCGGCGGCCCGAGCATCCTGAAGGAGCTCTCCAACGAACAACTGGCCATGGACATGGAAGACGCCCTGCGCCTCAACGCGGCGGCCCTGGCCGTCCAGGTCTTCATCGGCGGCGAGTTCGAGACCCAGTCGGTGCATAACATGACCCGCCTGGTCGACATGGGCATGCGGTACGGCATGCCCGTTCTGGCAGTAACCGCGGTCGGCCGCGACATGACCCGCGATGCCCGCTATTTCCGGCTGGCCTGCCGCATCTGCGCGGAACTCGGCGCCCATTATGTGAAGACCTATTATATTCCGGAGGGCTTCGAAACCGTGACTGCCAGCTGCCCGGTGCCGATCGTCATGGCCGGCGGCAAGAAGATTCCGGAGTCGGAGGCGCTGGCCATGGCCTATAAGGCGGTGCAGGAAGGGGCGGCCGGCGTGGATATGGGCCGCAACATCTTTCAATCGGAGGACCCACTCGCCATGATTCAGGCGGTCAGGAAGGTGGTGCACGAAAACCTGCCGCCCGGACAGGCCTATGAATTATTTCTCGATATGAAGAAGAGGGGCTGAGGAGCCGGCGCGCCGCCGCAGAAAAAGAACCACCCGCTCGCCTTGGCAGGTTACCGCCAGTCGCGCACGAGCAGGCCAAAAGTACGGCGCCCCGCGGCTGAATTCCTCGCCCGGGGCCGCCTACTGACTATTGCTCAGAAGGCATGAAAGGCCGGCGGCTGGCAACCGACCGCCATGCCGGCACCGCTTTCGATAAGATCTCTCAGCATGGCAAACAGGTCGGCCGGAGCTTTGTCAAACTGCACGGCCCGCTCACGCATCTGCACCACGTTGAAAGGAGACTTGGGGGCGGTAGCCCTGTCCCAGACAAGCCGGCAGGGAATATTGTCAACATGCGTCGTGTCCCGGCGGAGGTTGAGCCGCAGCCGGGAAGTTTCGTGCAGTTCCTTGTCCAGATCGATGTAATTGAATCTGATGCCATCCTGGGAAATATCAACCAGAGAGCCGACCAGCTTGCCCGTTTCGGACATCAGGACGGCAACGACGCCGCCCTTGCTTGAAAAACGACTGGTTTTTCTTTGTTCCTGAAAATCCTTTGCTGCTGCCATTTCTGCCTGATTCCTTCTGCTTAATTCTGTAAATCGTCCAAGAGAAAACCCGTGCCAGAGAGGGGTTGACGCCCGCTGCCTGTTGCCACGTCCGGTTGGGCCAAACCATTTTTGGGGGTGGTGCGAAGACGGCCCTGTACGGGAAACCCGCACCGCCGATGGTGGCCCTAATGGCGGTCAGGTCTTAAACTATCCACTGGCCCTCTGTCAAGAAATTTGCGCGCCCCTGCCGCAAAATATTTCCGTTGCTCGCTTGCCCCGTCCCGATCGTCGGGCTGTCCTCAAAGCAGGTAAAAGCCCAGAAGCTGGGCATGGGAGTCATCAAGAAATTCGCAGCCGATATGCCGATTCGATACCGAACGGACAACCACCATTTTTTTTATTTCTGTCTGGGCATTGTTGTCCAGATGAAAGGCTACCACCAGCATATGGCCTTCCTCCACGGTGTGCAGACCGGCCGTCTGCAGACCCAGGCCTTTCTTGGAAAGCGAGGCGATTTTGCAGACCGCCGGTTTGCCATGATCAGCGCCGTAGAGCTGCCTGGCGGCCGCAGGCTTGACATTGTCGGGGCGAGGGGCGGCCATCTTGCCATCCTGCATCTGGTAGTGCCCCACAAGATTGGTCATCTTGCGGTAGTGCTTTCTGAATTCAAGCTGGACCGGCACGATCGTCCCACAGGAGCATTTGACCTTGAAGGGGTTTTTCCCGGGCTTGAAAATTGCCACGGGCATGGACTGCGACTTCCGGCAGGCCGGGCAGTTGAGCACTGCCGTGTTGTCGGACTTAACGAATTCGAGCTTGACCGGGACTTCCGAACCGCACGGACATTTGATCGCCTGCAGATATTTTGCCGGAATGAGCTTGGCCAGGGGTACGGTTTTGGAATCAAAGCAAACCGGGCAGGAGAAGACCGCCGTGTTGTCCGCTCCGACAATAATTTTCTTGGGTTCCGCCATGTCATCCTCCACTCCAGGTTCCTGCTGAAAGCAGCAGGCATTCGACATATTACAAAACGCCATTTTTATGTGAGACTACAAAATAATAAGTGGCATGGCAACGCTTTCTTGACACAACACACCAGGCCCTCCCGAGGACACCCGTCTACGGCAAATCCGGCACCTGGCCGTTCCACTGTCGGTACGCCCGGTCAATGAGTTTTGCCAGATCCCGACGGATGGCGGACAAGGGCATCAGGGGGGGAACGACGGGCAGCAGCTGGTCAATGGGCGGCAGGGACGCCAGCCGCATCTTCTTTTCCATGGCGTCGTCATAACCTGCCACCAGAGCGCCCTCCATGCCGCTATTCAGGGAAGCACCATCCATGCCCCGAAAAAACCCCATGATGTTGCCCAGGTCGTTTTTCTTATAAAAGAGGCGGATCTCCGCATTGATGGTTTCATAATCCTCGACCAGCGCGCCAAACTTTTCCCGATACTGCTCCACATGGCCCACCAGCGTTTCGTAGGAGTCAAGAATAAGATTCTTGAAACGGCCGGCCCGGGTGAGCCCCCGACCCTTGATCCCCGCGAACATCCTTTTTCTGATGGTCGGGGATTGCATGAAATAGGGATCATAAAACATCCTTTCCTCCAGACCGGCCAGATCGAGAAATTCCTGAATGAGCTGCTCGTTGTTCAGGAGGATGTAGATGCGAATCAGCTCGAAGCAGATCTTCTGTTCGAGGGTAAAGGAGTGTTCCCTGACCTTCCGGACCAATTCCTCCTGGTCTTCCTCAATCATCTTGCGGAAGCCGAAGTAGCGATCCGCCAGCTCCTTTTTTATCTCAAAAGCGAGGAAGTCCTCAATACCGGGCTGCATCAGATCCGTTCTTTTTTTGTTTTTGTTGATGAAGGTGAAACTCGCAACCGCCGAGGCGCTTTATCCCCTGGACCGCGGGATTCCATCGGCCGGCGTGGCCATCTTTTTGCTTGACACGGGCGGGCGATCGGTACACTATCCGTGGGCAGGGGAACGGCTTTTCAGGTCCTGCCAGAAGTCTTCACTATACAATCTTGCCTGTCGAAATGCACCCATCTTTCCTGTTGATCTTCCGGCCTTCTTCCGCCCGGCCGATGCAGCTGGCCCTTGGCGGGTCGAGGAGTACCGGCCCATGAGCCTGCCACCGGTTCAGGATAATGCCCTGCAGCGCGTCAAGGACGCAGCCCAGATCGTCGATATCGTCGGCGAGGTGGTGGCGCTGAAACGCACCGGTATCAACCTCAAGGGACTCTGTCCGTTCCATGCGGAGAAGACCCCGTCGTTCACGGTGAACCCGGACCGCCAGACCTTTCACTGCTTCGGCTGCGGCGAAGGCGGCGATGTCTTTTCGTTTCTAATGAAATATCACCGGATGACCTTTCCCGAGGCGCTCCGGGAGCTGGCCGGCCGCTATCATATCCCGTTGCCGGAAAGGGACTATTCATCGCCGACCGACCAGGCCAGAAGCAAACAGCGGGAGAGCCTGTTCAAGGCCAATGAACGAGCCGCCGCCGTCTACCACGACTTTCTGCTCACCGCGGCCGCGGCGGCGCCGGCCCGCGCCTATCTGGAAAAACGCGGCATCCCGCCCGCGATCATCAAGGCCTTCCGGCTCGGCTATGCCCCGGACAGCTGGGATTTTCTGAGCCGCAAGATAGCCGGCACCGATTTTCCCCCGACCCTGGCCGAGGAGGCCGGCCTGATCGTCCGCAAGCCGCAGGGCAGCTACTATGACCGCTTCCGCGACCGGGTGCTCTGTCCTCTCTTCGATCTTACCGGCAAGGTGATGGGCTTTGGCGGCCGAATTCTCGGTGACGGTACGCCCAAATACCTCAATTCGCCGGAAACCCCGATTTTTGACAAAGGCCGCACCCTGTTCGGCCTGTTTCAGAATAAAGACGCGATCCGCAAGGCCGGCCGCAGCCTGATCGTCGAGGGCAATTTCGATCTGCTGTCGCTTGCCGCCCAGGGGATAGACCATGCGGTAGCACCACTGGGCACCGCGTTAACCCAACCGCAAATCCGGATTCTCAAGGGCTACGCCGAACAGGTGATCCTGTTTTTCGACGGGGATGCGGCCGGGCTGAAGGCGGCCCTCCGCTCCGTGCCCCTCTTTCTGGCCGAACAGGTCTCGGCCCGGGTGGCGGTGCTGCCGCCGGAGCACGATCCGGACACCTATATCCGCCAGTACGGCCGCGAACAACTGGAGCGCCTCCTGGACCAGGCCCAGGGACTGCTGGATTTCGTGTTCGAGCAACTGATGACCCGGCACGGCACGACCCCGGAGGGCAAAAGCCGGATTCTTGCCGAATTGCGGCCTTTAATCGAGTCCTCGGCCGACAACCCCCTGCAGCACTCGGTCCTCGTCGCCCATTTCAGTGAAAGATTGCAGCTCGACCCGGGCCAGATGCTGCGCGGCTTTCAGGAGGCGGCCCGCGCCAGGTCGCGGCCTGCCCCGCCCCCTGGCCCGTCGGCATCGGCGGGCAGCGCCCTGGCTGCCTTGCCCACAGTCCAGCGGCAACTGCTGGAGTTTTTGATTCTCTACCCCCGCTATCTGCCGCAATTTCTTGATCATGGCGTTGAAGAAATCCTTGTTGACCCGGCGGCCGCCGCCATTGTCACCGGTCTGCGGGAGATAAGCGCGCTGCCGCAGACCGGCGGCCCGGAACAGTTGCTTGATCTGCTGCCAGCCGGACCGGAGCGCGCCTTTGTCTCCAGCCTGCTGGTCTCGGCCCCGCTTCTCCCCGACGACGGCAGCGAGGATGCCCTGACCCTGACCGCCAAAGAAAAACTGGTCTGGCTGGCTGCCGAACGCCACAAACGGACCAGCGCCGGGCTGCTGCGGGAAATCAAGGCAGCGCAGCGGGCCGGCGACACGGACCGCCTGCAGGAGTTGATGGTCAAAAAAATGGCCATGAACCGGGCCCAGGCCAACCGGGACACCGACAATGCAAACTGAACCGGGAAGAAATATCATGGAGCGACAGGAAGCATGGCTCACCCTGCATCTGCTGGCCGGCCTCGGCACCATGGGCTGCCGGACCCTGATCGACCATTTCGGCGGGCCGGTCCAGGTGCTGGCGGCAGACCGTCAGGCCCTGGCCCGGGTGGAAAACATCCGCCGGGAGGCGGTGGCGGCGCTCAGCGGCCCCGGCCGGCAAGAGGCGGCCGCATCGGCGGCCCGGGAACTGGTTTTGATCCGCCAACAGGGCATCAGCCTGCTGGCCTGGGACGACCCGCTCTATCCTGACCAGCTGCGCACGATCCACAGCCCGCCCATGCTGCTTTATGTCAAGGGTGACACCGCGGTTCTCGGCAAACGCGGCCTGGCGATGATCGGTTCACGGGCCTGCACCGATTATGGCCGTAGCGTGGCCAACCGCATGGCCCGGGACCTTGCCCGCCAGGGTTTTGTCATCATCAGCGGCCTGGCCTTGGGCATCGATGCCGAGGCACACCGGGGGGCACTCGCCGGTGGCGGTTCAACCGTCGCCGTGCTGGGCTGCGGCCTCGATCTGGTCTACCCGCGGGCCAACCAGGAATTATTTCAAAAAATCCCCGAACACGGCGCCATTGTCAGCGAGTACCCCCTTGGCACCAAGCCGGACAGCTTCCGGTTTCCGGCCCGCAACCGGATCATCAGCGGCCTGGCCCAGGGCGTCATCGTGGTGGAGGCGGCCAAGAACTCCGGCTCGCTGATCACGGCCCAGCATGCCCTGGAGCAGGGCCGCGAGGTCTTTGCCGTGCCCGGCCGGGTGGATTCCTTCAAGAGCGCCGGCACCCATGCCCTGCTCCAGCAAGGTGCCAAACTGGTGCAGTCGATCAATGATATCATCGAGGAGCTGCCGACGGGAATCTCAGCCGCGGCTGATGCCGACCAGCCGCCTACCACGTTCGACCTCAGCCCGGCGGAGCGGCAGCTCTGCGCCTGTCTCGATGTCTATCCGAAAACCATCGACGAGATTGCCGTAGCCGCGGCCCTGCCCACCCAGAAGGCCAGCGAGCTCCTCCTGCTTCTGGAGCTGAAGGGCGCGGTGCAAAGCCTGCCCGGTAACTGCTTTCAGCTCACCATGCCCCTTGAATTCTGAATTCGTCCCTGAAACCGTCGTGCCGCCTTACCGCAATGCCATTCAGTTAAGCAAATTTTGTATTTTGAACCGCAGAATATCGAACAAGGAATGTCGAATGTCGATGTTTACCCACTTCATCATTCTACGGTTTCTTGTTCGATATTCGATATTCGATATTCGCTGTTAGCTCGCAACAGATTATTTCCTTAAGTCAACAGTATTGCGCCCTATCGCCGCGGTCTGGCCCGGCTGGTCGGGCTGGCTGATAGCGGATCCTCGGGCCAGAAATGTTTCGCATAACGGGCGCGCAGATCCTTGCGCACCTCGGGATAGGTATTGGCCCAGAAGCTGGCCAGGTCGCGGGTCACCTGCACCGGCCGGCCGGCCGGCGACAGCAGTTGCAGGGTGACCTGGACGCGGCCGGCCGCCACCCGCGGGGTCTCGCGCGCCCCGAACATCTCCTGCAGGCGGACCGCCAGCGCCGGCTCTTCGCCGGCCAGATAGTCGAGCTTGAGCCGCGAGCCGCTGGGCACGGTGAGATGGGTGGGGGCCTGCTGTTCCAGTTCCTGACGTCCGGCCCAGGAGAGCAGCCCGGCCAGCGCCGCCTGGAGATTAAGCCGCGCCAGATGCTCGCGGCGGCTCATGCCGGCAAGCCAGGGAGCCAGCCACTCTTCAAGGCTGGCGAGCAGGGCCGCGTCGCTGACATCGGGCCAATTGGCTTCCGGCCCCAGCCGGCGCAGGAACATGACCCGGGCCTGCCAGGTCCGCATCTCCCTGGTCCAGGGCAGGGCGTCAAGCCCCAGTTCCCTGATCCCGACAAGCAGAGCGGCGATGATCCGCGGATCGTCGGCAACGGGCAGGGGTTCATCATCGAGTACCAGGGCGCCGAGCCGGGTCTGGCGTCTGGCCATCACCGCCTGGCTGCGGCTGTCCCACTGCACGGTTTCGCCGCACTTGATCGCCGCCTGACAGTATTTTTCCAGATCAACGCGGCTGACCGGCGCGGCCAGAAAAATCCGGGCTGACCGGCTGTCGCCGTCCAGAGTCGCGGCCACCAGATATTCGGCATGAGCGAGAGCGGTCGTGGCGGCCAACGCGGCGCCGCGGCCGTTGGCCAGCAGGAAACAACCGGGCTGGCCGGGTCGCTGCTGCGCGATACGATCCGGGTAGGCAAAGGAAAGCAGGAGGCCGGTTCGCTCCGGGTCCACGCCCCCGGCGGGCAGCCTGAGCCGTTGCCGAAAAAGCGCGGCTGTTTTCCTGATCCGGCTTGCCGCCTCGCGGTCATACAAAAAAGCGGCGCGCGGCGCGGCAAGAATCTCCAGCCGGTTGCGAAGATCGGCATCGGCCGCCTGGCCCAGAATATCCCGCTCACTCAACAGGGCGGCCAGTTCACAGGCCAAAGCGCCCAGACCAAGTTCCGCACCCTTGAGCACCATGTGGGCCAGCCGGGGATGCATGGCCAGAGCCGCCATCTTGCGGCCATGGCCGGTGATCCGGCCGTTGGGATCAAGGCCGCCCAGTTCCCGCAGCAGTTTCACTGCCTGATTAAACGGGCCGGGCGGCGGCGGGTCGAGCCAAGCCAAGGCCGCGGGCTCCTGAAGCCCCCAGAGGGCGAGTTCCAGGGTAAGCGACGCCAGATCGGCGGCCAGAATCTCCGGGCCGGTGGCCGGCTTGAGATGGGCCTGCCGGCCCTTGGTCCACAGCCGATAACAGACCCCCGGCGCCAGACGGCCGGCCCGGCCTCTACGCTGATCGGCTGCAGCCTCGGACACGGGTACCGTTTCCAGACGGGTCATGCCGCTGCCCGGATCAAAACGCGGCACCCGCATGAGGCCGGCGTCGATCACCACCCGGATGCCGTCGATGGTAAGGCTGGTCTCGGCAATGGCGGTGGCGAGCACGATTTTTCGTTCCGGCGGCGGGCAAAGGCTGATCGCTTTATCCTGCTGGTCGCGGGGCAGGTTGCCATATAGGGGATAAAGGCGGACGTCGGCCGGCAGCTTTGTCTCGGCGAGCCGGGCCGCTACCCGCCTGATCTCGCCGGCGCCGGGCAGAAAGACTAAAATGCTACCCGGCTCCTCGGCCAAGGCGAGGAGAACCGCGCCGGCCACCAGTTGTTCGAGCGGCTGGCGCGGCTCAGCCGGCAGATACTGGGTGACGACCGGAAAGGAACGGCCTTCACTGGTGATGACCGGCGCCTGGCCCAGCAGCGTTGCCACCGGTTCGGCCGCGATGGTGGCGGACATGATCAGCAGCCGCAGGTCGGGCCGCAGGGCGGTGCGGGCCTCAAGACAGAGGGCCAGACCCAGATCGGCCTGCAGGCTGCGCTCGTGAAACTCGTCAAAAATCACCAGGCCGACCCCATCCAGGCCCGGGTCCTCCTGCAGCATGCGAGTCAGAATCCCTTCGGTGACCACCTCGATCCGGGTGCGCGGCCCGACCACGCTGTCCAGCCGCAGGCGGTAGCCCACGGTTTCGCCGACTTCCTCGTTGACAAGCGTTGCCATGCGCCAGGCCGCGGCCCTCGCCGCCAACCGGCGCGGTTCGAGCATGATGATTTTCCGCGTTGTCAGCCAGGGTTCATCCAACAGGGCAAGCGGCACCAGCGTCGTCTTGCCGGCGCCGGGCGGCGCCTGGAGCACGGCCCGACCGGCCTCGGCAAGGGCCTGGCGAATGGCAGGCAGCAGCGGTTCGATCGGCAGTTCCGGCATATTACGATATGGCGGGCCTGGCCGTTCGCTCATGGTCATACGGCAAACAGCACGATCGCCGCCA
>Ga0208863_1000887_pt1 | contig 23010 bp, 15 predicted proteins | sample RifOxyD3_FD_184040 | JGI IMG/M metagenome (GOLD analysis project Ga0208863, IMG submission 184040) | Soil microbial communities from Rifle, Colorado - Rifle Oxygen_injection D3 (SPAdes) | ecosystem: Environmental > Terrestrial > Deep subsurface > Rock core/Sediment | place: Rifle, Colorado...
ATTGGAGGACGAATCGCCTCCATGGCATGACAAGGCCGCGTAGTTTATGGCCGTTACGGTAATTAATCAGCTTTTCCTCAACCCACCCGGACGGTGGGGAAGGGATTGCTGTAACTCTAAAGTCCAGGAGACATAACCATGGAACTCCCCTCAGACGCGGAACTGCTCCGCATCTTTATCGGTGAAACCTCCAAGCTCGGCCAGCGGCCTTTGTACGAGATCATTGTCGAAGAGGCCAGAAAGCGTGGGCTGGCCGGGGCCACGGTTACCCGGGGGATCATGGGTTTTGGCAAGAACAGTCGCATTCATACGGCCAAGATCCTCCGGCTCTCCGAAGACCTGCCGCTGGTTATCGAGATCGTGGATCGGCCTGAACGGATCGCCGCCTTTCTCCCGGAGCTGGACGCCATGCTCGGCGAGGGCCTGGTCACCCTGGAAAAGATCCGGGTAATTTCTTACCGGAACAAGGAAAAGAAGTGAGGGCTTGAGTTTCTGCCGGAATGGAGAGAGAAAATGGCTCGCCAGGTTGATCATGCAGCATTGATGGAATTCGTGCGCAAGCGGCGCAAGATCACGGGCGGCTATGGCGCCACGCCACGGCTGCCTGCCACCATCCAGGACACCTTCCAGGCGGTGGCCATCTGCCTGGTGTTGGGCGAAGAGACGCCCACCCCGCAAGCAGAGCCTGCCCTGGCCGAATATCTCGCCCGGATGCTGGCCGTGCCCTGGCTGGGGATCGAGACTACCTTCCGCCTGTTGCTTACCTGCCGGGTTTGCGGGCTGGCTATGGATGATGAGCGGGTTCGCGTCCATCTCGCCGCCCGTCTCAGCGGGGACGTTTCCCTTGCCGCCACCTATTATGTGAGCAGGATTTTCCGGGAGATTCTCGGGGAGGATCAGGATTTCCTGGGCTCCGGGCGCTCTTTGCTGCTGCCTGCCCCTTGTGCGGTGGAGGATGTGGCGAGGTATCTGTTTGTGAAAGGGATGGCTGGCCAGCCGGTGGCGGGGGCGGAGGAGCTGGCTGGCTGGCTCCAGCGCGCGCAGAATGGTGACGGCGGGTTCGGCTTTTTCCCGGGAACCACCTCGTTCATCGAGAACTGCCATGCCGCCCTTGCGGCCTTGAGTCTTCTGGGGGCAAAGCCCAGTGAGCCGACCAAGGCCAGGGCCTTCCTCCTCAGCTGCCAGACCGGCAGAGGCGGCTTTGCCCGGAGTCCGAGGGCTGCCCCCTTTCTTGATGCCTCCTGGCATGGGGTCGCCAGTCTCCGCCTGCTTGAGGAAATGGAAAAGCGGCCCGAGGGTGCCTTGCCGGAGACGGCACACCGGGAGAGCCGTCTGCTTCTTTCCCTCTAAGCTGTTGTCGCGGCTTCTAAAAAAGGAAGGCCCAGATATACTTGCCCGCCGTGAACAGCAGGCAGACCACCAGGATCCATTTGATGAACTTGGCTGGCACGAACTTTTGCAGCCGCGCCCCGCAGTACATGCCCGCAAAGCCCCCGATCCCGAAGAGAAAGCCCAGCAGCCAGTCCGGGGCGATGACCATGCCGGGGTAGTGGGGGGCAAGCAGCTGGTAAAAGACCACCCCGGCCACCGAGGTGACGAAGGTTCCCATCAGGGCCGCTCCGGCCACGGCATAGACCGGCATCCCGAAGAAGCTCACGAGAAACGGGGCAATGATCGCCCCGCCGCCGATGCCGTAAACCCCGCCCACCATGCCAACCACGAGGCTTAAGGCCATGAGGCCCACGGCGTTGACGGTGAAGGTTTCCCCGTAAAAATCGTAGACGATCCGGGTTGGGGTCCATTGCCGGACTGTGATGCAGGACAGGTGCTCGCAAGAGGCCTCGCTGCCGGTTGTCTGGGCCTGTTTTTTGCCCCGCTGCTGGAATCGTTCCTCGGTCGTGGGGGTGCCAGATTTTTTGGTGAAGGCCAGGTCTTTCAGTAATCTTCCCCCCATATAGAGAAGAACCAGCCCGGCAAAGAGCTTGAAGTTCTTGGGGTCGGGCAGGTATTTGATCCGGACGATGGCCCCGGCCAGGACGCCGGGCAGGGTGCCGATGATCACCACCCAGGTCAGGGGCCAGAGCATCCGGCCTTCCTTGATATAGCGGTACACCCCGCTGGGAATGGCCACGATGTTGAACAGCTGGTTGGTGGAGCTGACCGCCGGACTGGTGAAGCCCAGCACACTGACCTGAAAGGGCAGGAGCAGGAAGGCCCCGGAGACTCCGCCCATGGAGGTGAAAAAAGAGATGACAAAGGCCACCAGTGGCGGCACTATCGGGCTGACCTCGATACCGGCAACAGGGAAATACATCAGGGCTCCTCCTTTTTGGCAATACTCTTCAGGGTCGCGTCCACCACCTGGCGGATCTCGGCCAGGCATCAGCGGCCAGCGGGATTTTTCTCCGCGCAGCGGCACCGGCCACCTTTTTTCTCGGTGACAAGGCGCTCCATGAGCAGCGACCGGCCGTGTTCCAGAACATCCCTGCGCAGATCATCTTCGGTGTGGCCAAAACAGTAACAGATCAGGCGGTTTTTTGGGGGGGCCTTGACTTGCATGAGGGGTTCCTCCGGGGCGGCTTAGGTTATCCGCAGCAGTTTTAGAACAATGATTCCTGCCTCGTAGAGCAGATAGAGGGGGATGCCCATGAGCAGCATGTTGAAAATATCGGGGGTGGGGGTAAGGAGGGCGGCGATGACGCTGATAACCAGCGCGGCGTAGCGGCGGTTTTTCTCAAAGAACGATCTGGGCAGGATTTTAATCTTGGCCATGAAGATCATAAAGATGGGCAGTTCAAAGATCAGTCCGAAGGCGAGGACAAAGATGGTGACAAAGGAAACAAACTCGCTGATGGAGATAACGGGCCGGAGCTGTTCTGTTTGGAAATCGAGGAGAAAATTGATGCCGAAAGGCAGGGTGATGAAATAGCAGAAGGCGGCTCCGCTGTAAAACAGGAGGCAGGAGAAAGAAACAAATCCGAAAACCAGGGGGCGGGATAGCTTGAAGGGCTTGGCCAGGGCGCGCCAGAGAAAATAACTGAGCATGGGCATGATGGTAAAGATCGTCATGGCCAGGGAGACGGTGAGATGGGCGAGAAAGGGTTCGGCCACCGTGAAAAAGGCGAGCTTCTGGTGAAGATGACTCTGGATTACGCCCAGCAACTGGCGGGAGATGCTGTAGAAGCCAAGACAGCCCAGCGCCAGGGTCAGCCCCAGCGTCAGGACGGCCCGGCGCAGGTCTTTGATGATTATGGCGAGACGGTGGCTGCTGGTGGTGTCCAAGGGGGCTGTGGCCTGTGGGCTATCGGGCATTGTCGGGGGTAAGGCTGGGGCTGCCGTGGATCTCTTTGTCGAGGCGCTTGAAAAAGACCTCCATGAATTCATGCCGTTCGGTGGCCAGGCGTTTGCCTTCCGGGGTCAGCATCTTGTCTTTGATCTTGCAGAGTTTTACCAGAAATTCCCGATAGGCGGTGTCTTCGCTGGAGTAGGACTCGGTTTTCGCCACATCCACTCCCCGATTGTGCAGCCTGGCCCCGACCTGGCCGGCAAAGAGAAAGGCCCGGCCAATGCCGATGGCGCCGATGGAGTCCAGCTTGTCTGCGTCAAAAAGAATTCTGGCTTCCAGGGTTTCCGGCGCCTTGTCGTTGCGGTAGCGATGCGCTTCGATGCAGTGCAGGATTGCTTCCTGCATCTCCGGGGAAAAACCCAGACCCGCGAGGATGGCGCGGGACATCTCCGCCCCCTTGGCCGCGTGGCAGATCTTGCCCTGGGAAAGCATTTCGTGGCTGCGGCCGATGTCGTGGAGCAGGGCTGCGGCGCTCAAGATATCCAGGCGGGCGTTCATCAGACGGCCGATATAGAGGGCCAGATTGTGGACTCGTTCGGTGTGATCCGGGCCATGGCAGCCGCCTTCGGCCTGGCAGTACTCATGGGAAATGGCCAGCAGCCGCGCGGTGAGCTCCTGGCCCAGGGGCGGCTCGCCCTGCAGCTGGCCGGAAGAGAGACTGGTCAGGGGATTGTCAGCGTTTGCACAGGACATGGTTCAACCAGCTGAGGCCGAGAAGGAGCCGGGCAAGTTCTTCCGGGGCAAAGTCCGCGCTCAGGGGGCGGACATGCTTTGAAGCAAGATCGGGCCGCATTACGCAGTTTCCCCCCGGTGCCAGAGGGTGAGCAGGGGGCTGGCCACGAAGACTGAGGAATAGGTGCCCACCAGGACTCCAACCAGCAGGGCAAAGGAAAAGTCGTGAATCACCGCGCCGCCCAAGGCGTACAGGGCCGCGAGAACCAGGAATACAGTGAGCGAGGTGACGATGGAGCGGCTCAAGACCTCGTTGGTGCTGGTATTGATCAGGGTGTCGGTGATGTTTTCCGGGTCGGCGCTCTTGCGTTGGTTCTCCCGGATCCGGTCGAAGATGATGACCGTGTCGTTTAAGGAATACCCGGCCAGGGTCAGGAGGGCGGTGACGGTGAGCAGGGTGATCTCCATGTTAAGCAGCCAGACGAGACCAAGCACTGCCAGAACGTCATGCAGTGTGGCCAGGGTGGCGGCAACGCCGAAACGCAGATCAAAACGCAGGCCCAGGTAGACGACCACGCCCAACAGGGAGATGATTACGGACAGCAGCGCCTTTGAGCGCAGGGTGTCGCTCACCGAGGAGCCGATTTCGGACTGATTTTCCACCACGAACCGGTTGTTGGGGAAATCGGTGTTCAGCCGGGCGGTGACAGCCTCGGAAACGTGGCCCACCACCTTTTCGCTGTTTTTTATCTTGACGATCAGGCGGTTTTCGCCTTCGACCTTTTGCAGTTCGACGCCTTCAAGATCGCCCTTGGCCAGGGCGGTGCGCACCTCGCCTAAGGAGAAGGGCTGGCTGGACTGGTACTGGAGCAGGGTGCCGCCTGAGAAATCCACCCCCATGTTGGCCTGGCCACGGATGATCTGGACAAAGGCCAGGCAGCCGATGAGCGCACAGGTGCCGGAGATGGCGAAGGTCAGATTTTTGATCCGCATGTAGTCAAGCTGCGGATTCTTGAGGAAGAGCATAAAGGAAAGCTTTTTGAGTTTTCGTTTGCCCTGCATGGACTCGTAGAACAGCTTGGAGGCAAACAGGGTGGAGAAGAGATTGAAGATGATCCCCAGCGACAGGGTGGCGGCAAAGCCCTTGATCGGGCCGGTGCCGAAGAGAAACAGGGCCAGGGCGGTGATCAGGGTGGTTACATGGGCGTCGATGACGGTCCAGAACGCCTTGGCGTAACCGGCGTCTACCCCGGAGCGCACGGATTTGCCCAGGGCGAACTCCTCGCGCATTCGCTCGAAGATGACGATGTTCGAGTCAACCGCCATGCCGACGGAGAGGATAATACCGGCGATGCCCGGCAGGGTCAGGGTGCCGCCCATCATTGCCAACCCGGCAAAGAGCAGGAGGATGTTCAGAACCATGGCGAGATTGGCGATGATCCCGGAAAGCCGGTAGTACACGGCCATGAACACCACCACCAGGAAGGTGCCAAAGAGACCGCTCATCAACCCCTTGTTAATGGAGTCCTGGCCTAGAGAGGCGCCCACCGTGAGGTTCTGGACGATTTCTACCGGGGCGGGCAGGGCGCCGATGCGCAGGACAATGGCCAGGTCAGTCGCCTCCTCGTAGCTGAAGCTGCCGGAGATCTGGCAGCTGCCGCCGAGGATTTTTTCCCGGATTACCGGGGAGGAGCGAACTACCTCGTCAAGCACAATAGCGAAGCGTTTGCCCACGTTTTTTTCCGTGACCTGGCCAAAAACCACGCCGCCCCGCCCGGTAAGATCGAGGCCAACGTAGGGTTCGTTGAAGTTGCCGCCCACTCCAACCTGGGCGCCCTTGACCATGTCGCCGGTCATCAGCACCTGGCTCTTGAGCAGGATGGGGGCTCGGGTCTCCTTGCGGGTTTGCTTGTCCACATTCTTTTCGAAATAGATCTCGGTGCCGGCCGGGAGCCTGTTCTGCAAGGCGAGATTGAGCTGTTTCCGGCTGCCGCCCTCCTGCCACTGCCCGGCCTGGATAGCCTGGCCGATCAACTGCGGCAGGTTGAGGCCAGCGGTGTCGTCCACCAGCTTGAACTCGAGCTGGGCGGTGCGGCCAATCAGATTCAGGGCCCGTTGCGGATCCTTGACTCCGGGCAGCTGGATGACGATTTCATCCGCCCCCTGCCGGACAATGGCCGGTTCGGCCACGCCGAACTGGTCGACCCGGTTGCGGAGAATCTCCAGGGACTGGTCTACCGCCTTGTTGTTGATAAAATCGATTTTTGCCTGTTTCAGGCTGAGGATGATCCGGGGGAAGGATCCCTGGTCGGTCTGGAAGTCGCTGTCAAGATCAGGGAATTCCTTGCTGATGGTTTGCTTGACTGTTTCCAGGGCGCCGGTGTTGGGCAGGGTGAGAATGATCTTGCGCGTGTCGCCGGAATTGGTGCGGACCACGAGGATCTTTTTTGCGGCCAGGGCTTCCTTGAGATCCTGGGCTGACAGATCCAGGTTGTTTTCGACGGCCTTCTTGAGATCCACCTTGAGAACCAGATGCATGCCGCCCTGAAGATCAAGGCCCAGCTTCAGTCCCGCTGGGGCGAGATATTTCTGCCACCAGGCCGGAACCTGGGTGAAGGAAGGGGCAACGGTCAGGCCGGCAAAGAGGGTGATAAAGAGCAGGAGGGTGATTTTCCAGCGCAGTGAACTTGACATTAGGTACTCCGTGTGGCGGGTTAGCCGTTGTGGCAAGGGAACAGGGTTGTCAGCGGAATCATGGATAAAGCTGAGTTGAGCAGCTCGCCTGCTCAAACGAAACTTATACCCTCTGGGTGCAAAACGACATAATAAGCTATGGCTTTTTCCGGCATGTTTTTCCTGGGCCGGGGTGGTCATGATTTGGTGCGAGATTATACTCTCCTTTTGTCAGAAGTCAAATTGCAAAAAATATGCTTGGAGAAGAGATTTTTTTGCGAGCGCCTCTGCGTTAAAAAAATGAGTTGTTGCGAGTCCATTATCTTAATTTGGTTGAGTAATTTTTCGCTTTCCTATAATTATGACTATATGATTTCAGTATCCTGACACCTTGGAGCCCTTACATGAATCAAGCCGCTGGTTACAAAACCGACATTCTTCTGCAATCAGGCACAAACGAGCTGGAGATCATAACCCTTTTCCTCCATTGGCATGATCAGGCCACCAATTCCATAAAAAAAACAGCTTACGGCATCAATGCCGCCAAGGTTCGGGAACTGGTGGCGGTGCCGGAGTCGCTGACCGAGATTCCGGAAAGTGTGGCTGCCATTAAAGGCATTTTTTTGTTGCGGAACCGAACCATTCCTCTGATTGACCTGTGTGAATGGTTTGGCTATGAGCCTGATTCCTCCCCGGAAGCAAAGGCCAAATGGGTGGTACTGGTTACCGAGATCAACAGTAAGTTCTTTGGCTTTATTGCCCATGGAGTGGACAAGGTTTACCGGGTCAGCTGGGAGAAAATCCTGCCGCCGCCAGCAATCATTTCCCGTTACAGCAGCCTCACCGGCGTGTGCCTCGTGGATGGCAACATCATCCAGATGATTGATTTCGAGAGTATTATCGCCGCCATAGATCCCAGCATGGTTATTGATTCCGAAGCCCATGCCATCTCGGCGCTGCCCGATTCGGCTCAGACCGACAAGGCCGTGCTCATTGTTGATGATTCGCGGATCATTCAGGATCAAATCAAAAAAACCCTGGTAAGGGCGGGATACCGGGTTGTCGCCCTTACCGACGGGCAGGAGGCCTGGGAATATCTGGAAAAACTGCGCATCAACGGCACCGTGCATGACGAGGTGCTGGCCGTAATCAGCGATATTGAAATGCCGCGTATGGACGGGCATAATTTCTGTAAGCGGATCAAGGAAAACAAGGAGTACGATGGAATCCCCGTCATGCTTTTTTCCTCGCTGGTCAATGACCTGGCTTACCATAAAGGAGAGGCTGTGGGCGCTGACGACCAGATTTCCAAGCCGGAACTTGGCCAGCTTGTCACCAGGCTGCAGGACTGTCTCCGGCGTTTTGTCTCCTGATGCTCTTGATTGCTGAGTCCTTTCCTGTCGCCGCTTCTTGTTCTAGTGCCCATCGCCTATGAAGATCGCCTTGCATATTTATCGAGCCAACAGGGTTGAGTCCCTGCTGGACTCGCTGGCTGAGGTTTTGCGCCAGCCGCCTGCCTCGCCGCTGGCCCCCGAATGCATTATCGTGCAAAGCAAGGGCATGGCTGCCTGGCTGGCCATGCAGCTTTCCGGTCGGTTCGGGGTGTGGGCCAATCCTGATTTTCCCCATCCCCGGCAGTTTATTCAGCGGGTGTTGCGGGCAACCCTTGGGGAAGCAGGGGAGGGGATGCAGAGGTACAGCCGGGAGAGGCTGGCCCTGGCGATCTGCGCCCTTCTGGATGATTGCCGCCACGAGCCAGATTTTTCTCCCCTGACCTCCTACCTTGGCGATGGCCCCTTGCCCTTGAGCCGGAAACTCCAGCTGGCCCGGCAGATCGCCCATCTCTTTGATCAATACACGGTGTATCGGCCAGAGATGATCCTTGCCTGGGAGGCAGGAGAGAACCGGGCCTTTGCCCAGGCTCTGGCTGAGGATCTCTGGCAGCCCAAGCTCTGGCGGCGGCTGGTGGCGCATCTGGGCGGCTGCTCCCCGGCCCGGCTTATGCTGCAAGCCAGGCAAGCCCTGGCCGCAGGCGAGATCTCTTATCCCCATCTCCTGCCGACCAGGGTTTCCCTGTTTGGTATCGACACCCTGCCCACGGTCTATCTCGGCCTCATGGGCGAGCTGGCGCAAATCCTGCCGGTGCATTTCTATCTTTTTTCCCCGGCGGAAGGCTATTTTGCCGACATCCGCTCTCAGGCCGAAGCCCATCGCGCCCTGGCCCGGTTGCCCTCTGCTCTGGATGAGGCAGATCTTTATCTGGAAAGCGGTCATCCGCTTCTTGCCTCCATGGGCGCCATGGCCAGGGATTTTCAGGAGGTGCTTGAAGGCTCGGCGCACTATGTCGAGGCGGGTGAACAGTACACCGCCCACGCCGCGCCGCAGACCATGCTGGAGGTGCTGCAAAACGACATCATGCACCTGAGCCATCGCTCTCCGGCAGGCGGTAACGCCACTCCCCGGATTCTGAGCGAACAGGATTCTTCCCTCCGCATCCATGCCTGCCATAGCCGGCTCCGCGAGGTCGAGGTCTTGCAGGATCAATTGCTGGCCCTGCTCCATGATGATCCCGGCCTTGTCCCCAGTGAGATCATGGTCATGCTGCCTGAGGTTTCGGCCTACGCCCCGCTTATCGAGGCGGTCTTTGGCCTCTTCCCGGAGGACAGGCGTTTTATTCCCTTCCGGATTGCGGACAGGTCTCTGTTAAGTGAGGCTCCGCTCATTGATGTTTTCTTGCGTTTTCTCCAGATGGCCCCCGGGAGAATGCCGGTCTCGGAGGTTCTGGAGCTTTTGGCCTGTGAGGCGATCCAGCAGAATTACGGCCTTGCCCCTGACGACCTGCCGCAAATCAGGCTCTGGGTGGAAAAGACCGGGATCAGATGGGGGATTGATGAGCTGCACCGGGAGGCGCTGGGGCAGCCAAAAGACCGGCAGAACACCTGGCGCTTTGGCTTTGCTCGCCTGATTCTGGGCTATGCCGTCCGCGCTGACGGGGCTTTTTTAGGTGAGGTTTTGCCCTATGAAGAGATCGAGGGCCAGGCCGCAGAGCTTGCCGGGCGGTTTATCCATTTTTGCGAAACCCTGTTTGCGGCGGCGGCCAAATTGTCCTCGGCCAGGGAGCTGCCCGGCTGGCAGGGTGTTCTTGGCGAGCTGCTTCAGGCCCTTTTTGGGGAGGATTCTTCCCAGGCCTGGCAACTGCAGAAGATCAGGGACAGTCTGGCCCGGATAACCCTTGAGGCGCAGGAGGCCGGGTTCAACCAGACCCTTGACCTGAACGGCCTTGTTATTCTGCTTACGGAGAAACTGGCAGGCCAGGCAACGGCTTCGGGCTTTCTCGAGGGCGGCCTTACCTTCTGCGGCATGCTGCCCATGCGCTCGATCCCCTTCAAGGTTATCTGTCTGCTGGGCATGAATGACGGGGATTTTCCCCGGCAGGAGCAGCCGCAGAGTTTTGATCTGCTGGCCCGCTATCCGCAGCGGGGCGACCGCTCCAAGCGCAACGATGACCGCTATGTTTTTCTTGAAGCCCTGCTGGCCGCCCGGGAAAGGGTGCTGCTTTTTTATCTGGGCAATAACCTGCGGGACGGCTTAGAGCTTCCCCCCTCCGTGGTGGTCGCAGAGCTTATTGACAGCCTGGCCGAGAGTTTCAGCCTTGCGTCTGACGCCACCGATAACGACGCTTGCGGCGCCGAACGGAGAAAAAGACTGCTGGAGTGGCTTGTGGTTCGCCATCCCCTCCAGCCTTTCAGCCAGAGATATTTTTCCGGTGCTGAGGCAGGGCTGTCCAGTTTTGCCACGGAATACTGCCGGGCTGCCCAGGCTAAACAGGCAGGAGTACGAACCAGACAGGTCTTTTTACCTGAGCCTCTGCCCTTGGCGGCAAAGGCTCAGGCGATTTTTCTTCCGGAATTATCCCGCTGTCTTTCGCATCCGATCCGCTGGTTTCTTGAAAACCGGCTTGGTCTTTTTTTGCAGGACAGAAGCCGGACGCTTCAGGATCGTGAACCCATCCATCTTGGGATCCTGGAAAAATATCAGCTGAGCCGGGATCTGCTGGCCAGGCAAGGGGAAGGTGTTGCCAATCCCGAAATCCTGCTTGCCCGCTGGCGGGGGGAGGGCCGTCTGCCTCTGGGTCAGGGAGCGCAGACGGCCTTTGCCGGGATCAGGGAGACGGTGCGACCCATCGTGGCACAGCTTCTCAAGTATGGGCCGGGGGAAGGGCAGGAGCTGCCGCCGTTGTCCGGGGAGATCCGGCTTTCAGCGGAGATAACCCTGCACGGCGAGCTGAGCGGCAGATATCCCGGCGGGCATTTTTATTGGACCAACAGCCTGCTTCATGGCCGGATCCTTCTCCCGGTCTGGCTGGAGCATCTTTTCCTTTCCGCCCTTGCCCCTGACGACCAGCGTTGGGTAACGACCGTGATCGGCCGAGGCCGCGACAAGGGTTCGGCCCAGGTTTTTCGCCTGTCTCCGGTGCGCGGGGCCACAAACCTGCTTCTTGATCTGGCCGGTCTTTTTGCCGCTGGCTTAAGTGAGCCGTTGCCCTTTTTTCCTAAAAGCTCCTTGGCCTTTGCCCGCACCCTGCATTCCGGCAAGGGGGCGGAGCCGGAACGGCTGCTGGCCGCCTTTGCCAGAGCCGAGGAGGAATATCTTGGCAACGATTTTACCCCAGGCGAGGGGGAGGATCCTTATCTGCGCCAGCTTTTCGCCGAGGCCCTGCCGGTTTCCCCAGACTATGTCATGTATCGCGCGGCTAAGGCGGAATCGACCTTTGCCGGGCTTGCCAGCCGGATCTTTACCCCCATGCTCATGCAGATGGAGGAGCTATGAGCCGGGCCTTTGCTCCTCTTCTGGTGGCCAGCAGTGGCGTGCAGCTTATCGAGGCCAGCGCCGGCACCGGCAAGACCTATTCCATCACCTCCCTTTATCTGCGCCTGTTGCTGGAACGGCGGCTGACCGTGGAGCAGATCCTGGTGGTCACCTTCACCGAGGCGGCCACGGCGGAACTGCACGAGCGGATCAGGGGACGGCTGCGGGAGGCGGCCCAGGCCTTTGCCAGGCAGGAGGAGGGGGAGACCGACCCTTTTTTGCGCCAGCTCATGGCGCGCAGCGCCGACCTTGAGGCAGACCGCCGTCTTCTTCTCCGGGCGGTAAGCGATATTGACCAGGCTGCGGTTTCCACCATCCACGGCTTTGCCCATCGGGTTTTGCAGCAGCATGCCCTGGAGACCGGGCTGCCCTTTGAGCTGGAGCTTACCGGCGCTACCGAGGCCCTGGCGGGGGAGATCATCGATGATTACTGGAGCGGATTTTTTTACGCTCTCGATCACCGGCTGGCAAGCCTGGTCAGGCAGGGGGTTTCTGCCGCTCAGTTGCGCGCCCTGGCTCAGGAGGCGATTCGGCATGGTGATTTTATTCTGGTCGGCAAGATTCCGGCGCAGGAAGACCTCCTGGCCCTGGTGCGGGAATATGGCCGATTATATGCTGAGGCCAGGGACTCCTGGCAGGCCCGGCCTGAGGCTTTGCTCCGGTATTTTGCCCAGGCGGAGGGGTTGACCTCTTCTTTTAAAACCTTGCTGGCCCAAGGCCTGCTTGAGCGGCTGGCTGATTTTTTCAGCTCTGAAGAGCCGCAGGCCTTTGCCCTGCCGCCCCACACGGAACTGCTTGCCGCAGAAAACATTTTTCAGCCGGGGGGCAAGGTGTTTACCCCAACGGCCCTGAAAAAAGGTCTGGCCAGAAGCGAGCCATTTTTCCTGACCTGGGGCAGCCTGGCGGCCCAGGCCGAGGTCCTGGCCGCAGGCAGCCAGGCGTTGTTTCTTGCCGGGGCGGCGCAGTATAGCAGAATTGAGCTGCCCAAAAGGCTGCTGGCCAGGCAGCAGCAGTCCTTTAATGAACTGCTCACCGGGCTGGATCGGGCCTTGCAGGGCGGCCAGGGGGCGCAGCTTGCCCGGCGGCTCAGGGCCAAGTTTCCTGTGGCGCTCATTGATGAATTTCAGGACACCGATCCGGTTCAGTACCGCATCTTTCGCACCATTTATGGGGTAGGAGGCAAGGAGGCGCTTTTTCTGGTCGGTGATCCCAAGCAGGCTATCTATGCCTTCCGGGGGGCGGATATCTATGCCTATCTTGAGGCCGCAGGTCTGGCGGAGACGCAAAAGCATACCATGACCGTCAACTGGCGGGCCGACCGGAAGATGGTGGCGGCGCTGAATTCTTTGTTTGGCGCCTTGAGGCAGCCTTTTGTCGATGCCCGGATCAGCTATGTGCAGGTGGCGGCGCGTCCTGCAGCGGAAGATCTCTGGCATTCTCCGTCCCTTGGCTCAGCGCCCCTTAATTTTCTCACCCTGCCCGCTGGCTTATGCCCAAGCAAGGGTGAGCGTCTGGTGAAAAAACAGCTTGTGCCCCTGATCCCTGAGCTGGTAGCGGGAGATATCGCCGGGCTGCTGGCCGGGGAGGGGCTAATCGGGGCGCGGGCCGTTCGGGCCGGGGATATTGCCGTGCTGGTTCGCACCAATATCCAGGCGGCCCAGATCCAGGCCGCTTTGCGGAGCCGGGGCATCAACGGCGTGCTGCAGAGCAGGGCCAGTGTCTGGGCCAGCCCCGAAGCGCAGGAAGTCTTAAGGCTTCTTGCGGCGGTGGCCGAACCGGGCAACGAGCAACTGCTCCGCAAGGCGTTGGCCACGACGATGCTTGGCTTTACCGGGCCTGATCTTGAGCGGCTCAATCAGACGGAAACAGAGCTGTTCGGACTTATGGAGCGGCTTTCTTTCTGGCAGGGGGTCTGGCAGAAAAACGGGGTCATGCGGATGCTGCTGGCGGCCTGGCAGGAGCATGGCGTTACCGGGCGTTTGCTTCTGCTGGCAGACGGCGAGCGCCGCCTGACCAATCTGCGGCATCTCGCCGAATTGCTCCAGGAGGCGGAGAGCCGGAATCATCTCAGCCCGGCCATGCTGGTTGACTGGTTCAGCCAGGCCCTTGCCGCAAGCGAGAGCGGAGAGGAGGCGGAGCTGCGTCTGGAAAGCGACGAGGATGCCGTGCAGCTGGTTACCATCCACCGCAGTAAGGGGCTGGAGTATCCGGTGGTCTATTGCCCCTATCTTTTCCTGGGGGGCGGCGGCGCAGGCAGGCAGCCCTTTGTCAGTCTCCATGACCCGGAGGCTGGCTGGCAGGGCAGGATTGTCTTGTTCCCAGACGAGGAGGCCAGAGCCCTGGCCGCAGCCGAGCGGTTTGCCGAAGAGCTGCGGCTTGCCTATGTGGCCCTGACCCGGGCCCGGCATTGCTGCCAAGTTCTCTGGGCCCCGGTCAACGGGTACGAGGCCAGCGCCCTGGCCTGGCTTCTGCATGGAGACCAGGCCCTGCCCGAAGAAGCCGCCAGTCCGGAGGCGTTGTCACAACACCTCAAGGGCTACACGGCCCAGGAGTTGCTGGCTCGGCTTCAGGAGCGCGCCAGGGCGGGCGAAGGCTGGCAGGTTCGGCAGCTGCAACTGGTCTCTGGCTTGGCAGGTGAAGCGGCCAGGGCGATGGTGCCGCAGCCCCTGGCCTGTCGCACGCCAAGCCGCAAGCTTGCCCAGGTATGGCGGATCGGCAGTTTTTCCCATCTCAGCGCCCAAAGCGGCCATGATCCTGGGGCGCGGGAGCCGGAAGCCTGGATTACAGGCCCGGCTGAAGAAGCAGCCTCTGCCGAGCTGCCGCTTAAGGCCGCTTCTTCGCTGCCGCTGGCCCAGTTTCCCAAGGGGCCGGTGGCCGGGAATTTCTTTCACCAGCTTTTTGAAACCGTCTCTTTTCAGAGCGAGGACTCCGCGCCGTTGCGGGAGCAGGTGCGCGAGCAGCTTCTGGGTTACGGGTATGCGGAACTGTGGCTGGCCCCGGTCTGCCGGGCCTTCGTCGAGGTTATCAAGACCCCGCTGCGGGCAACGGATCCCTTTTGTCTGGCGGATATCGTCGACAATCAGCGCCTCATCGAGATGCCTTTTACCTTTCCCGTGGGTGCAGGGCAGGGCGAGGAGACCAGCCTGTCCGCCGAGCTTCTGGCCCGCCCGTTTATTGACCATCCCCAGGGGATTCCGGCCGGGTATGCCGAGGCCTTGCGCTGCCTGCCCTTTATTCCTCTGCGCGGTTTTCTCAAGGGATTTATTGATCTGGTCTGCGTCTTTGAGGGCAGATGGTATCTGTTTGATTACAAGAGCAATCATCTTGGCGACAACCGGGAGGATTACGCCAGGGCCAGACTGCCTGCGGCCATGGCCGGGCATCATTACTTCCTGCAATATCACCTCTACACCGTGGCCCTGCACCGTTATCTGGCCTGCCGCCTGCCCGGCTATGACTATGAGCGGGATTTCGGCGGGGTCTTTTATCTGTTTTTCAGGGGGATGCACCCGGACTCCGGGCCGGAATTCGGGGTGTATGCCGACTTGCCGCCTCTGGCCCGGATTGAACAGCTTTCGGGGATCTTCCAGAGCCTGGCGGGGGAGGGCGCATGAGCAGGGAGATTGAACAGCTCATTGCCAGCGGCAATCTGGATCAGTTTGACCGCTATTTTGTCAGAGCCCTCCAGCGGCTGGCCCCAGCCGCTGGCCGCCGCACCCTTGTCCTTGCCGCCCTTACCCGAAAGGCGGTGGGCAATGGCCATCTCTGCCTTGATCTCAAACGGTTGGTGAATGGAACCTCTGAAAAAAATCCCCTCCCCCCAGGCGGGGGAGGGCTAGGGAGAGGGGGAAACACCGACGATGCAGGCAGCTCACCACTTCACCTGCCCCCCGGCCCCCTTCCATCAAGGGAGGGGGAGTCAATCGAGTCCTCGCTGGCAGAGCTGATCGCAGAACTTGCGGCCAGCCCGCTGCTGAGCCGGGATGGCAATCTTGCCCCCTTGGTGCTAGAAGGAGAGCGACTGTACCTGCACCGCTACTGGTCTTACGAGGAGGATCTGCGGCGAGAGATTCAGGCCAGGGCGACAGACCAGGTGGCGGTGCAAGAGGATCTGCTTGCCGCCTGTCTGGCCCAGCTTTTTACCGGCACGGCGCAGGAGGCCAAACAGCGCGAGGCCTGCGCCGGGATCTTTCGGGCGCGCCTTGGCCTGATCACCGGCGGGCCTGGCACCGGCAAAACCACCCTGGTCGCGAAATATCTGGCCCTGCTTTTGCTCTATGCCAGGGGGGCAGGAGAGCCGCCGCCCCGCATCCTGCTGCTTGCCCCCACTGGCAAGGCGGCGGCCCGTCTCACTGAGTCCTTGCAGGAAAAAAGGGGGGAGCAGCCGCTGATCGAGGAGCTGTTTGCGGCCCTGCCCGCCAAGGCGGCGACCATCCATCGGGCTTTGGGCTACCGGCCTGAGAACCCGGCCACCTTCCGCCATAACCGGGAAAATCCCTTAGCCTGCGAGGTGGTGGTGGTTGACGAGGCCTCTATGATCGACGCGGCCCTCATGGCCAAGCTGTTCGCCGCCGTGCCGTCTGCGGCAAGAATTGTCCTGCTTGGCGATAAGGATCAGCTGGCCTCGGTTGAGGCAGGCTCTATCCTGGGGGATATCTGCGCTGCGGCCATGGAGGGTGGGCCGGGGAAAAATCCGCTGGCCCGTTGCCTTGTCCGGCTTACGGAAAGCTTCCGCTTTTCCCCGCAGGAGGGGATTGGCGCCCTGGCCTGCGCCATACAAGCCGGTCAGGCGGAGGAGGCAGGCGCCCTTGCCCGGCAGGGCTCGGCAGAGGTCAGTCTGTTGCCGCCTCTGGGGCAGGATGATCCGGCCCATCCCCTGGCGGAGATGATTCTGGCCGGATATCGCCCCTTTCTGGAGGCGGCTGATCCCTTTGCGGCCCTGGAGCTGTTTGCCCGTTTCCGGCTGCTCTGTGCCCACCGGACTGGGCCGATGGGGGTCTCGTTTCTGAACAGGTATGCGGAAAAGGTTCTTGCCCGCCACCGGTTGCTTGAGCCGAATAATACCCCGTGGTACAAGGGCCGGCCGGTGCTGATTCAGGCCAACTCTTACCCCTTGCGCCTTTTTAACGGCGAGACCGGCATTATCTGGCCTGGGGAAGACGGCGAGGGCCTCAAGGCCTTTTTCTTCGCGGAAGGCAGGGAAGGGGTGCGCAGCTTTTCTTTGCGCCAACTGCCTGCCCATGAAACCGCCTTTGCCATGACCATTCATAAAAGTCAGGGCTCTGAATTTGCTCGGGTGGCCCTGATCCTGCCCGGCGAGGATTCGGCTCTCTTGAGCAGGGAGCTTTTGTACACCGGGATCAGCCGGGCCAAAAGTCAGATCGTTCTGGTTGGCCGGTCTCAGGAGATCGAGGCGGCGGTGGGCCGAAGGGTGGAGCGGGCCTCGGGCCTTGGCGAAAAATTGAGCAGAGACAGCGAGGAGCCTAAATGAGACAGATCTTCAACCGGATTTTCAAGCCAAAAACCGCGCCCCAGGTGGAGGCGAAATTCCAGCAGGCCTTGACCTGCCAGCAACAAGGGCAATTGACCCAAGCGCAAATCCTCTGCGCAGAAATTTTGCAGGTGCAGCCCGATCATTTCGCGGCCCTCCAGTTATGGGGCGAAATTGTCTTGCAGGCGGAAGATCCACAAAAGGCGCTGGAATTGTTTGATAAATCGCTGGAGATCTATCCCGAAAATCCTGCCTGTTACAATAACCGTGGTCTTGCCCTTAGAGAACTCACGCAGTTCGAGGCGGCCCTGGCCAGTTATGACCAGGCCCTTGCCCTTAAACCTGACTATGCCAAGGCCTGGCGAAACCGTGGCATTGCCCTTAGAGAACTCGGGCAGTTCGAGGCCGCCATAGCCAGTTATGATCAAGCCCTTGCCCTTAAGCCTGATTATGCGGAAGCTTATTATAACCGTGGCAATGCCCTTCAGGAGCTTAAGCAGTTTGAGGCCGCCGTAGCCAGTTATGAACAGGCCACTACCCTTAAGCCTGACTATGTGCAAGCCTATAACAACTGTGGCCTTGCCCTTCAGGAACTAAGGCAGTTTGAGGCCGCCGCAGCCAGCTACGATCAGGCTCTTGCTCTGAAGCCTGACTATGCGCAAGCTTACAACAACCGGGGCCTTGCCCTTCAGGAACTCAAGCAGCTGGAGGCCGCTGTAGCCAGTTATGATCAGGCTCTTGCCCTTGAGCCTTGTTTTGCCGAAGCCTGCAACAACCGGGGCAATGTCCTTCGGGAGCTCAAGCAGCTGGAGGCCGCCCTGGTCAGTTATGATCAGGCCCTTGCCCTTGAGCCTGACTATGCGGAAGCCTGCATCAACCGCGGCATTGTCCTTCAGGAACTCAAGCGGTTCGAGGATGCCCTGGCCAGCTATGACCAGGCCCTTGCCCTTAAGCCTGACGATGCGCAAGCCTGCAACCTTCGTGGGCTTGCCCTTCAGGAACTCAAGCAACCAGAGGCCGCCGTGGCCAGTTATGACCAGGCCCTTGCCTTTAAGCCTGACTATGCGGAAGCTTGCTACAACCGTGGCAATGCCCTTCAGGAACTCAAGCAATTGGCGGCCGCCGTGGCCAGTTATGATCAGGCTGTTGCCCTTAAGCCCGGCTATGCGGAAGCCTGGTACAACCGTGGCCTTGTCTTCCAGGAACTCAAGCAACTGGAGGCCGCCGTGGTCAGTTATGATCAGGCCCTTGCTCTTAAGCCTGACTATGTGAAGGCCTGCATACTCCGTGGTATTGCGCTCCATGGACTCAAGCAGATGGAGGCCGCTTTGGCCAGTTATGATCAGGCCCTTGCCCTTGAGCCTGACTGTGCGGAAGCCTGCAACTTTCGTGGCCTTGTCCTCCAGGAACTCAAGCAGCTGGAGGCCGCTGTGGCCAGTTATGATCAGGCCCTTGCCCTTAACCCTGACGACGCGGAAGTCCATTACAACCGTGGCATCGCCCTCTATTTTCTTAAGCAGCATCAAGCAGCTGTTGCAAGCTACGATAAGGCCCTGGCCATCAACCCCGATTATGAGTTCTTGTCTGGACTGCGACTGCACACGAAGATGCACCTTTGTGATTGGAAAGATGCAGAACCTCAACTCACAGAACTGATTCAAAAAATTCAAGGCAACGAAAAGGCGGCCACGCCATTCTCTGTTCTAGCCCTGAGCGATTCTTTGTCTTTGCAGCGTAAGGCCGCGGAGATCTGGGTAACGGCGATGTATCCCGAAAATCCTTTGCTTGGCGAGATAGAAAAGTATCCCCGGCACGAGAAGATTCGCCTCGGCTACTTTTCCATGGATTTTAGAATCCATCCCGTTTCTTTCCTGACAGCGGAGCTTTTTGAACTTCACGATAGAAACCGCTTCGAAATTATCGCCTTTTCTTGTGGAGTAGGCACCAAAGATGAGATGCGCCAAAGGCTGGAGGGCGCTTTTGATGAGTTTATCGAGGTCAGGCATAAATCCGATCAGGAAATAGCTGAGATGGTCAGGCGGATGGAGATTGATATCGCCATTGACCTGGCCGGGCATACCGCTGATTCCCGTACAGGCATCTTTGCCATGCGGGCAGCTCCCGTGCAGGTCAACTTCCTTGGTTACCCGGGAACCATGGGCGCCGATTACCTGGATTATCTGATTGCCGACAGGCAGCTCATCCCTGAAGGGGCTGAAATTCACTACGCTGAAAAGATCGTCTATCTGCCCAGCTTTCAGCCAAACGACAGAAAACGCAAGATCTCCGACAGGGTGTTCACCAGGGCAGAACTTGGCCTACCCGAGTCTGGCTTTGTCTTCTGCTGCTTTAACAACAACTACAAGATCACGGCCAGCGCCTTTGCCGGCTGGATGCGCATCTTAAGGCAAGTGGAGGGCAGTGTCCTGTGGCTCTATACGGACAACTCTACGGCAGTCAACAACCTCCGCCAGGAGGCTGTGCAGCTGGGGGTTGAGGCGCAGCGCCTGGTGTTTGCCCAGATGCTGCCTGCCCCTGAATATCTGGCCCGCTACCGTTATGCCGACTTGTTTTTAGACACCCTGCCTTTTAACGCCGGGACAACGGCCAGCGATGCGCTCTGGGCCGGGTTGCCGGTGTTGACCTGCCCAGGGGAAGCCTTTGCCAGCAGGATGGCGGCAAGCCTGCTTACCGCCATCGAAATCCCGGAGCTGATTGCCAGAACGCCAGAGGAGTACGAGGCGCTGGCGGTGGAGTTGGCCACAAATCCAGAACGGCTCAGAGCCATCAGGCAGAAGCTGGAGCGCAATCGCCTGACCACCCCGCTGTTTGACAGCCGACTGTTTGCCAGATATTTCGAAGAGGCCTGCACCAAGATGTACGAACGCTGGCACGCAGACCTGCAGCCGGAGCATATTTATGTTTCCGAAGGCAGAGGACAAAGCTTCTCCTCTGTGTCTTCCGCAACTGAGGATTGACCTTCCGGCGGCTTTTTACGGTTTCAGCAGTAGTCACGACTCCATTCATTTCTTATCCCCAAAGGGTATAAGTTTCGTTTGAACAGGCAAGCTGTTCAACTCAGCTTTAAAAATCTTTCTCCCGCCACGTTCCCGTGCTTGCTTTTTGCCGCTAGGCTTTTCATAATAGAATGGCAACCAGGAAGCGAAGTAGAACAATCCCCCTCTCTTCAGGAATTCCATGAAACTGAAACCGAAGGTTCTGGCCATGATCCTTGCCGGAGGGCGCGTTGACGAGTTGGACGTGCTCACCGCCTATCGGCCCAAGTCGGCTGTCCCCTTTGGCGGCTTTGCCAGGATGATCGATTTTGCCTTGAGCAATCTCATGCACTCTGGCCTGGAGCGGGTCGCTATCCTCAGCCAGTACCGGAGCTTTTCCCTGATCAGTCATATCGGTGTCGGCGCGGCCTGGGACATGACCGGCCGTCATCGCGGGGTCTCCATTCTCCCTCCCTCGCAAGGCTCGGGGCAGAGCAGCTGGTACCGGGGTTCAGCTGACGCCATCCATCAGAATCTCGATTTTGTCCAGTATCACGATCCGGAAATCATCCTGGTGCTCTCCGGGGATCATGTTTACCAGATGGATTACCGGGATATTATCCAGTACCATCGGGATAAGGATGCCGATCTGACTATGGCCTGCCTGCAGGTACCCATGGCTGAGGCCAGCCGGTTCGGGGTGGCGGAAATCGACGACGAGGACGGCGAGCGCGGCGGCCGCATCCTTCAGTACCAGGAGAAACCTGCCAATCCCAGCTTCAACTGGGCCTCGCTCACCGTGTACTGTTTCAAGCCTTCGGTGCTCTATGAGGCGCTGGAGATCAACGCCAGGGAGGATGATTCCTTCGAGTTTGGCCGGGATATTCTGCCCCGGATCATGGCGAGCCAGCGCAAGGTGTATGGCTTCAAGTTCCGTGGCTACTGGGGATACACCCGCACCATTGCTGAATACTGGCAGACCAATATGGACCTGTTGGGGCCGGAGCCCAAGATCCCGCTTGAGGATTGGGGCATTCGCACCAACCTGGAACATCGGGCGGTACGCGACTGCCAACCTCTCAAGGTGGGGCCAGGGGCCAGCATCAAGAACAGTCTGGTCTATAACGGCTGTGTTGTGGAGGGGCGGGTGGAAAATTCCATCCTCTTTCCCGGGGTGCATGTCAAGTCCGGGGCGCAGGTAAGGAATTCCGTGCTTTTTTACGATAATGTGGTGGGGCATGGCGCCATTCTCGACACGGTGGTGAGCGATGTCAACGTGACCTTTGGGGCCAGGGTGCGGATCGGCGAGTCAGGGCCGCCCCAGGCGGACAAGGTGACGGTGATCGGCTGGAACAACCATCTGCTCAATGGCATGCTGGTCGGCTCCGGCTGTACCCTGCACCCGAATCTGCGTCCGGAACAGATGGTTGGGGAAATCAAAAACGGCGAGGTGATTCGATGATCCAAGGCGACAACACCCTGGTTCTCCTGCTGGCCGGCGGGGTTGGCAGCCGCCTCAATGTCCTGGTGCAGACCAGGGCCAAGCCGGCGGTGCCCTTTGCCGGGGTTTACCGGATCATTGATTTTTCCTTGAGCAACGTGATGAATTCGGGCTTAAGCCAGGTCGGGGTGCTCACCCAGTACAAGCCCCTTTCCCTGATGCGCCATCTTGGCACCGGCGAGGCCTGGGATTTTACGGGTCGCACCAGAGGGATCAAGATCCTCCCGCCCCGCACCGGGTTTCAGGATTCAGACTGGTACAAGGGCACCGCCGACGCGGTCCGTCAGAATATCGACTTCATCCGGGCGCATCCGGCCAGGGAGACGGTCATTCTCTCCGGGGATCATATCTACCGCATGGATATCGATGACATGCTCCGTTTTCACCGGCGGAAAAAGGCCCAGGTGACCATCGCCATGATGGTGGTGCCGCTTTCAGAGATCCACCAGTTCGGGGCTGGCATCACCAATGCCGAGGGCCGCATTATTGAATGGGAGGAAAAACCGACAGTGCCTCGCACCGACCTGGCTTCCATGGGAATCTACGTCTTTGACACGGAATATCTGCTCAAGCTGCTGGAAGAGGATCGCGAGGAAGTGGATTTTGGCATGCACCTTATCCCCAAAGCCATTGAACGAGATAATGTTTTTGCCTACCCCTTTCATGGTTACTGGCGGGATGTGGGCACGATCCAGGCGTACTGGGAGGCGAATATGGATCTGCTGAAAGTTGATTCGGAGATCTCCCCACAGGCCTGGGGCATCCGGCCAAACCCCTATGCGGGACGGCTGGCGGTGGATCGTTGCCCCGCCCGTTTTACCAACGGCTGCCTGGTGGAGGGCTCCATGATCTCCGCCGGCTGTGTTATCGAGGGCGAGGTGATCAATTCGATGCTTTCGCCTGGGGTGCGGGTGGGGAAGAACGTTCGAATCAAGGACTCCATCATTCTACACGACTGCGTTTTAGAGGAAGGAGCGGTGGTTAACCTGGCCATTCTCGACAAAAGAGTCCGGGTAGGTCAGGGGGCGGTGGTTGGACAGGGCGAAGACAAGGTTACGCCCAACAAGGTCTGCCCCAAGCATCTCTACACCGGGATCACCATGATCGGCAAGGAGGCTGAGGTGCCGGCCCGGGCCGTGATCGGGCGTAACTGCGTGGTGACGCCCTTCCGCAAGGCCGGGGATTTTCCCTCGCTGGTTATCGCTACCGGGGAAACTATCTGAGGATTGCGGTTTGCGGGCAGGGCCTTGCCAGTCAGGATTCATACGTCTTCCCGGCTGCTGCTGCTTTTCGTATTCTGCTCCTTCTTGTTTCTCATGGATTGTAAGTTGGATTCACTAGTGTCCCAACGTTTAGCTGAATAATAACAGCTGGTTACATTTTTTGTCGACCTTAGTTGTGTATTCTTCTTTTGTAAGTACTTGTAATAACGGCATTCTCTCAAAAATGGTCACGCTCAAGA
>Ga0208863_1000889_pt1 | contig 23000 bp, 27 predicted proteins | sample RifOxyD3_FD_184040 | JGI IMG/M metagenome (GOLD analysis project Ga0208863, IMG submission 184040) | Soil microbial communities from Rifle, Colorado - Rifle Oxygen_injection D3 (SPAdes) | ecosystem: Environmental > Terrestrial > Deep subsurface > Rock core/Sediment | place: Rifle, Colorado...
TAAAAACTCGTTCAGGGGCGGTCAACACGCCAAGAAAAGGCAACACTGCCCCGATGCTGAAAATTTCCGCAAACGAGGAAATAATCATCAAAAAAAGAAGGAGCCAAAGCTGAACCCGCCGTCTTTGGTTGATGTGAAGCCAAAGACGACTGAGTAGCTGAATGATTGGTTGGGTTGATTGCACGGGATTATTGGGAGGAAGTTGGTATTTTAGTATAATTGGGTGCAGGGAATTCCGCAGGAACAATCGGTGAATAAATCGGGTCGGAATAAATCGCACAGGATCAGGGTCAGGCTTCCAAGTTGTCAAGTTGGGCTAAATCGGCTTCCAGTTCGGCGATCTGTTGCTGGGGATCTTCGTATTCGGCCAGCTTGCGCGTGAGGAAACGTTTGGTTACTCCAGACGCTCCTAAGAAATTAAGTACGTCAGCCTTGCTTCGTTTGTTGACATGACTCATTTTTAGCAATTCCCGACTTCCGGACATTCTATCATCCCGTGGAACGAGTTCCGGGGACAGTATCAATAACTCCCGATATAAAATCAAGAGATTGGTCAATCCAACAAATTAGGATGATTGTCTCTAAGCCATGGCAGTACAACCTGCCGCAATTCTTCCACAAACGCAATCAACTCATCTGCCTCCCCTTTGCTTACGACACCAATTTGGTCATATTCGGCAATATTTCTTTTGGCACGACACGTATCCATATATTGAGCGTCTGGGTTCCTGGCTTTCCCCAAAATTATCGGCAAAGCCTGAATAGTTCGATAGTGCTGCAAGGTGCGTTCGGCCTTGTATCCTTCAGCGTATAGAGAATAGCACAAAGTTTGAGCGCGGCATTATAGGCAATACCAAACTGCCAGTCGTTGGAAACACCGCCTTCCTTGGCATCCTTCAAATCCCGATCGACAATCTTCAGTAGGTTGTCGATTTCCTCTGGACTCGTCACATGTTGGCGAAGCCATCCATTATCAGCCCATTGTTTCAAACTCATCCTGATTCCCAATAATGAATATTTTACGTGAAGCAACAACATGGGTAATAAAATGATCATCGTCGACTTTGCGGGCGATTAAATCTTCAACACTCATGACATGGGGGTTAATTTCTCTGCCAAGCTGCTCTGACACCCCAGTCAACAGTCCCACTAAATCCCGCAGACCAAGCCTGCCAATAACCAGCAGATCAATATCACTGCCTGCCGTTTCCTCATTCCTGGCTATGGAACCGAACACAAAGGCAAATTTGATGTCGGGACTTTTCCCCAATGCCTGCCGCAAGACGTCAACAAGCCCCACAGTTTTAAGAACCAAGCCGTGAATTTCGGAATATAAAGGATGTCCAATATTGGCACGGTAATAGGTGCGGTTGCCATCTTTTCTGGGCAAAATCAAATCCAAGCGGCGCAACCTCGCCAATTCGGTTTGCATAGTGCCGATAGCACAGCCCGCCTGCCTTGCCATCTCGCGCATGTGTAACTCCGAATTATTTGCCCCAAAAAGAAGTCGCAATAGTTCCGCTCGGACTTTTGATGAGAGGAATTCAGATAATATGCTCATGTTGTATGCTCATATCATACAATTGTACTGAGTAGCAAGTCATTTACCATGCCAACGTGACAAGGGGAGAGAAGGGAACGCTGCTTGCTATCTTGCTAATTTAAATCAGTCTTGTCAGGTTAAAACAATTCTCCGGACCATAACATGTTGCAAAATGTTTCCACAGGCAGAATGTCAATGCCATCCTCTGTCTGTCGCGGCCTTGACTCCAGGCAGACGACGATGGCGCGACCCACCTCTGGTTGGTCTTCTTTTATAGCCCGGATTCCCTTCAGGTGGTCGGTGGTAATCTTTGCCGATGACTTTGCTTCAATTACCACGGCCAAGTCGTTGACAACAAAATCCACCTCAAGCCCGCTTGCCAGACGCCAGTAACTCAGCTCGGCAAAAGATTCGCTATACAGGTTGTAGGCACTGAGCTCATGGAAACACCAATTTTCAAAAGCTTTACCATACAGCTCCGAACCCGGCTCCAAGCTCCCCCGCTTGGCAAGAAAATTCACCACACCTACATCGGAAAAATAAAATTTCGGTGCACCGATCACTCTTCTCTTGGGGCGTTTTCGGTAGGCGGGCAACCACTTGCCCAACAAGGTATCTTCCAGGATGGTGAAATATTGTTTGATGGTCTGGCTGGAAACTCCACAATCCCGGGCAATGGTGGAATAGTTGACCAGCTCCGTATCGGAAAGCGAGGCGAGATTGAGAAAGCCTGAAAACACAGGCAGGTTGCGGACGAGTCCCTCGGCGGCTATTTCTTCTTTTAGGTAATCAGCCACATACGCATTCAAGCGCCTCTTGGGGTCGGAGGCGAGATAGATACTGGGCAGATAGCCATGATTGAGCATCCGCCCGAAATCCCACTGCGCCCCTAATTCCATGGAAACAAATCCCTGCAGCTCATAGCGAATAGCCCTGCCGCCGAGCAGGTTGGCATGGCCGCGCCGCACCTTTCTCGCGCTGGAGCCAGCCAGGGCAAAGCGCACCCGGCGATTCTCATGGAGCCATTGCACCTCGTCCAGCAGTGCCGGTACTTTCTGCACCTCATCGATAACCACAAACGGCGGGCTTTCATAGGCCCGGAGCTCTTCACGGAGCAATTCAGGACGTTCAAGGTAACGCCGGTATTCCTCGGCCTTCAGCAGATCGACCCAGAACGCGTCGGGATATCTCTCACGCAAAAGGGTTGTCTTGCCTGTCTGACGGGGCCCCCAGAGGAAAAAAGTCTCTTCTCCTGGATGGGGCAATGTCAACCGCCGGGGGATCATTTTTTCATACCCTCACAGATATTTTCGGAACACTATATTAAATTATCATGATAATTTCAATTACAAACGTGATATGTTCGCGGGCTTCATGGGTCTCGGAGAGTTCTGGGGGACATCATACCGAACTATCGCCGAGGGAGTTTCGGAGGGCCAGGATGGGGTCACCGGGGGGGAAACGGAAATTTATCAGACGCCACTTTAAGACTGATCCGAGGCCAGCCAGTCTTCGTGTCCGTAGCGAACCCGCACGATCAGCACATCCCGATTTCCTTCGACAAGATAAATAATCAGATGCGAGCCGTAGGGATAAACACGAACGGGAGGAGAGATTTCCAAACGATTTCTGGCTAATTCGGGATTGTCGGAAATGAGCTGAAAGATCCCATCCAATCCGGCATGATACTTTTCTGCTTGACCGAAGCCAAACTTGCGGGCACCTTCGCTGAAGAGGGCGCTGATATCTTCAGCGGCCTTGCGCGTCAGTCTATAGGCCATGATCCTGCTTTTTCGCTTCCGCTTGCAAGCGGAAGAAATTTAGGATGGCAACCATAGACTGATCGCTGATGCCGCTTCCCAGGCCTTCGCTTACCAGCCTCTGCATTTCAACAATCTTGACGGTCTGCTCCTGGTCTCTGCGGATAAGGTCGCGAACATAATCGCTGGCATTGCTGTAGCGCCCGGTATGAGCCTGTACCTCGACCCAGCGTTTCATCTGGTCGGGAAGAGAAACATTCATTGTGGTCATATAAGTACCTCCGCAACCACAATGCCATGAGTTGACAAAGATTGCCAACAATTATTGGAACAATCAAGGACATACCACGTTTTACGTGTCGTTCCCGGGGGGGACATTCGTGTAAAAGGCATCAAAGGAGACGCTCCTAAAAAATTCGGTAGGTCAGCCTTTCTCCCTTTGTTAACATGACTCATTTTCAGCAATTCCCGACTTTCGGGGCTCATCTGGGTAACGTTGTTTGCTATTTTTCTATTGGGCATAGGGCTTCTCCCACATGCTTGAGCGGGAGGAACTTCAAACAATTCTTGAAAATCAGGAGGGGATGCCTCAATCTGTTCGGCTTGAATGCATCCCTTTGACTTTTGCTATTCGCAAGATTAACTTAGCCTTAATTGTCGATGTCTTTCAAAAACGGTAAGTATTTCTAAGATATCCCCCTTGAATCTATACACAATGCGGTATCCTCGGTAAATAAGCTCTCGCATATTGAGATTGCTTATTTCCGGCACGCCTCTTCCGCTTCTCGGGTTATCTGCCAAAATTGTCTCAACATGGTCGATCAGGGAATCAACAAACCGAACAGCGCGCTCCCGGCTGTCACGTGCGATAAAATCCTCGATCTCAACCAGATTTTCACTGGCTTCTCGTGACCATGTTATTATCATGAGGAAGACATGCTTCTTCGTTCTTTCAGAAATTTTCGCAGTTCATCAGTTGTTTGGATTCGCCCGTCTTCTGCATCTGCTATACCCCTTTCGACAGAATCAAGAAATGATTTACGGTATACCAATTCATCGTAATCCGAAGCTGACAACAATACCCCAGCTGGTTTGCTGTTTTGAGTAATAATGAGAGGATGCCCAGATACCTGAAGAGTCTTGAACCATTTGGAAATATTTGTTTTAAACTCCGCAATCGGGACAATATCATTACTGATTGAAATAGTTTTCATGGTAACCCCCTTAAATTAATCTGCCTATTGGCTTAAATATAGATCAAAATAGAGACCAACGCAAGGTTGTTTGGGGTTCCGTGGAGTTGGTGTTCCGGGACGCTCCAAAGAAATTAAGTAACTCAAAACCTCCAGCTTAAAATCGATAACAAGCAGGGGACGGCAACTTACAATCTAAGGAATTGCCCTTCTGTTCATCTATTGAACACACGGTCTCTACCCTGCTCATTGGGTTTTGGCATGAGTTTTTTTGTAGCGATGAGATACTGCTCGTAGCTCATTGCTCATCGCTAGTCGCTCGCAACTTCTGTTGCAGGTCCGCCTTTATTTCTTGCCAGGTCAGCCCAATAAGACTCCTGGGATCCGGCTCCAGATCAGCGTCATCAAAATAGGCCAGACTTTTGGTGACCGTGAAGCTGTTGTGTTTTTGATATTTTTCCTCAAAGAAGGCAAGGAGCTCCGGCAATGAAAAGCGGGAAAGCAGGGTATGGATGTCGTAGAAATCCTTTTTCGCACCTCGATTTGCAACCGCATTGAGCTTCATGGCTGCGATATCTTCAAGCGAAAAAAGGCGGATTCCTTCTACGATGATCAAAGGTCTCAATCTCGGATAGTTGTGCCGGATAAAATCGGTTTTTACCGATGATCCCCGGATCTTTATAAACATGGACAGCGAATTAACCGCGGAGGATATGTCGTCAATTTCGAAAGATGGTCTCAATCTCTCGAACAGGCCCCAGGAGTCAAATTCCTGATCAATCAAAAAATCCAGATCAATGGAGATTCTGTGACCCATCTGCAGGGCGAGGGCAGTACCGCCGGCAAGGGCAAAAAAATCGAGCTCTTTTTCGGCCGTCAGCTTCCTGAGCAACTCAAAGGTTTCCGGGTGGATAGTCTTTAACTGCAGCATCGGAATTCGGCTTTCTCCAATCCCAAATAGACACTTAAAAAGCTGACGGTCTTCTTGTCCAGTGATCGTATCCTCACCGCCTCATCCCTGATTCTTTCTTTTCCATAAACCCTCTTGAGCAGTTGCCAATCTTGCCGATTGCCCCTGGAAACAACCCTTTCGATAATAAAACGGGCATGCTTTTCAAGGTCAAGGGTCTCAACTTGAACATCCCAGAATAAATTCTTATTAAATTCCATAGCAACCAAAGCTTTGAACGATGAGTGGGTTTTGCATTTGGCGCATTTGCAGTTGGGGTCTGACCAAGCTATCTACCCACCCAGCACAACACTCAAGACCAACACCCGCATCCGCCTCGGTTGCACAGGCCTTTTTGACTGAATAGCCGGCTGATCATATGCTTTTTCTCTTTATTGAGGGTCAAGGGGCAAGGTTTGGGGTTCATTTGCTTCGGTTGCGAATGGTACACAACAGCACTCAACCTTGCATATTTTTCCCCAACAGCAAGCTCTTCAAAACAGACCATGCTTACTTGAGGCGATAATGGCGGACTTTTTCAGGTATCCTTCATAAGCCAAGACAATACCATCCCGCAAAGAGGTCTTCGCCTTCCAGCCCAGTTGCCTCAGCTTGCTCACCTCCAGCAACTTTTGCATCGTCCCATCCGGTTTGGCAGCATCAAAAGTAAGTCTGCCGGTAAAGCCAACAACATCCCGGATCAACTCCGCTAACTCACAGATGGTCAAGTCTTCTCCGCAACCCACGTTTACCAGCGGCGGTTGTTTATTGCTGAACAGCGGCTGCAACTTTTCTTCCGGCTGCTCCAGCAAATACAGGCAGGCTTCCGCCATATCATCGCTATAGAGAAACTCACGACGCGGCATGCCAGTACCCCATAAAACTACTTCAGATTCACGCGACAAGGGATGAGGCACAAGACTCAAGTTGCAAGCCTCAAACAGAGAAACTTTCAAGTCGGTCGGGATAGGGCCGTGGATGGCTTCGTCCCGGTTGATACCATCGAGATCGCCCGTTTGCGCAAGTTTAGCCAGATGAAGTTTACGGATCATGGCGGGCAGTACATGAGAATTGTTCAGATCATAGTTGTCATTCTGACCATAGAGATTTGTGGGCATGACCGTCATAAACCTGGTGCCGTATTGCCGGTTATAGGCCCAGCACATTTCAATGCCGGCAATCTTGGCCAGGGCGTAGGGACGATTAGTGGGCTCCAGCGGACCGGTGAGGAGGTATTCTTCCTTCATCGGCTGTGGGCAGTCGCGCGGGTAAATGCAGGAAGAGCCAAGGAACAACAGACGTTTCACACCATATCTCCACGCGGCATGAATGACGTTAGTCTGGATAACGAGGTTGGTGTAGATGAATTCAGCCGGATAGGTGGCGTTGGCATGGATGCCGCCCACTTTGGCAGCGGCAAGCAAGACGTAATCGGGTTTTTCTCGCTCGAAAAAAGCTTCCGTAGCGGTCTGATTGGTCAGGTCGAGTTCCGCATGTGAACGTGTAAGCAGGTTAATATATCCACCTGATTTCAAACGACGAATAAAGGCCGAACCGACCAGTCCACGATGACCGGCAATGTAAATTTTATCCTGCAGCTTCATCTAATCTCTACTCGTGACAATTCAGGACAGCATAACCGTGCTTTTTAACCAGTTCATCTCGCTCAGCAGCCAATAAATCTTCATGCACCATTTCTGCCACCAGTTCAGCAAAGGTAATTTTGGGTGTCCAGCCGAGTTTCTCTTTTGCCTTGCTGGGATCACCCAACAAGGTTTCAACTTCGGTGGGGCGAAAGTAGCGCGGGTCAACGGCAACGATGCACTTGCCACCCTCACCTCCTTCCCCTCTCCCAGAGGTAGAGGGGAAGAATCCTTTTTCATCCAACCCTGTGCCTTCCCAGTGGATGCTCATACCCAGTTCCTTGGCGGCGGCATTGACAAAATCGCGCACGCTGTACTGCACGCCGCTGGCGATGACGAAATCCTCTGGCTTGTCCTGCTGCAGCATCAGCCACTGCATTTCGACGTAATCCCTGGCGTGGCCCCAATCGCGCTTGGCATCCAGATTGCCGAGATAGAGACAATCCTGCAAGCCAAGTTTTATCCGGGCCAAGGCGCGGGTGATCTTACGAGTGACAAAGGTTTCACCCCGAACCGGGGATTCGTGATTAAAAAGAATGCCGTTGCAGGCATACATGCCATAGGCTTCGCGATAATTGACCGTGATCCAGTAGGCATAGAGTTTAGCAACCGCATAAGGCGAGCGGGGATAAAAAGGGGTGGTTTCTTTTTGCGGAGTTTCCTGCACCAGACCGTAAAGTTCTGAGGTGGAGGCCTGATAAAAGCGGGTCTTTTTTTCGAGGCCAAGGATGCGGATCGCTTCCAGCACCCGGAGCGTGCCCAGGGCATCGGAATTGGCGGTATATTCCGGCTCCTCAAACGATACCGCGACATGGCTTTGCGCCGCCAGGTTGTAAATCTCATCCGGCTGCACTTGCTGGATGATGCGGACCAGGCTGCTGGAGTCGGTCATGTCTCCGTGGTGCAGAAAAAAACGACGCTTTTTCTCATGCGGATCCTGGTAGAGGTGGTCGATGCGATCCGTATTAAAAAGCGAGGTACGGCGTTTAAGACCATGCACCTCATAACCTTTTTTCAAGAGAAACTCGGCAAGATACGCTCCATCCTGACCGGTGACGCCGGTGATTAATGCAACTTTTTTTGTTTGGCTCATTTCAATAATTTCCTTTATGCGGCTATCTGGTCTCAATGTTGCCCTCACCCGGCCTTCGGCTACCCTCTCCCAGAGGGCGCGGGGATAAAAAGGCATGCTACCGCCATGCGGGTGAACACCTGTTCAACCGTTGGCCAACAAAAACAGGGCGTTAACCAAAAAAAGCCAACACCGCCTGAACAGCTTATTGCCGCTGCACCCTGTCCACAGGCAGCGTGGCCTTTACCTGGCGATTGAGAAAATTCAAAAGCACCACAACATTATCCTGACCAGAAAACGAGTAAAACAGGCCCTGGGTCGAGGTATCATCATCAAGCCGCACCGCGACTGCAACGCCAGGAGTCAGCTCTTTTTTCTGTAGTTCCGCGAGCGAAACCGCTCCGCGCCCATCTTCTTTAGCCTGCAGATCAACGATGATCCAATCCGGCACCGGCAAGTAATGGTCGCCGAAACAGATCGGCCCGAGCGCGCCACGGGTGGAAGAGATTGCCACCCAATTCCGTTCTTCTGGAGCAAGATGCAAAAAAAGATAGCCAGGAAAGAATGGCTTAAGCTTCTCCTCTATCCGCCGGGCGTGTCTTACAATGGTCAGCATCATGGGCAGATAAACCGCATACCCCTGCCGCTGATAATGCAGCCGGGCGACCTGTTCTTTTTGGGGCTTGGCGCGGATGGCGAACCACTCTCTTGCGGCGTCTTGTTTCATGCAAGGCTATAAAATACTGGTTTCAAAAGACTCTCCCGTAGCGGACACGACAGAAAGATCATTTTTTATCTCTGGCGGAGAGGGTGGGATTCGAACCCACGGACCTGATCTCTCAGGTCAAGCGATTTCGAGTCGCTCCCGTTCGGCCACTCTGGCACCTCTCCGTTTCTTCTTACCTTAAAAAAATCCTTGAGCAAGGTGGCGCTCTCTTCAGCCAGCAGACCGCCTTCCACTACCAGCACATGATTAAGCCGCGTATCCTGACCAACCTGAAAAAGAGAAACGACCCCACCAGCCTTGGAATCGACGGCCCCATAAACCAGGCGGCTCACCCGGGCGTGCACCAAGGCACCGGCGCACATTACACAAGGTTCAAGGGTAACATAGAGGGTGGTGTCGGGCAATCGGTAATTGCCTTTGCATCGGCCTGCCTGCCGCAACACCAGCATTTCCGCGTGTGCTCCTGGGTCGCATAGTTCGATGGTACGGTTGCCATTCTGGGCGATGATCTGTCCGGCGTTGTCCACCAGCACTGCGCCGATGGGCACCTCGCCTCTTGCTGCCGCAAGCCTCGCCTCGAATATGGCGATTCCCATGTAATAAGCGGGTGAGTTCTCCGCCAGAAAATCTGCCACCTTACGCGCTTTCCGACGCCCGTTTCAGTCGGTTGGCGTAATTTGCGGCCTCCCAACCAGCCACACACCCCTCGCCCACCGCCTTGGCCATCTGCCAGGGAGGCCCAGCGATATCGCCAGCCGCATAGATGCCGGGAATGTTGGTTTCCTGCTTCTTGTTGGTCTCGATATAGGAGAAAGTTTCCGTGTCGAGCAGGACCCCTACGCTGGTGGCAAGCTCCATGGCTCCCTTGGCCCCAAGTTCGATAAAAACCCCATCCACCGCCAGGGTTTGGCCATTGTCCAGCACAAGTCCGCTCACCGCCTTTTCACCGGCAATCTCCTTGACCCAAACTCCCGTATGCACCACAACGGAACTGGCAGCCAGCTTTTCCGCAAGCTCCCTGGTGACCGCCAGGCCCTTGCAGACCAGATGCACCTCAGAGGCATACTTGGTGAGGGTTAAGGCGCCGTCCACCGCTGCCGATTCATTGCCCACCACAGCAACTTTAGCCTTACGATAAAAGTTGGCATCGCAATCCACACAATAACTGACCCCACGCCCCAACAGCTCCTTCTCACCCGGCACTTTCAGCTTTTTACGCGCGGTACCGGTAGCAATGAGCAAAGTTCTGCTCGTGACCTGACGCCCGCTTTCCCCTTTGACAATAAACTTCTCGCCCTCCTGAGCAAGGGATAAAACATCCTCCGGCCACACCTCCGCGCCAACAAGGGTGGCCTGCGCCAGAGCAGTGCGCAACAACTCCGCCCCAGCAGTCACCCCCGCGACACAGAGATAATTTTCAACATGGGCCTGATAAATACTGCTATTTTCCACCCGGCCCAAGACAAGCACCGAAGCCTTTTTCCGGGCTGCATGTACAGCGGCCTGCAACCCTGCCGGGCCAGCGCCGATGATCACCACGTCGATTATCTGTTCCACCATTTTTGCGCTCCTTCTCTTTAACAAGTCTCACTCACAAATCTCTTACATCACAGCTGTTTCTCAAGCGCTGTAATATGCGCATGCTCCCCAAGCACTACCAGAATGTCTCCCGGCAGGATAAGGGTTTCCGGCTTGGGGTTAAACTGCATCTCCCCCCCTTCCCTCTTGATGGCGACGACAATAAGGTCATACTCCTTGCGAAGTCCGGAATCCATCAGCCTCTTACCGGCAAGAGCGGCATGCCCGGAAACCCGTAACTCTTCAAGACGCAGGCCCAACTCCCCGCCATGCACGGTAAGATCGAGAAAATCCACCACCGTTGGCCGCACGACCAACTGAGCCATCCGGCAGGCGCCAATAAAATACGGCGAAATCACCTTGTCAGCGCCAGCCCGCAGCAGCTTGGTCTCCGAACCATCCGCCCCGCTGGAACGGGCCATGATGAAAAGATTGGGATTCAGCCCTTTGGCCGAAAGAATTATATAGACGTTTTCCGCGTCGGAGGAGACTACAGCGATCAGGCCCTTGGCCTCTTTGATCCCCGCCTTGAGCAGCATCTCATCGCTGGAAGCGTTGCCGAGCAAGGCCAGATAGCCGAGTTCATCGATCTTCTGCACCTCCAGAGGATCGCTTTCTACGATGACAAAAGGAAATTTGTTTTCTTTGAGATTCTTGCAGATAACCTTGCCGATCCGGCCAAAGCCGCAGACAATGTAGTGGTCTTTCAAGGCTGCCACCTTCTTTTCCATGTTGTTCCTCCCCATGATTTTCCGTAAGCCCCCTTCAACCATGGACTCCGTGACCTCACCCACCAGATAGAGAACGAAGCCGACCCCGACCAGAATAAGGCAGATGGTAAACAAACGACCCGCCGAACTTAAAGGGATAATCTCCCCGTAGCCCACCGTGGTAATAGTGATCACCGACATGTACAGGCTGTCGATAAAGGAACCGTGTTCAATCAGCATGTATCCGGAGGTGCCGATGCACAGAATCAGAATCAACATGAAGATGGCGAAAAAGATTTTTTGCATGCAAGCCTCAAGGGATTCGGAGACGTTTCAAAAGCAGCTGTACATCCTGCTTGTCATAGTAAGGCATTTTCCCAATGCTCTCAACAGGTAAGAATACCTGTTACAGTTTTCCCACAAAATCTCCGATGAGATAAGTAAATGACCCAGCAAGCGCGACGAGCAACGATTAGCAGAAAAGGAGAAGACCATGACCCCGCAAAAAGCCATACAGATTCTTATGCAAAGTCCTTTTTACTTCAAGCTGGAACTGGTCGCCCGCAACCTGCTGATTAGAGAATTTTGCGCCCTGCATAACAAATAAACAAGCCAATTACCCAACTGTTCGCTACGACAAGGCTCCCGCTCGAGCCTTGTTCGCCCTTGACCAGCCTCAGCCGCCACCGCCTGTCTCGATCTGCCTGATGAAATTATTTTTTCTGGCCTCAATCCATTTTTCGGTATATATTCGCCACATTTATTATCCATGAAACGGGCGCATCAGGCGTTCCTGCCAACATATCACTGTATTGAAAAAGGAGAATCATCATGGCGGTAAACATTCTGGCCTTCGGGCCAAATGGAAGCGGCAAGGGCACCCAGGGCGCCATTGTCAAGGACAAGTACAATGTCAACCATATTGAATCAGGCGCTATCTTTCGTGAGCACATCAAGGGCGGCACTGAACTGGGCATGAAAGCCAAGGCCTTCATCGAGCGCGGCGATCTGGTTCCCGACGAGATCACCATCCCCATGGTTCTGGAAACCCTGAAAAAATCCAAAGACAAAGGTTGGCTGCTGGACGGCTTCCCCCGTTCTCTGGCCCAGGCTGAGGCGTTGAATCAGGCGCTGAAAGAGGCGGATATGCCCCTGACCTATGTGATCGAGCTCCTGCTTGATCGCCAGATCGCCAAAGAGAGGATCATGGGCCGCCGCCTCTGCGCCAACGACAACAACCACCCCAACCACATCGCCTTTGAAGCCATTAAACCGGTAGAAAAAGACGGCCGCCTGGTCTGCCGGGTCTGCGGCGGTGAACTGAGCGCCAGGGCCGATGATCAGGACGAAGAGGCGATCAACAAGCGACACGACATCTACTACGACGAGACAACCGGCACCATGGCCGCCGTCAATTACTTCAAGAAGGCCGGGGGTGCCAAGGTGATCTCCGTGGATGGCTCAATCTCCATCAAGGCAGTAACCGAATCGATCCTGCAACAGCTGGATTAAAGACAAGCCAAGCCTGATCTGGCCTTGACTGGACAACAAGGGGGTGGGGACGCAGGTCCCGCACCCCCATTTTTTTAGCCTTCTGCATGCCCTTCCCTGCCAAACTCACCCCAGGCCCTGACATACAAATCATTGAGCCTCTGCTCCATCTCCAGACGACCCTGTTCGATCTCGTCCGCCCCGGCTTTTTCCGGCACCGTCATGGGCTGCCCATACCAAAGGTCGAGCTTGGCAAAGGGCTTGGGCAAAATGGTACGATCCCAACTGCGAAAGGTCCAGTAACGGTCTGCCGCCAGCGTCATGGGCAGGATAGCCGCCCCGCTTTTACTGGCAAGCAGGATGGCGCCGGCCTGCATTTTTCGGGCTGGGCCCTTAGAACCATCAGCGATAATGGCCGCGTTATAGCCCCGGCGCATCAGGCCAATCAGCTCCTTGAGCGCAGAAATCCCGCCCCGGTTTCGGGAACCGCGCACGGCAACCACCCCTTGCCGGGCAAGAATCCGGGCCACAAATTCGGCATCTTTACTGGCGCTGACCATGGCAGCCCAGCCCCGATCCCGCTTACAGTTCACGGCAATAAGAGAGAAAACGCTGTAATGCCAGGACACCTCGATAAACCTGCCTTGCGCCTCACAGTACTCCAGATTTTCACCCCCATGCACCCGAACCCGGCAAGTGGCAAAAAGCGCCCGGCTCAACCCGGCATAGAGCCAGGGCAGCACAACCAGCAATAATCTGTACAAAAAACCGTTTTTCACAGCCATGCCAGTTCCCTTTCCTTCAGTTTCTTGAGCTGATCCCGCAGAGCCGCCGCATCCTCAAAGGCCAGTTCCTTAGCCGCGGCAAGCATCTCCTTTTCCAAGGTCTTCATCTCCCGGCGCAGTTCCGCCAGGGTTGCATACTGTTGCCCAGCCTCACCGCTTTCCAGTCCTACGGTAACATAATCCTTTTCATACACCGTTTCCATGAGATCCTTGATCCGCGACTGCACACTCTCCGGGGTAATACCGTGCGCTTCATTGTAAGCCGCCTGAATGGCCCGCCGCCGCTTGGTCTCCTCAATGGTCTGACGCATGGAATCAGTGATCCGATCGCCGTAGAGGATCACCATGCCTTGCACATTGCGGGCGGCCCGACCGCAGGTCTGGATAAGCGAACGCGCGCTGCGCAGAAACCCCTCCTTGTCGGCGTCCAACACCGCCACCAGAGAAACCTCAGGGATGTCCAGCCCCTCGCGCAGCAGGTTGATCCCCACCAGCACCTGAAACTCTCCCAGCCGCAGATTACGAATCAACTCCGTGCGCTCCATGGTTTTGATGTCCGAGTGAAGATAGCGCACCCGCACCCCGAGTCTGGCGTAATACTCGCTAAGATCCTCGGCCATCCGCTTGGTCAGGGTGGTGATCAGCACCCGCTCCCCACGCTCCTCCCGCAGCCGCACCTCTTCGAGCAGATCATCCACCTGATTGCTTGCCGGTCGCACCAGGATCGGCGGATCAAGAAGCCCGGTGGGCCGGATCAACTGCTCCACCACCCGTCCGGCGGCCATCTCCAGCTCAAAATCCCCAGGGGTCGCGGAAACATAGACCACCTGGGGTATCCGGGCCGCGAACTCCTCAAACATCAGGGGCCGATTATCCAGGGCCGAAGGCAGACGGAAACCGAACTCGGTCAGGGTCTCCTTGCGGGAACGATCCCCACGGTACATGCCCCGTACCTGGGGGATGGTCACATGGGATTCATCAGCAAAGAGGATAAAATCGGGGGGGAGATAGTCCAGCAGGGTAGGCGGCGGCTCCCCCGGGGCCAGGCCGGTAAAATGGCGGCTGTAATTTTCGATCCCGTGACAATAGCCCAGCTCCTGAAGCATCTCCAGGTCGAACATGGTGCGCTGTTCAAGGCGCTGAGCCTCAAGCAGCCGGTTGTTTGCCTGAAAAAAGGCGAGCCGCTCCTTGAGCTCTTCCTTGATGCTGGCCGTAGCCCGCTGCAGCCTGTCTTTTGAGGTGACGAAATGGCTGCCCGGGAAAACGCTCAGTTCGGAGAATCGCTCTATAACCTTGCCACGCAGGGGATCGATAATGCTGATCGCCTCGATGGTATCGCCGAAAAACTCCACCCGTACCGCCCGATCTTCTTCATAAGCGGGAAAAATCTCCAGCACATCGCCCCGCACCCGAAAGGTGCCACGGTGAAAAGAGAGATCATTACGCTCATAGAGCATATGAACCAACCTGCGCCGCATCTCCTCCAGGGGATACTCCTCCCCTTGCTTAAGCAGGAGATGCATGTTCTTATACTCCTCCGGGGAGCCCAGGCCGTAGATGCAGGAAACCGAGGCAACAATGATCACGTCCCGTCGAGTCAGGAGTGCCCTGGTCGCCGAGTGACGCATCTTGTCGATGGCCTCGTTGATGGCGGAGTCCTTTTCGATATAGGTGTCAGACGAGGGGATGTAGGCCTCTGGCTGGTAGTAGTCATAATAGCTGACAAAATACTCCACCGCGTTGGCGGGAAAAAGCTCCTTGAGCTCCGCATGAAGCTGGGCGGCCAGGGTTTTGTTCGGCGCCATGACCAGGGCCGGACGCCCGGTTGCAGCAATTACCTGGGCCATGGTGAAGGTCTTGCCCGAGCCGGTGACCCCAAGGAGCACCTGATGCGGCAACCCTTCCGTCAGACCGCGGCAGAGAAGAGCGATGGCGGTCGGCTGATCTCCGGCAGGGATAAAGGTAGTTTCAAGCTGAAAGGACATGAGATAGAAATTACTGCACCACGCAGGATACGGAGGGAATAGCCGGTAGGGCGGGAGCTGACAGATCAATCTGCCATTCAGCCTTGAGAACGGAATCGGAAAGGATGCGGTGAAAACCGCTTAACAGACGGATATCAAGCTGAAGTCTCATGTTGCGCCCGTCAGCCAGAGTGAAATTAAGCACAGCCCCATCGGCGACAAGCTGAACATTAACCCCGACCACCAGCAAAGCGGCTTCGCCAAACGGCAGGGTCTTGTCCTCCTGATCGTAGGACTTGCTGAAATCACCCTGCGCGGCCAACTGCTCCCGCTTGAAATCAAGAAGCACCTCACGCCCGGGAATGTCATCCGGAGTCACGGTTTCGGCCCATGAATCAACGACACGGCCAAAAGCAGAAAGAAGCCCGGCAACCACACGACGGGTAAGCCAAAAACGGAATTCTTCACCGGCCTGGCTTGAAATCCTCAACAGCAGCCTATCTTCAGCGGGAAGATAGGCCGCGGTGATCTGGTTGATACCCGCCATGGGACTGCCGATCTGAATCAAGCCTCGCGCTGGGCGATCTTATCAACCAGGCGGGAGAAATTACCCATGGAAATAAGATGGGCATAGATCCAGCCCATATACCCGGACTTGAACAGGCCAAGAATCTCCTTATCCTTAAGAGCGAGCAGGGCCTTCTCGTCAATCACCTGGAAGCCGCGGAGCATCAGGCTGCTGTTGTCCTTTTTCATAACCGCCTTGGCGTTCATCTCGGTGAGCAGCCCAAGTTTCTTCAGTTTGGCAGTGAAAAGCCCGGTCTGACGATTCTGCTCGTGGTACTGCTGCATGAAATTCTTGGCATTGGTCAGATAGGCGGTCTCTTCACCATTCTCATCGAACAGGGCCTGGCCTTCGTCATTATTCAAGCTGCTCTTGTCAACGCAGATGAGGAAGCGGCCATCGCTGCCGTCGGCCAGTACGAAGGGGTAGCGACGGACAAAGGCGGGAACATAGCGCGCATCCCACTTGCCATCACTGTCGATAAAGGCATTTTCCTTGTCGCGCAGACCAAGAATGACTGCCGGCACCACATTGTCTTCTCCTGCTTCCACAAAAACAATGGGATATTCCTTAGCCGCTTCAACAAACTCAACCCCGGCCAGGACGATGGAATTGGTTTCCCGGGCAAAGCTGTAATCCTTGGGAGCCAGAATCTTGCTCTCACGGTGAACTTCCTTGTTGAGCGCAACCGGCTCACTGTAAAACATCAAAGTACTCATTTCTATTTCTCCTTGAAGAATTTAAACAAGATGGACAAAAACATAACACCACAACCAAGCAGATGTCGTGCCCTGTGATCGCTTACATGGCAAGGTATCTTTCAGCCAATCTAAAGTCAATAACAAAATCCTCAGCCTTCAACCTTCCTGGCAATATCAGCAAAATTCCTCAAAACCATGCTAACCTCACCTGCCGGCAGCTTCCTGGCCGCGGCAGCGGCGTCCGCTTCGGAAGAATAGGAGCCAAGGAAAACAAGATACTTAGGAGGAGCACCCGCGGCGGCAACTGAACGAACCAGACGCAAAGGTTCATCGAAACGAAAATCACCTGTAATCTGCGGCAGATTTTCCAGACGATCCAGAGCGGCAATCTGCAAGGTAAAGTAACCGGCGGGCTGATCCCCAAGCCACTGGGCCCCGTCCTCAAGGGCGACGGCATACTGCGCCGGGCCGGCATCCCGCGCGGGCGCGGACGGCCACGGCGTCAATCCCTCCAAGGCCTGACCGCCAGCCTCCGGCAAAGATCGCTCCGGCTCAGACTTGGCCACCCGCCCGGACAACAGCCTCTGCAACCGATCCAGTCCCGCATCCGGCCCGACAAACAAATACAGAGAGGCGCTGACGGCAAGCATAACACTAACAGCGGCCCACACCTGCGTCCGCTTTCGTCTGGGTATTGACGCCGGTGCCTGCCGCCGCAGGACAGATTTCCCGGGCAGATGTCCCAACTCGCTCAATCTGCCAAGGGTAATAGCAGGGCCACCGACATCAATCATGAAGGCAGGGCTGAAGCTGCGCTCATGAAACTGGAGGGGCTCGAAGCCACCATTGCGCATGGCCGTGGCCAGCACCTGGAGGGCCTGGGCATAGAGCACCCCGGAACACCAGGCCATCAACTCCTTAAGACGTCCAGCTCGGGCCGGAACAAGGCGAAAAATCCCGGCCTGCACAATTTCCGCGGAAAACATCGGCCTTCCGGCCATCGTGGCGGTCACCCGCAACCTCAGCCAGATATCATGGCAATCATCATACCCGGCGATCAGGCTGTTGCCGTGGCCAAAATCAAGATGAATCTCCGGCGCGGCCCGCAACTCGCCAGGGCAATCACTGGCGCCCAGCCAGTCAAGTTTTTTGAGATAAAGGCGCAGAACCTTACCCTCGGCAGGGCGGTTATTTTGCTTGAGACGTGACATCAGAAGGGCTCGTACACAGCGATAAAATACTGCTGGCTGTCCAGATCGGCCTGTACCCGGTCCAGACTCAACGAAGAGGGGACAAAACGATATTTGGTCTTGCTCGGCCGCAGGGAGCCGCTCCAACCCGCGGGCAGCCGGCACTCGAACCAGCCCTCGTTGTCGGTGGGCGCGCAATCCGTACTCCCGGCCCTTATCTCAACCCCGGCTAAGCCATGGGAGGCGCCCACCCTCTGCATGAGGACACGGCCACGGACACGCACTGGTTCTCTGGAGGCAGGCAAAGAAGACGCGGATCCGGCCACTGGTTTAGCCAAGGGCGGGGCAGAAGAAACCGGCGCTGGAATAACTGGCGAAGAGGCAGGAACTGGCGACGAAGGTACCACGCTGGCCAGCGGCGCGACTTTAAGCGAAGCTGCCGGCAGAGGAACTTTGGCTGAAACCGGCGGCGTTGTAACATTGACCGAGGCTGTCGCCTTAGGCGCGGCGGGCAGAACCGGAAGCGCCGGAAGCGCCTCGACCTTGGCTGGCGGCAAATCTTTCCGAAACCAGGCGACTTCCCGGGAAACCTTCCTTGCCAAGCTCTCTCCCCTGCCCTGCTGCACTCCGCCCCAGCTCAGGATATTACCATCAAGGGCCACCGCCCCGGAGCGTCCGCCCTGGGCGAAAATCTTCTCAACCAGCTCTGTGAGCTTAACCTTTACCGGCCTGGCCGAATCCACCTTCCCGCCATCGCCAAGCTGCCCCAGATCATTCGCTCCCCAGGCCCAGACCGAGCCATCGACCCCCCGCGCCAGGGTATGATGATCCCCCGCGGCAATAGTCTTGATCGTCACCGGCAGAGGAACCAAGCCGGGCAGAGGCTGGCTGGCAAAATGATTCGAGCTGCCATTACCGGTCTGACCAAACTGTCCCGCGCCCCAGGCCCAGACCCGGCCATCAGCACTCAGAGCCAGAGAATGCCGCCGCCCTGCCGCCACCGCCACAATCTTTTTCAGACCAGAGACTGCAACCGGCTTATCCTCAGGGCGGAAAGAACCACTCCCCAACTGCCCGGCGCTATTGCCGCCCCACGCCCAAACCTGTCCGGCAGCATCAATGGCCAGGGTATGCTGGCCACCTTGGGCTTTAACAAAAAAACGCGGCGACCGCGGCCCGGCAAAAGCCACACCCACGACGAACAAAAACAATAACAAAATCAGGGACAACCCCCCTGCGGGGATCGCCCCTGATTTTGCTGCTGCTTGCCTATTCAATTTCTTTTGTGCCATTATGCCTTTAAGCCATCATACAAAAACAACTTGAACTTTTGTCACTATCCAGCTCAAGGCAGGACAGCAAGTGCTTCCGCAAACCCCGGCAAAGGAATCTGGAACTGGGCGGCCTGCTTGGCATTCCAGGGGCGAAAGCCAACGGTGGCGACCTTTACTTTCTTGAAATCAGTTATCATAAGATCAGACATGGCGACCAGGGCCTGACAGCCGTTGGCCATGCAAGTGGTGAAGGGCATGTTCGTCTGTGCGCCTTCGCCAATCTTAAGCGCAACGCCAGAACGAAGATCAAGCCCAAGAGGCAGAAGAAGGTTAAGATATAATTTGCCGCCCTCAAGCCGCCCCACCGACAACTGGAGCAAGCGACTGCTAACGCCTTTCTCGTTCTTGATATCGCGGGCCTGAATAATCTGGCATTTCCCGGCGACCGGTTTCGCCTCCGTGCAAGCAAGCGTCCAGTTGTCGAAAACCTTCCGGTATTCTTCATCTTTAGCCTGGGCCTCACTCTGAAAAAAAGAACCGGCAACCAGCAGGAAAGTGACCAGACAACAAACCCGCAATCCTTTAAATCTCATCTTCACTCCTCCCCATCTTTTATAGCTGTCAGATTGTGTCGGGTTTCGCTTTGCTCTACCCGACCTACGCCTGCCATTACATCAAAAAATCGACCTCGTTTTCCAACAAAAAGGTAGGTCGGGTAGAGCAAAGCGAAACCCGACACATTCAACTACCCGACAACCTCAACCTCTGTCGCCCCATCAATTATCCAAAACCCACTCGCCACTCTGGCGAATCCGTTGGTGCATGGCATCGGATACATCTTTAAATCTAAATCGTTTTACATCCCCATCAATCGTTGCCTCAAGAACATCTCCAAGGAATTTAATTTCTTTAATGTCATGGTAGTTTTTCATTGCTGGCGCCTGCTCTGAAAATCATCTACGCCTATAAAGACAAACACTCATCAGGCACATCTACCACAGTCATCATGCAGCCCGCGGAAAAAGGGACCTCTGTCTCAAGCATCTCCGCTGCTCCGATACGAAGTGACTCCAGCAATCTCTGCTGGGTTTTCTCCTGACCATTGACACCGGGAAGATCGACCAGCCAGCCAATCCACCAACCATCTGCCTGTTTAATTATTGCCCGATATTTCATAACATTACCTCACAAATGGTATTTCAAGGTCCTTACAAATCTTCCTGGCCAGCTCATCGACAATTTCCGTGTGACGCGGAATCTGAGTTTTTCTCTGCGCCAGGAAGAAAATACTATGACGACTTCCTTCACGCAGAAACAGAGCGCCATGCTTCTTGAGATGTTTAAGCAATTCTGATCGCTTCATGCAAACACCATAGCAAAAGCCGACAAAATTATCACCAAAAGATAGGTCGGGTGAAGCAAAGCGAAACCCGACAACCTCAGGCAAGACTATTTATTACAGGCTTCCACATAGCTATCAACGAGCCGGCGGATCATTCGTTGGTACTGGGTATGATGTTTGGCGGCCTCAGTCTTGAAGAATTCGACACTCTTTTTGCTGAGAGCAATGGTAACCTTAACCCCTTCCTCCCTGAACGCAAGTTCTTCTGGTGGTGGAAGAAAATCGTGTATTACTCTGGCCTCAATCGGTTCATCGCTGTACTTGATTTTCGCGCTCATAAATTGCCTTCCCCTTTCGCCAATAACCGGCGCCAAAGATGCGAATCACATTACCACGACAGGTAAATCTTACCGTGAGAATGCCACCCTCGACCTCACCAAAACAGAAATAACGTTTTTCATTTTCGCTGTGGGCCAAGTCTTCGGCGATGACACGTCGCAGGTCAGCGAAGGCATATGAGCCAGGGAAAACGATATCCCATGTTTGTGCTGGTTTGCCGCGTCTTTGCTTGCATCCCACTCAAACCGTATTTTTTTCATGGAATCAGTTTAGCATAACGGCTTATAAAATTACATATAAAAATATGGCTATTCGCTAACACAGCTATCTTTGGATAGTTTGTTGGTCAGGTAGTTTGTAGGTCGGGTAGAGCAAAGCGAAACCCGACACCTTCAACCTGCGCACCATCAAAAACCCCCGCCCCCCGGGGATTAACCGGAAGGCGGGGGTCGGGTACAGTTTACAGGTTTGGTAAGGTTGTGTCGGGTTTCGCTTTGCTCTACCCGACCTACTGGTTACCTCCTCCGGCGGCGAGCTGCGGCCTCGTCCTCGTCCACATTCGCCGGCAAGGCGATCCCGGTGCCGCTCACGGTAATGATCGGCTCAAAGATTATGGACTGCGGATCGCGGGAGTTGTAGAGCCGCGCCGGAGCCTGGGTTGAATACAGGGTTTCCAGCAACGAGCCCACAACCGAAGCAGGCTGCGGGTAAGCCCCGATTCCCTCGGCGCCGTCGCCACCGATCAGGGTAAGACCAAGGTTGGCCTGAATATCGGCCTCGGTCTGAGAGTTAACCACCGGAACCTGGATGGGATAGAGCAGCTGCCCGTTGAGCATCCTCATGCCCTGCGGAGCATTGTTGCCATACGGCCATGGGCTTTCCAGCAGGATGGTGTCAAGCCCCACCGTGCCGGAGAGGTTAGCGTAGATCAAGGCGTTGGTATTGGCCGAAGCCACGGTCACCAGCGGGGTGTTGATCTCGATGGGGTTGGTAAGCTGACCACCCCATACTGCAGAATTAAACTCTGCATTAAGCGCGTGCTCACCGATCACCCCGGTTTCAGCCCTAAGCATCGCCACCACCGAGGCGGTGATGTTAGTCACCGGAGTAGCGCCATCGTTGCGGTCAAGGATCGAATGACCTGCCGTCAACATCACGGTCTGGCCGCTGATATCATCCGTGCCTGGCAACACACCTGCCAGGGTTGTCCCGCCCAGCACCATGTCGGTTGCCGTTGCCGCTACGCTGATGGTCACGTCGCCAGCGCCGGCCACCGCCCGCTCAACCGTCAGGGTGCCGCCTGCCGTTCCCAGTTGGGTATAAGTGATATTGCCGGAAGTGGTGGACTCCAGACGAATGGTAGTAGCAGTTGAACTGGTGTTGGTCAGATTAACTCCGCCAGTGCCGGTCAGACCAGTGATGGTCGTGGCCGCGATTTCAATCGGGGCCGCGGCATTGGTGCCGATACCGGTCACCGCCGTCAAAGCTATGGTGGTGGCAGTGAGATCGATACCAGCATCGCCAGGCATCAACTCTTCAATCAAGGCCGCAGAGGTAATGGTGATCGAACCGGTTGCGCCCTGACCGGTGATGCTGTCAACAAAGATATCGCTGCCAGCGCCTGTGGTGGTCAGGATCACATCGCCGTCCGCCCCCCCGGCATCAGCCAGGGTTACCGTCATATCGGCGCCAGCATTGGTAATAGTAATGTTACCATCGTTGGTATCGGCGTTGGTAACTGCCAAGGTCTGGCTGCCGGTCTGATCAAAGGTTATATCGCCCAAGGCCGTAGTCAGACTGGTTACCGTCACCGCGGCAATCGCCAGGCTGTCAATGTCGATTGCGCCAGTAGTTGTATCAGCGCTGATCGTCGTACCGGTCACATCCAGAGCTCCGTTAACGCCTGTACCGATGCCCGTAGCCGCGTTCAGATCAATCAACACCGCCACCACATCAGCCGTACCGTCAGCATCAACGGCCTGGATCGCGCCAACCGAATTGATCGTCACCGAACCAGTAGCCCCCTGACCGGTAACCGAACCAACCAACACATCGCCGGCGGTGGTCGTGGTCAGGATCACATCCCCGTCCGCGCCCCCGGCATCAGCCAAGGTTACGGTCAGAGTGGCGCCCACGTTGGTAATGGTAATGTCACCATTATCGGTATCCGCATT
>Ga0208863_1000891_pt1 | contig 22917 bp, 26 predicted proteins | sample RifOxyD3_FD_184040 | JGI IMG/M metagenome (GOLD analysis project Ga0208863, IMG submission 184040) | Soil microbial communities from Rifle, Colorado - Rifle Oxygen_injection D3 (SPAdes) | ecosystem: Environmental > Terrestrial > Deep subsurface > Rock core/Sediment | place: Rifle, Colorado...
TGGCAATGCCCGCGACGGTCTTGCATTACGAGCTGCGCACGGGCCGCTCGCGCCAGGGGTTATCCCAGCTCCCGACCCTCCATGAGAGTCTGGTCGCGACCTATCGCTATGATTTCAACGGCTCGGACTACACCGGCAGCCGGGTTGATTTCAGCTTCGGCTCGGATAATTTCAGCAACTCCCGGCGTGCCGTACAGCTTGCAGCTCTGCAGGCCGGCCGGATAACGGTCTATGTGGATCCGCGCAATCCGCGCGAAAGTGTCATGGACACCAGCCTTCCAGGCCCGCAGGTGGTGTTTGCTATTCTGTTTCTGCTCTTTCCCTGCGGCATAGGGACCGCGCTTGGCCTTGGCCTGGTGAGTACCGTGCTCGGCAAACTAGGGCTGACCGGCGGTGACCGTTATTACCTGCCAATGCTCGGCGTGCTGCATGGCGCGCCGGCTCTCTATCCGGCGGTTTTTGCGCCCGACGCAGTCGGCTACGGCGGTTGGCTGATCATCATCGCCTTTCTGGCCCTGCTCGCCATCAGCCTCTGGTCGATCTGGCGGCGCCTGCGTGATCCGGCCATCGGCCAGCCCCGGTGGCCGGTGCGGTCCAACAAGAAAAGCCCGTCGTGACCGTACGGCGGAATCTGTTGGCACATGGCCGCGTTCCGTGCCGGTTTTCGATTTTCGCCTGGACCGTGTGAGGTTCTGTTGTTGATCGGGGGTTGCGGTCGTGCATTTTTTATTGTTAGGAACAGCGCAATGCGGTATGTAAAATGAGTGGCGCATCTTCCTGGCCTTTCCGACAATAAAGGAACATGCGAAATCCGTACGCCATGCTCAATTACTGGCTCGGAGTTTTTGTTTTTTTATCAGGTGGCATGACCGGGCAAATGGTCGGAAAAGGGAAACGGGAAACGAGGCGCGACCGGGCCTGCATTCAAGTCGGGAATCTATTGAACTGCCTGGCTCGGTTTTTTTTGTGCCCTCGTTGCACTGTCGCCGGGTTATTGTAAGCACTGAGGCCAGATTTTTTCTGTATATTCTTCGAGTTGCAGGATAGTTAGATATGCAGAATAACTTGTTTAGGAGATTAAAACTATATGAAATCCCTTGTTGATCTGCTCCATTCTTGTGTTGATGCGTACAGGGAATTGGTGAATTCTAGAACCTGGAGTTCCCAAGAATCCATAATGAAGACTCTGCGACTGAACAAGGACGAGGACTGGGCCTTTATCTGCACTGCAATGGATATTGTAGGCGATGCATGTTTGGCAATCGAAAACTTCCTGCAGTTTGGCCTGGACGGACCGACAAGGTATGATGGACACGGGTGAGAAGTATTTAAGGCTTTATGGCGTACTCAATGCGACGTATGTTCAGCAACAAGCGATCCACAATCTATTCAAGTTGAATAACGTACCAAACCCAAATAAGGCCAAAGAAAAGATTGAGAAATTGAGAATAAGGGAGGTTCGCCATAAACTCGGTGCACACAGCAACGATTACCTTAATCGGGACGAAAACAAGATTGAATCATATGTTCTGACAAGATTTACATTGTCTGGGTATAAATGCGATTTCCTTAACAACGAAACGGCAAAACATGAGAGTGTTGACCTGAAGTCAGATATCGAAGAGCATCTCAATCTAATGGTTGAATTGCTGGACGAGACATTTGAAAAGGCCATCAAGACGTTCTACAGAAGTGATGGGAAGAAGAAAGATATCTTTCTGGAAAAGTTGAAAGATTTGAGAATCGAAAAACAGGGTGGCATGGTTCTTCAAGTGCCTAACGGGCCAAAGATCATTATCACCATGACTACGACACGGAATGAAACATAAGGCGGTCAACCGGAGCGGCAGGCAACGTCGCGTGTGACACCGCCGCGCCGCTCGCCGCTGCCTGGTTACCTTAGGGAACGTTCGGCAAGAGACATTAGGAGGTAGGGCATGGAGATCGGCGGCCTGATCGCCGGGGTTGTGGGCAGCCTATTCGGGCTCGCCTCATTCGTGCTTCTATTCTACTATATATGGCTGTTCCCTGTGCGGCGTGGAATCTGTATCGCCAAAGAGAAGGGCTTTTCTCCCCACTGGATGTGGTTTGGCCTGCACCCACTGGGTGGATGGATTGCGTTTTTCGCTCTGCGTTGTGCGCCGAAGCGCGAACCATGCCGCGCTTGCTGGCAGTCAATGAGTCCGAGGGATTCGTTTTGTCGCGCTTGTGGCCATCAAGCCGGATATCCGATGTCTTCCACCACGGCATTTCATAAGGTCGGCGCGCCTGAGTTCGATAGCCTTCGCCATGGGAGGCCGAGGAAAGGAGAAAGGGGAATGACACAAGGTTCAAAAACAGGTGTAGAGGTCAATGTCGGATTCTTCCCGCTCGCGTTCTTCCTGTTTGTCTGTACTCCGAGGATTGAAATTGACGGGCATGTGCACGAAAGGTGCTGGGGAACTCATTTCTTTGATCTGACTCCCGGTAGGCATACCATAAGAATCTACTTCGGATATTTTCTCATGCCTCATTGCGGCGACAACTCCATCGACGTAATCGTGGAGGAAGGGAAAACCCGAAAAGTCAATTATTGTATGCCACCGTGGATGTTTGTAAAGGGCACACTACGGGCCGAATAGCATTAATGTCCGGGAAACCAGAGGCCGAACAACGGGCTCCAGCGCATTCACGTCGGGCCTGGCTACCGAGCTTATTTCACCCGGCGCGGAGAGGTGGTCTATCTGCTTCTCTTAGGCGGCGACAAGTCGTCGCAGAAGCGTAACATCAAACGCGCTCTTGAAATGGCGCGGGTTCTAGACAAGGAGTAAACCATGGCCAAATTTGCCCCCTTCGATGCTGCCGACTACCTCGATGATGAAAAAACCATTGCGGAATATATAACCGCCGCACTGGAAGACCCAAACCCCGAAGTATTTCTAATCGCCGTGCGGGATGTGGCCCGCGCCCGTGGTATGGCCCAACTCGCCAAAGATGCTGGATTAGGGCGCGAAAGCCTTTACAAAGCACTTACACCCGGAGCAAAGCCACGTTATGATACTATGCTTAAATTGCTTCACGCCTTGGGGGTAAAGCTTTCGGCTTCGCCCGTCCATTTATGAGGTTGTCGCGGTTTCGCATCACATGGCCCAACAATCAACCAGAAGAGACGCGCCGCGCCTTGTTTTTGTGAGAGTCATGGGTGCTACGGTACGCGCTGATTATCGCGAATGATTCTCCGAAGAGAGAGGAGACAACAGTGGCACGAATCGGCATACTGACTTGCTCGAACGCAACTCAGGAACTTGGCTGCTCCTCGGTTGTGTGTCTTGCAGATCTGCGGAAGCGCAAGGGTGCGTTCGCAGCCTATCCGGCGGATGAAAAGCTTACGCTCGTCGGAATCATCAATTGCCCAGGATGCCCGACCCTCACCGGCCCAGACAAGCTCCTTTCCAGAATCAGAGGCATTACAGAATTCAAGGTTGACGTGATCCATCTTGCCTTCTGTGTGAAGGCGCTCTGTCCTTTCGCCGAGAAATATATTAAAGCTCTCGGAGAGGCATTTCCCACTATTCGTATCGTCCTCGGCACCCACGAGGAGAAGGAAACGCCTGACGAATACAGAGAGAGAATCAAGCGGCTATTCAGCCAGAGCAAGAAAACCATGGTGGACGTAATCTTGCAAAAAGACGACGGCTAACCAAACAAGGTGGCCGACCGACAGAACTGGAGGCTGATAGCAGCGTTCTCTCCGCGTTTCGGAATCGCAGAGAGATGCCTCATCCCTTCGTTGAGGAAATTCACGACAAGGAGAGATGGCCCATATGGTTGCTGCGAACGCGATGCGGATAGTGCGCGAAGCCATTGAAGCGCATGGCGGGATGGATTATTGGAACAGCATCGGGGCGCTTGAGGTGGAAATTTCGGCCAGCGGATTCCTGTTTACGGCAAAACGGCGACCGGTTCTGCGCCGCGTCCGCATGCGGGCCGCCACCAGCGAGCCGAGGTTCACCTTTCTTGATTTCCCGAAACCAGGCCAGACGGCCGAACTCATCGGCAATGACGAGGTCCGTATCCTTGACAGCGCAGGCACTGTTGTCGCGCAGAGGAAGAACCCGCGCGCCGCGTTCCGTGGAATTCGCCGGCAGTTTATCTGGGACGACCTGGATTTCATCTACTTCGCAGGCTATGCCACCTGGAACTATCTGACCTCGCCCTTCATGCTGGCGCGCAAGGGTTTTCAGATCGAGGCGCTCGAGCCGTTGTCGGGAGCGCTTGGAAAACTCACCCGGGTGGTGGTGACCTTCCCCGCCGATATCCCAACGCATTCCCGCCAGCAGGTATTCTACTTTGACGACCAGCGCCTGCTGCGCCGCCTCGATTACACGGCCGAGGTTGTCGGCGGCTGGGCGCGCGCCGCCCACCTCTGCGATGCATATCAGACTTTTGACGGGCTCAAGGCACCGACCCGGCGGCGGGTGCTGCCGATTCTCTTCGGGAACACGCCATTGCCCGGGCCGACGCTCGTTGAACTGGAAGTGCATACTATTCGGCCGCTTCCGGCAGACAGGGCGGGGGAACGCTCATGAACGGCTCGCACTTACTGCAGCGAAGGCTTTTTTTCTCCACCGGGATTGCTCTTGTTTTGCTGAGTCATCTGCTTGGCTGTACACGCACGGAGAGCGACCGAGTTCAGGGATACGTCGAAGGTGAATTTGTCTACATCGCGTCGCCGGTCCCGGGAACACTTGAATCATTGCGGGTGCGGCGTGGGGATCAGGTCGAGGCAGGTGATGCCCTCTTTGCACTTGAAGACACCTTGGAACGATCCGCGCGGCAGGAAGCGGATCAGCGCCTTGTGCAGGGCCGGGCAAACCTCGAGGATTTGAAAAAAGGCAAACGGACAACCGAAGTTGCAGCCATTGAAGCGCAGCGTATGCAAGCACAGGCGGTGCTCGCGCTTTCGGAAAAAGAGCTGGCGCGGCTTGAAAGCCTTGTGCAGTCTGGCGCTGCTGCTGTTCGCGATTATGACCGAGCGCATTCCATGCGAGACCAGGATCGACAGAGGGTCTTGCAACTTGAGGCCGATATGAAAACGGCGCAGCTCGGTTCCCGAACCGACCAGATCGCATCGGCAGAGGCAAATGTCCTGGCCCTTGAGGCAGCGCTCGCCAAAGCAGATTGGGGCCTTGCCCAAAAGCAGCAGGCGGCGCCGCAAGCCGGGTTGGTGTTTGATACGTTCTACAGCGAGGGTGAATGGGTTGCGGCCGGCCGGCCGGTTGTTGCACTGCTGCCGCCGGCGAACATCAAGGTGCGTGCTTTTGTATCGGAGACACGGCTTGGAGCGATTCATACCGGCGACAGGGTACGGGTTGTGGCAGATGGCCGGCCCGCGCCGTTTGAGGGTACGGTGAGCTTTATCTCGCCGCAAGCGGAATTCACGCCGCCCGTCATCTATAGCCGGGAAAGCCGCGCCAAGCTTGTCTTCATGATCGAGGCGGTTTTCGACCCCGAAATCGCGGTGGGCCTGCATCCGGGCCAGCCGGTGGATGTGCAGTTCGGATTCTGATCCATGCCAGACGAATTCGCTATCGATGTTCACGGAATGACCAAGCGCTTCGGCGACCGCACGGTTGTCGACCAGATAGACCTGCGGGTCCGTCAGGGCGAGATTTTTGGTTTTCTCGGCCCGAACGGCAGCGGCAAGACAACGTTTATCCGCATGCTCTGCGGCCTGCTCCGGCCCGACGCCGGCAACGGCACCTGTCTCGGCAGAGACGTGATCAGCGAAAGCGACGCCATCAAACGCCAGGTGGGCTACATGACCCAGCGGTTCAGCTTCTACGAGGATTTGAGCATTGCAGAGAATCTGGATTTTGTGGCGCGCTTATATTCCTTGAAGAACCGGCGCCAAGCGGTCCGCGACAGCATTGAACAGCTTGGGCTCACATCACGGAAGGACCAACTCGCCGGTGAGCTTTCCGGCGGCTGGAAACAGCGCCTGGCCCTGGCTGCCTGTATGATTCATCAGCCGAAGCTGCTGCTGCTCGATGAGCCAACGGCAGGCGTGGACCCCAAGGCGCGCCGCGATTTCTGGCAGCAGATCCATCAGCTCGCCGCCAAGGGACTGACGGTGCTCATCACGACCCACTACATGGATGAGGCCGAACGCTGCCACCGGCTTGCCTATATCTCCAAAGGTATTCTGCTCGCGCATGGCACGGTTGCCGAGGTCGTGGATCAGGCGCACCTCTCGACCTGGTCGGTCAGCGGTCCTAATCTTCTCGCGCTTTCCGAAAAGCTCCACAACCTCCATGGTGTGCAGCAGACGGTCGCTTTTGGCAACATGCTGCACGTCAGCGGCAACGATGCGGTTGCGCTCGAAGCCGCCATTGCCCCGTTTCGCACGCAAGAGTACGAATGGCGGCCGATTGTCTCCGGACTTGAGGATGTTTTCATTCACCTCATGGATACATCGCAGGACGGTTCTTCATCATGAAAAGGCGATTCGAATTTTCGCCGGCGCGGTTCTGGGCGATTGTCGTCAAGGAGTTCGTCCAGATGCGCCGAGATCGGATGACCTTCGGGATGATGATCGGCATCCCGCTCCTCCAACTCGTACTTTTTGGCTTTGCCATCAATTCGGACCCCAAGCACCTGCCGGCCGCCTTACTCCTCGCCGACAACGGCCCGCAGGGGCGTACTCTGCTCAACGCGATCCGGAACAGCGGTTATATTGATTTCGTGCGCGAGGTGAAGACCGAAGCCGAGGCGCGCGAGGCGCTCTCCCATGGCGAGGTGCAGTTTGTCGTCAACATTCCGGAAAATTTCAGCCGCGATTTCATCCGCGGCGAAAGGCCAGCGATTCTGATCGAGGCGGATGCTAGCGATCCGGCTGCCACCAGCAATGCCATCAGCTCGTTACGGTCTCTGCTCAATACCGCCTTCCAGAACGATCTGAAAGGGCCGCTCGCCTTTCTCGCCGGCGGTAACGGCCCTCTTTTCGACTTGCGCATCCATCCTCGCTATAACCCGGAAGCGATCACCCAGTATAATATCGTGCCGGGCCTTATGGGCGTTGTCCTGACAATGACCATGGTGTTGATCACCGGATTGGCCATAACCCGCGAGCGCGAACGTGGCACCATGGAGAACCTTCTTTCCATGCCGGCGCGTCCTTTCGAGGTTTTGCTGGGCAAGATCATCCCCTACATTCTTATTGGTTACATCCAGGTGGGGCTTATTCTCATTGCCGCGTACGCACTCTTTCACGTTCCCATGGTGGGGAACCTCGGGCTGCTGCTCGCAACCGCCCTGGTCTTTATCACCGCCAACCTCGCCATGGGCATCACCTTCTCCACTGTGGCCAAGAACCAGTTGCAGGCCATGCAGATGTCGTTCTTTTTCTTTTTGCCGTCGCTACTGCTTTCCGGGTTCATGTTCCCCTTTCGCGGAATGCCGCATTGGGCGCAGGCAATCGGCGAAGTGCTGCCGCTCACCCATTTTCTTCGAATCGTGCGCGGCATCCTTCTCAAGGGCAACGGGGTGCAGGAAATCGGGCTCGAACTCTGGCAGATCGTGCTTTTTGCCGTTGTTGCCCTGGCAGTGGGAGTAAAGCGCTACCGCAAAACCCTGGATTAGCAGGCGTTGCGTCGGGAAAAAGACCGGCCCGGAAAAACATATATAGGCGATGGTTGCAATTTGTTGATGGCAAATCATCCTTGGTAAAAGTATAAATAATAGATTATATATCCTTCATGCAAGATCAATATCGTCAAGTTGTCCGTCAAAAGATCGTGGATGGGCTTACTGGCCCCGCGCCCGCTTTGACACGGCGTGATATCTGGTTGCCAACTGTCGCCAACAAGGCGATTGCCGTGATCGGTGTGCGGCGGGCAGGCAAAACCAGCTTGCTTTGGCAGATTCTGGCTGACCGTCTTGTCCAGGGGACGCCGCGCGAGGGATTGCTGTATTTCAGCTTTGAAGATGAACGTCTGGTCGGCATCCAGGCAAAAGATCTGGATATGCTTGTCGAAGAGTATTACCGGTTGTATCCGCAATGGCGGGATCAGCAACGGGCTACCTTCATGCTTGATGAGATCCAGGTTGTTGCCGGCTGGGAGGTCTTTGCGCGGCGGATCCTGGACAGCGAGAAAATAGATCTGTTTCTGTCGGGCTCCTCAGCCAGGCTGCTCTCGCGCGAAGTGGCCACCAGTATGCGGGGGCGGGCCATGGAAGCCGTGGTCTTGCCGTTCAGCTTTCGCGAGAGCCTCCGGCATGCCGGGTGCGAACCGCAAACACGACCGGACCTTCTGACCAAAGCCGACCGCTCCCTGCTCGACAACAACCTGCGCAGTTTCCTGGAACACGGCGGCTTTCCAGAGGCGCAAGGCCTCGATGTGCGCAACCGTACAGAACTGCTGCGCAGCTATATCGATGTCGTGCTGCTGCGTGATGTTGTGGAGCGTCATGCGGTGTCCCTACCGCTCGTGCTGCGCTGGATGGTGCGTCAACTGCTCGGCAACGCCGCAGGCAGTTTCAGCGTCAACAAATTTCATGTCGATCTCAAATCACAGGGCATTGCTGTTGGCAAAGACACTCTGCACAGCTATTTGGGTCATCTGGAGGATGCCTTCCTGGTGCGCAGCCTTGCCATAGCCACCGACTCGGAACGTCGACGCCGGGTTAATCCCCGCAAGATCTATCCCATCGATCCCGGTTTGATCCCGATCTTCGACCGTTCTGGCAAGGCCAACCTCGGCCACGCCCTTGAAACCGCCGTATTTCTGGAGTTGATTCGACGCGGCGCCGAACTCGCATATGTGCGCACAGCCAAGGGCTTCGAGGTTGATTTTCTCTGCCGCCATGTCGATGGCCATGAAGAGCTGATCCAGGTTTGCGCCAGCATTGACCATCCGGGCACCTTCGCCAGGGAAATCAGAGCGTTGCAGGACGCCTCCGGTGAATTCCCACTGGCCGGCCGTGTGTTGATTACACTCGACAGGCCACCAGTAATCGACGTCCCGGCCGACATAACAGTAATCGAAGCCCGCGATTGGCTGCTCGGCTCGGACGGCGGGCAACTCCCGGGTCGTCCAGCCGCTGCTGGCGGTGATCCCGGACATTAGGTCAAACGGTTGCCGGTGGTGCAGGCGACAAAGGAATGGGAGATAACGCCGGAGCTGTAAAACCGGGTAAGCCCGGCCAGACCGCGACCCTACTACCACGACAACCGGGAACGTCGCGACAATGCTGACGAATTCCCTGGCGTTTTTTACCAAGCCACAGGCGCGACAATGTTAAGGAGGAAAAGCGAAATTGTCAGTGGTTCTGTTTTTCGTAACCCAGTTCAGCCTTGCTATTGCACCGTTGTGTTGCTAAAGTATGCGCATCACCAATGCGCATATGGAGGCGGCAATGCAAACAGCACTCTTTAATTCGGATGCTCCGAAAAAATCAACAAATCTCAGCATTAACAGTGATCTGCTGCAGATGGCAAAGGCGAGCCGCATTAATCTTTCGCAGGCACTTGAGCAGCGTCTTGCTGAACTGCTGCGGGAGGAACAACGTCGCAAGTGGCTTGAGGAAAACCATGACGCGATAGACGCATACAACTCCCGGATTGAATCTGACGATGTTTTCAGCAACGGGCTGAGGCGGTTTTGATGGCACAGTTCGACGTCTATGAAAATCCGAATCCGCAGACCAGGCAGGCAATCCCCTATCTGCTCGATGTTCAGGCTGACCTGCTTGCAGAGCTTGCAACCCGGGTGGTAGTCCCGCTTGTGCATGCCTCTGTTATGGGAAAAGCGGCAAAACATCTTAACCCTGAATTCAAAATCAAACGGACCAGTGTGGTGATGTCCACCGCTGAACTTGCCGGTGTGCCGATACGTCTCCTGGGAGAAAAGGTAATTTCGCTGGCTGACCGCAGAAGTGAAGTTATTGAGGCGCTTGATTTTTTGTTCACTGGTTACTGAAAGCCGCTGTCATGAGACTTGCGGCGGCCGGAGACAGTCCAGACTCTGGAAACAGGCAGGGCTCATCATCCGGTCTGCCGACAAGCGCCTCTCCGCGCCGTGGGAGAAGGTGATTGTGGAGATCAGGCTGGCGGCACAACGAAAGCATGGGGCTGAACATGATCGGTATGTCCTTAAGCCAAAAATCAACTGATTCCCTTTCCTTGGGGCTCTAACGTGTGTGCCGGGCATGGCGTTAATATGAAAGTATATAAACCACCATCCAAACAACTAATCAAAGGTTTCGAGCGCGAATGTAATCGTGCCTCCGCTTGGCTCGATAAAGCAGATGACCTGTTATTTTCAAGTAAAATTCTTTGCGATAACTGTGGGTTTCTGACTACTCGACCTGATGATGTTTTCGCTGGAGACGCTAGGATTCTATGGGTAATTAATATGCTCAGAGCGATGGCGATTGAAAACCTTTTTAAAGGAGTTTGGTTACGATCGGGAGAAATTTTAGCTGAAGACGGATCGTTTAAAGGTATCCCTGGCGCAAGCAACCACAAACTTTTATCACTTGCCGAGAAGGTAGCTGAAAAGATTGAGTTCAACTTTTCGAAAGAAGAGTACATTTTGTTAGATAGATTGTCGTACTGTATTGTTTTTGGGCGTTATCCCGTGCAGAAAAACTGGAGTATTGGGCAGGGGATTCCTCACCCTACCGGAAGTAGTGGTCTTCCTGGCTATCAATGGTCTCTTCCCCGTGATGAGATACTTGTTGAGTCCATCATAGGAAAACTCAGACGCGCTTATAACTGGTCAGGAATAGAAACAGGGGCGCATCTTAAAAGATAAATATTTGGCACTGTGGGCCTGGCTATAGGGGTAGTTGATCCTGAAGCAATCTGACAAGTTCACCCTAAAACCAGTGTTCCGCCCCCTCGCCCCGGTGCTGAACGAATGATAAAAATCATAAAGGAAGAAGACTCCCGACAGGGAAAGGAGCCAAGTATGTCGTCCCAAGCACAGCAGGTTCTGCGAGACGCCCTGAAACTCTCACCGGTGGAGCGGGCAGAGCTAGTCGAGAGTATCCTTGCGAGTTTCTCTTTCGCCGAGAGGCAGAGCATCGACAAACTCTGGGCAGTGGAAGTCGAGGACAGAATCGACGCATACGAGAGCGGCGAGCTCAAGTCGCGACCGGCGGCCGAGGTCTTTGCCCGACTTGAACGCGGCGACTTCTGATGAGAGTCGAATTCCTCGAGTCGGCCGAGGCGGAACTGGTCGACGCTGTAGCTTTCTACAACAACGAAAGCGAGGGGCTCGGCTTCGAGTTCGCGGCGGAAGTGAACAGAACCATCACCCGCATCCTTGAGTACCCGACCGCGTGGACTGCGTTGTCGAAGCGAACGCGCCGGAGCCGCACAAATCGATTCCCCTACGGTATTCTCTATCAGATTCGAGGGGATATGATCTTGATCGTCGCTGTTATGCACCTCCGTCGGAATCCATCTTCCTGGAGAAGACGCCTTCCCCCAGGTGAGCGTTGAAGACAGCGAACCAGGCCATGGCCTCATCATCATTCAATCCGGACTGGTTGATAAAGCCCGGTCGTAGGTTTTTAAGTAATGGCTGGCAATGGGTTCAATGCCGGCGTTATGCGTCGTGAGCAACGAAGAAGGAGGTTCCATGTCAGACCGGAGTCCGTTTGTTTGGCACGAGCTGGTCACTCCTGATCAGACGAGAAGCGGCGCATTCTTCAGCCAGCTGTTCGGCTGGACACGCAAGGAAGTTGACGCGGGGCCATTCGGTATCTACACCCTGTTTCAGAAGGGTGGCCAGGACGTCGCCGGAATGATGAATCCAACGCCCGATACCCCGGGCAAGGGATCGTTCTGGCATTTCTATATCGCCGTAGAAAATATCGAGGAATGCGCCAAACAGGCCCTTTTGCTTGGCGGAAATGTTGTGGTGGCCCCGCATGAGGTGCCTGGTGTCGGCCGCGTTTGTGTTGTGGCAGACCCCACCGGCGCCGTCGCCCACTTGATGCAACCACTGAAAAATGCTTCGTTTTGAACTGCGTAAATTCAACCGGGTAAGTTGAAGTCGCTTGAAAGAGAGAAAAGGGGAGATATCCGATGGAAGAGAGGCTGACGAGGGTTTCAAGCGGTTGGGTGATGTTGCCGATCGTGCTCCTGGTGTTTTTGCTGGTGGTTGTGTTCTTTATTACGGGCATTGTCCGGGGGCGGCCGATGTTGATCGTGCTCGCCTTGCTGGTGTTGCCCATTGCCATTCTGCTGGCCAAGGGCTTGTTTACCCTGCAGCCGAATGAGGGGCGGGTGCTTGTTCTGTTTGGGGATTATGTCGGCACGGTCAAAAAGGAGGGATTCCATTGGGCCAACCCTTTCAGCGTGAACCGGGGCCCCTGGGAGACTGAGCAGATTGGGGGCAAGGATCAGGCCACATCATTCCGGTCAAAACAGAAGTACAAGGTTTCCCTGCGCGCCAGGAATTTCGAGACCCAGGTCCTGAAGGTCAACGATCATCGCGGCAACCCCATTGAAATCGGGGCGGTTGTGGTCTGGTGTGTCAACGACACGGCAAAGGCACTCTTTGATGTGGACGAGTTCGAGCACTATATCCAGATTCAGAGCGAATCAGCGGTGCGACACCTGGCCAACAGCTATCCATATGATCATTCAGGGGAAGGCTCGGAACGGGAACTCACCTTGCGCGATGATGCGGAGTCAATCGGCGCGGCGCTGGAAATAGAACTGCGGGAACGACTGTCCCGCGCCGGCGTGGTGGTTGAAGAGGCGCGTCTGACGCACTTGGCATACGCGCCGGAAATCGCCGGGGTGATGCTGCGGCGCCAGCAGGCCGAGGCCATCATTGCCGCGCGCCAGAAGATAGTCCATGGCGCGGTCAGCATGGTGCAGATGGCGCTTGCCGAGCTTTCCGAGCGGGGAGTGGTGTCGCTCAACGAAGAACAGAAGGCGGCGATGGTGGGCAATCTGCTGGTTGTTCTCTGCGGCGAGTCCCAGGCCGAACCGGTGATCAATGCCGGGTCGATGCCCTCCAGATAGCGGGCCCGTTCGCCAGTGGCCTCAGCATTTCCTGCAATGAAATACGAACGAATAGAGCCGCACATAGACCTGAATGACCCGGAACAGGGTTTCGACTTCGCGTCGGAGGGGGACCATGTCCGGCTTTGGTTCATTGACTGGCGCAACCGGCGGGTGGTCTTCAGCTTCCGCGTGGTGTACTGGTTTTTCCGGCGGCGCGCCGGTGGATATTGCGGCCTGCCGGAAGGCCAGGTGCTTGAGATTATCGATTCCGATGTGATCCGATCGCTGCGGGACGATGGTACGGCAGCAGCCGGTGAGGAGCTGCATCATTTCGTCATTTCAACCAATGAGGAGGAGTGGTGCGAGATTGTGGCGGAACGTATGGATATTGAGATGGAAGTCTGATCAGGCCAGGCACGCGGACGGGAATTTTGCCGCGTTCCGTTCCCGCCGATGCTGGCCGCGACCTCTTTTCCGCTGTTGCTGCCTGTTGTTGCTCCTTCTCGCCATGGCCCGCGCGGTCCGGCTGTCAATGACCCCGAGTCCAGTCGCCGGTCACGGGAAGACCTTCTTTCCACTTGCCTGAGACGCTGATCATGTTATTCTCCCATTTTCCCGTCAGGCTGGCATCGGTCGGCTTGCCACTCGGCTGCCAGGCATCGAGAGTGATGGCAACCGTGCCGTCCGGAAAAATCGTACCACGCACATGCCCTTGTCTTCCAGCGGGATTCGTCCATTTCCCTGAAGCCACACCGTGCTCTACTTTCAAGAATAAGGGCCAGCACTTCTTGTCGGACGACGAAAAGGAACGATCGTTGCACAGGCTGCCTTCATAGGTTCCATCGAAGGGATCGGTCGGTTCGACAGCCTTTGCCGGCGGCATTGCGGTAGGCGTGGACGCCGGGCGCGCTGGCTCCATGAGTTTCGGGGTTTCCTCAAGATGCGCCTTGGCCGCTGCCTTGTCCGGCGGCGCTGCATCAATGGCGTGTTTTTCCGTTTCCGCTCGTTTCAGTTCTTGATCAAGTCGTTTTTTCTCGACTTTCGCCCGCTCCAGTGCTGCTTTGGTTGCCTGGGCCTCGGCCTCCAGCCTTGCCTGGTGTTGCGACGTCTCCGCCGCGAGCTGAGCCTCTTTCGCCTTGCGTTGCGCCTCCTCGGCCGCCGTCTTGTCCTGCGCCGCCTTGGCTGTCTGCGCATCGGCTGCCAGTCGCTCCGTCTCGGTAGCCTGCCGCGCCTTTTCGATTGTCTGGCGAAGCTCCTCGGTGCGGAGGGTTTCGTGGCCGCGGTACAGCCAATAGCCGGAACCAGCGGCCAGGACGAGTGCGCCGAGCAGGGCAAGGATGCCAACAAGTTTCCAGCCCTGCTTCGGCCGGGGTGGCGCTGTGGCGGTTGCCGGCATGGCCGTGCCATCCGCCTCGGAGATGGAAAAGGTGCGGATCGGCTGGGCGATATTTTTGAAGCTGCGCTCGCCCAGCATGGTGAACTGCAGGGTGAGCTTGTTCTGGATCTGATCGTAGACGCTGCCCGAGATGCAGACACCGCCGGGCTGGGCGACGGTCTGGATGCGCGCCGCCACATTGACGCCGTCGCCCAGCAGATCCGTGCCCTGGATGATGACGTCGCCAAGATTGATGCCGATACGGAACCACATGCGCTCATCTTCCGGGAAATGCTCGTTGCGCGTGCGCAGGGCCGACTGAATTTCCGTGGCGCAGCGCACCGCCTCGACAGCGCTCGGAAATTCGGCTAAAATTGCATCGCCGGCCGTATTGAAGATCCGGCCGCGATGCAGACCGAGAAGGGCGTCAAAGACCTCGCGGTGGCCGCGCAGCATCTGCACGGTGCGCTCCTCGTTTTCACCCATCATCCGGCTGTAGCCTGCCACATCCGCCATCATGATGGTTGCGAGCCGGCGTTCCAGGGCTGGCTGCCGATCATCCGCCGGGGGAACGTTATTTGGCATATCCTCCTCCAAATCGGGCAAGAGATGACTTTGCTGCTGGTTGTTTTTTGGTGTGGACGGCCAGGCTGGTTTTCCGGATCAGTTCCGATCCTGCCGGCTGTTCAGGCCGACGGCGATTTCCCGGGCAAGACGCCATAGGGCGTCGCTTAAGGCGGCAACCAGCCCTTCCTGACCGGCTGCGGCAGCAACCTGGAAGCTGCTTCGCCTTTCGGCAAGAAGCATTGTGCCGTTGTTGTCCAGCACCGTCCAGCGGGCGGTCAGCGTTGCTGCCCTCTCAGGCCCGGCCTCGAATTGCACCATCTCCACGACCACCTGGCAGTCGACGGCCTGGGAGCGGGGCCAGGGATGGCGCAGGACGCGGTCGTGGTCGAGGAGGAAGGCAAGGTCCTCGACGAGCACGCGCGGGATGCCTTCGGCGAGCGGTTCGGCCCAGCGCTGGCTATCTGCCAGCTCCAAACGGTTCGCCGAGGCCCGACTGACGATCTGGGCCCGCTCTAGATATTCCGGCAGTCGCACCGGGCCGAGACCAAAGGTTCTGCCCCTGCCTGCCGCGCCCGACTCCGGGATATCTATCGCGTCGCGCCGCGCCGAGAGCTGATAGTAGCTGACCGGCTCCGTCCGGGCGCAACCCGCCAGCAATACGGCGGTGATCAGCGTGACGAAAAGCCGCCTGCCTCTTTGGCCGAACCAATCATTTTGCATTTTCTTCCTCCGTAACCTTTCGCCGGGTGAGCTAAAATGGTCCATAGCCACCGGCTTTGTAATCGTTCAGCAGTGCCCCAGATGCGCGAAAGAGGCCGGCGAGCTGTACTGGTGCTACGTGAGCAGGCCGAAGACAAAGCAGATGGGGTGCTGCTGAACGATTACTCTTCCTCCAAGCCGCGTTTGCCCCGCACCATGGCCTCCGGCTGCTGCTCAAGTGTTTCGGCCAGCAGCCGCAGGGCGCGGGCGGCGCGGGAAATTTCCTGCAGCACCGCGTCGAGGCGCTGGACCGTGGGGGAGCCTTCACCGCTCAGGTCTCGCACCGCCTGGGCCGCGCCGGCCAGTTCCTCGCCAGCGCGGGTCATGTTCCTGAAGAGCGGCGATTTCGGATCCATCAGCCCTGCGACCCGGTCTGCGGCGGTGCTGACCCCGGTCGCGGCCCCGCGAACCCGGTCCGCGGCGCTCGTAACCGAGGCCAGTGCTCGGTCCAGCGCCGCGAGATCCGCTCGCAGGTCCCGGAGCAGGGGGGTGCTCTCGGCATCGAGCTTCACGGCAAGCGATTCGAGGCGCCGCAGGGTCCGGTTGAGCAACTGCGGCAGCTCCGTTGCCTCGTTTGAGGCAAGGATTTTGCTGATCGATTCGCTGATTGCCGCCATGTCGCCCAGGAATTTCTCCATGGGGAAGCCTTCCAGTTTCAGGGAGAGTTCCTCCACCGTGGTCGGGATGGTCGGAATCTCGCTCAGCTTGGGATCAATGGCAAAGAAATGGGCCGGCTTGTCGGGGTAGAAATCAAGGTCGATGTAGAGTTGGCCGGTGAGCAGACTCTGCAAGCGGAGCCGAGCCCGCAGGCCGCGGTCCACCAGCTGCCGTATGGTCTGCGGGTCGCGCAGGTCGATCTGTTCGCCATGCCGGGTCTGCACCACCGAGGGTTCGACCTCGATGGTGACCGGTACCAGGAATTTGCGGCTTTCCTCCTCGAGCCCGAGCTGGATTCGCTTGACGGTTCCCACCTTCACCCCCAGAAAGACCACCGGCGCCCCCTCCTGCAGCCCCTGGGCCGCCCCTTCAAAATACATGATCTGCTGCCGTCGCTCCTGGAACCACTGGCCGCCGGACAACAGCATGATGACGACCACTCCGAGCGTGATTGCCCCGAGTACAAAGGCCCCGATCAGGGTCGGATTGGCGCGCTTGCTCATATGGCCCCCCGGCTTAGGAAATGGCGCACCTTGACATCGCCCGCCTGGGCGGCCTGTTGTGGATTGCCAGTGGCGATCATGGTATGGGTCTCGGCATCAAGAAAGACCGAGTTGCTGCCAATGGAAAGAATGCTGGCCAGTTCATGGGTCACGACCACGATCGTCGTACCGAGGCTGTCGCGCAGTTCGAGGATCAGATCGTCCAGGCGGCGGGCGGTGAGCGGGTCGAGCCCGGAAGAGGGTTCATCGATTACCAGGATTTCCGGGTCCAGGGCCATGGCCCGCGCCAGACCAGCCCTTTTGCGCATACCGCCGCTCAGCTCCACCGGGTAAAATTCCTCAAAGCCGGCGAGTCCCACCAGGGCCAGCTTGAAGGAGACGATCTCGTCGATCCGTTGGCGGGGCAGGGAGGTGTACTCGTGGAGCGGTAGGGCGACGTTCTCCGCCAGGGTGAGCGAACTCCACAGGGCGCCGCCCTGGAACATGATGCCGAGGCGGCGCTTGAGCCGCTCTCGGTCCTCCTCCGGTTTATTCCAGAAATCCTCGCCGCTGTAGAACACCGTGCCCGTTGCCGGCCGTTGCAGTCCGACCAAAGCCCGCATCAGGGTTGTCTTGCCGCAGCCGTTGCCGCCCATGATCACAAAGATATCCCCTTTATGCACTACAAAGTTGAGATCATGCTGCACAACAAAGCCGCCGTAGGCCATGGTTAGATCACGGACTTCGATATGGGGTGCGTCTTCCATCCTATTAGATCCCCAGCCGGTAAAAGATGATGGTCATCAGCGAGGCCATGATGGTGATGAGCAGAATGCCGGTTACCACCGCCGAGGTCGCCGCCTCGCCCACCGCCTCGGCACTGCGGCCGCACTGCATGCCGCGCAGGCAGCCGGCATAGGCGACCATGGCGCCATAGACGCTGCCCTTGGATAGGCCGACAATAAAGTGTGTCACCGTGAGCGCCCGCAGGGTTTCGGTATAATACTCGAAAAAGCCGATGTCAAAAATAGAGATCGAGACCACGAGTCCGGCCAGCATGCCGACAAAGGCGGCATACAGCGTCAGGAGCGGAACCATGAGCATGAGCGCCAGCATGCGCGGCAGAACGAGGAAGTCAATGGGCGAGATGCCCATGGTCCGGAAGGCGTCGATTTCCTCGTTTACCTGCATGGTACCGAGCTGCGCGGCAAAGGCGGCGCCGGTGCGGCCGGCGATGATGATGCCGGTCATCAGCGCCCCCACCTCGCGTACCATGCCGATGGACACCAGGTCGGCAATGAAGATTTGCGCCCCCACCATGCGCAGCTGGTCGGCCCCGAGATAGGCGAGGATCATCCCGACCAGAAAGCTGATCACCGAGACGATGAGCAGGGCCCGGGGCCCGACATCCTCCACCTCGAGCCACAGATCGCCTTGACGGAACTGGGCGCGGCCGGTCAGCAGCCGGCCCATGGCCAGGGTGATCTCGCCCAGAAAGCGAAGCATCTCCGGGAAGCCGTAACAGAAGGCGATAGTTGCGGTCCCTACCTGGGAAAGCAGGTTGGCCCGGCCCGGCCGCCGGCCGTCGAGCCGTTGCTCGGGTACGGCAAAGGCCATGGCCAGCAGATGCGCAACACCCTTGGGCAGGCCGCTGCAATCGACCGTGATCCCGCGCTCGGTGCAGAGCTTGAGCAGGCCGGCCAGAAAGGCGAGCAACCCGGAATCCCAGGCGCCGAGTTCCGGGCCGCGACAGGACAGGCGGCGCACCCCTTGATCCAGGTCAGCGGTCAGGGCCTCGGAGGAGGGCAGGTCCTGATCAAGGCACCAACGGCCGGCAAAGACGAGTTCCAGCCCGTCGTCGCCAAGCCGGCGCCTTTCGAGCTGCCAGGCCGGCGGGCCGCCATCGCCAGAGCCGGAAGGGTTTTTTTTCATCGTGCGCTGATGCCGGGGCAGAGATGCTTGTTTCCGCCATCCTGGCGGCGGTTCAGTTCGCCGGACTTTTTTCCAGGATGATGCCGAGTTCGTCCGGCAATATGCCCTGGGCCTTGTTCAGGGCCAGCAGTTTCAGGTTGTAGTTGACCTGGGCCCGGAGTTTTTCGCTCTTGGCCGAAGCCAGGAGATCATGGAACTGCAGGAGTTCGTCGCTGTTAATCTGGGCGAGTTCAAAGCGCGTTTCGGCCCGGTCGACAACCTGCTTCATGGTGGTCTCCATGCGTCTGGTGATCTCGATTTCTTTTGTAAATCGTTCCAGGTCGCTTAAGGCCAGAGTCACCTCCATGGCGACGGCCTCTCGGGTTTTGTCCAGTGTCGTTTTGGCCTGTCTGTTCTCGTAGATGCTTTTTCGATGCTCCGCCTCAGCCTGGTTGTTGCCAAAGGGGTATTCGAACTCGACACTGGCCACCCAGCTGTTTGTATTGCTGGTAAATGTGTCGCTCACTGTTCTGTTCAGGTCTTCGTCCAGGCTGTTGAGGGTGTAGCTGAATTTTGCGTCCAGGCGTGGCAGGAGCCGGTGTTGCGCAAGCCTCTCCTTGATTTCCGTCGCCCGGAGTTCATCGCTTGCCGCCTGCAGTTCGGGCCTGTGGAGGAGGGCCTTTTCGATGGCCGTGCTTCGGTCAATGGTGACGGCAGTCGATTTCAGCTGGTCCACGGGCACCAGTTCTGGGCTCTTATGGCTGTCGGTCGCCGGGGGCAGCCCGATCAGCAGTGAGAGCTGCCGGGCGGTTGCGTCAACCTGATTGACAGCGTTGAGCAGATCGATGCGTCTGGTTTCGACCTTGGCTCGCACCCGATCAAGGTCAAGAGGGCTGCCGATGCCCTGCTCCAGACGGCCCGCTTCCCGGGTCTGCAATTCCTCCGCCTTTGCGAGAGACGCCTGGCGGATTTCCAGGGCGGCGCGGTCATAATAGAGCTGCCAGTAGGTTTTGGTCACGTTTTCCAGAACCTCGGTCAATCGCTGCCGGAACTCCTCGGCGGATTTATTGATATACAGGCTGGCGATTTTGATCTTGGCCTGGTTTGAGCGGTCGCCGATTTCTTTGAGCAGGGACTGGCGCACCTGCGCGGTCAGCCTGGCCGTATTCTGCGGGTTGGGGATAACGAGATCACTGCTGCTGTTCAGATGATTGGCCTCCATGAAGACCGACAGCATGCCGCCGGTGGGCAGGGGCTGCTTGACCCCGGCCTGCAGATCCCAGCGGTGTTCCAGTAGCTCGTCGCGGTCAGTGTCGCCGTTGTCGAGGAGGCTCTGGATGGGCCGGTCGGTGCGGGTGAGGTTGCCGGTCTGAAAAACCGAGGGGTCGTAGACCGACTTGGCCGCGACCAGATCCTGCAGGGCCTTGGCTGGATCGTAGGAATAAATCCGGATATCCTTGTTGTTGAGAATCGCCTGGCGGATGACATCCGGCAGGGTGAGTCGCCCGGTATCGACCGCCTGCCCCGCGGTTTGACCAACGGAGCGGGCCGACGGTTCTTCCGGATCTATAGGCAGCCGGATTTCCTCGGACGTCGGGCCTGAGACGGCCGGAGACTGGAGCCGAAGGGCGGGCGGCTGGAGTTCGGCCGCAGCTCCGCAGCGGTCAGGGCCGGCGCTGCTCATGGCCAGCGTCAGAAAAAGAACGGTCAGGCAACGGCCCGGATAATTCTTCGGAAGGATATGTTGTCTCATTATGAACCTCTGTTAACAGAGCACTATCTGCCCGGACTGGGCGACGCCGGTTTCTTCCCTTCTCCAACATTGAGAAAGGTGATGCTTACCCGTTCGCCGACCGGCCGTTTGAGAGAATTGGCCGCATTGATCCGGACCCGCAGGGTATTGCTGGCCGCCTCGGCCACGGTCGAGATATTTTCCACTCGGCCCTCAACTTGGTCGGCCTTTTTCTGGCCGGGCATCGCCGGAAAGGTGACGCGGGCCGGCTGGTTGCGGCGCAGTTGATTGGCCAGGGAGACCGGCACCGGCACATCGATCTGGAGCGGATCGGTCTGGACTACCCGGATAACCGGATCAAGGCCCTGCACTGATTCACCTTCTTCTATCTTCACCTCTTCAACCTGGCCGTTGATCGGACTCAACAGATGGAGGAGGCTGAGCTGGGCGCCTGATTCCTGGTGGCGGCGCCTGTCCTGTTCGTGGTCGACCCGGGCCTTTTCCAGATTCAGTTCGGCAGTCCGCACCTCAAGGCGCGAGTGCTCGATCTCCCAAGAGGTGGCCGCGTTAGTCTGCCCGGCATTCTCAAGCCTGGCAAGGTCTTTTCGTTTCTGGGCCAGTTCCGCCTCGGCCAGTTTGATTTTTGTCTCATCCGCCGCCTGCACGGCCAGCATTTCCAGTTGAATTTGTTCAGCCTTGTCTTCCTGTTTGGCAAGGAGTTTGCCCTTTTTGACCGTGTCACCTTCTTTGCAAGCCACATCGGCGATTCTACCGGGTCGCACAAAGGAGAGGGTGATGTCGGCGCTCGGTTTGGAAACGGATTCGAATTCCTCGCCAGGGGCGGCGGCCGGCGACAGGCACAGGATCAGGGCAAGAACGAAAATTATTCGCATGGGTGCGCAAGTCATTACGATGCTCCTTTGTCTCCTCCTTGGGCGGCAAGGGGATGTAGTTGATGGGCAGGGGTCGGTCAAGCCAATATAATATGAAACCGTTACAACCCGAAACAAAAGAATCGTGGGGGGCAGGAGACAGAATTCAGAAGTCAGAATTTACAATGTATGATCTCATTTTCCTGACTCCTGACTCCTGACTCCTGACTCCTGACTCCTGTAGTTGCCCTGTTATTCCCCGGCGCCGGAAAAGGCGAGGGCATCCGCCAGGGAGTCATCGAAACGCATGAGGTCCCGGCGGACAAGGAAATCTCGCCTTTCCACCTGCCATTGCGTAAAGGTTGCGGATTTTTCCGCCACAAAGCGACTGATGGCAGTGTTGGCTGCGGCGATTTTCTGCAGCCTCATCCGCCAGCCCGGCGGCAGGGCCGCGAGAAAAATTTCGTCGTCCAGCGCGGCCACCAGTTCGTAACTGCCGGGATCGCCCTGGCGGCCGCAGCGTCCGAAGAGCTGCCGATCGATGCGCCGGGCGGTATGGCGTTCCGTGGAAATGACGTGCAGGCCGCCCAGTTCCCTGACGCCTTGCCCCAGGATGATATCGGTGCCGCGGCCGGCCATGTTAGTGGCGACCGTGATTTGGCCCTGCTGGCCGGCCTGGCTGATGATCTCCGCCTCTTCCTCGTCCTGCCGGGCGTTGAGCACCCGGTGCGGCAGACCGGCCTCGTTGAGCAGGCCGTGCAGGTACTCGGAGGTGGCCACTGAACGGGTGCCGATCAGGATGGGCCGGCCTTGATCGTGTATTTCTCTGATCCGGGCCAGCAGCGCGGCCCATTTCGCGGCCGCATCCGGGAAGAGTAGCGCCGGCCTTTCTTGGCGGATCACCGGTCTGTTCGGCGGCACGCGCACCACCGGCAGCCGGTACACTGACCACAGTTCGTCGGTCACCTCCCGGGCGGTGCCGGTCATGCCGGCCAGCCAGCGGTATCGCCTGAAGAATCGCTGGTAGCTGATTCGGGCCATGGTCTCCCGCTGGGTGGTGACCGCGCAGGACTCCTTGGCCTCAATGAGCTGGTGCAGGCCGCGCTCCCAGGAGCGGTCCGCCATGGTCCGGCCAGTGTACTCGTCGATGATCTCGATTTTGCCGTCCCGCAGCAGATATTCCCGGTCCCGCTGGAATAGATGACAGGCGCATAAAGCCTGGCGGATGATTTCTTGGCGCCGGTTGCGGCCGGCCCAGAAACTGCCCGCAGCTTGCGACATCTCGGCCAGTCTGTGGCTGCCCTCCTCAGTGAGCTCGCAGGAGCGTTTGGCAAAATCCAGGGTAAAATCCCGGCCCGTTTCCATCTGGGTGGCGAATTGTAAAGCGTCCTGGTAAATTTTCGCCTCGTATGAGTTGCTGCCCGCCCCGGAGATGATCAGCGGGGTGCGGGCCTCGTCGATGAGAATACTGTCGGCCTCGTCGACAATCGCGAAAAAAAGACCGCGCAGGCAGAGGTTGTCAAGCCTGCCGACCCCGCGCAGCCGGTCACGTTACG
>Ga0208863_1000892_pt1 | contig 22896 bp, 16 predicted proteins | sample RifOxyD3_FD_184040 | JGI IMG/M metagenome (GOLD analysis project Ga0208863, IMG submission 184040) | Soil microbial communities from Rifle, Colorado - Rifle Oxygen_injection D3 (SPAdes) | ecosystem: Environmental > Terrestrial > Deep subsurface > Rock core/Sediment | place: Rifle, Colorado...
AATTTTCGCGCCTGTCAAAAGCCGATTCATACACGGCTACACAGCGATTAATATCATCGGGGTGGACACCCTCGGTCCAGCTTCTGCCAACTTCATCTTCTAAACTGTGTCCGGTAAAGTTCAGCCAAACATTGTTATAGTAGTTGCATAGCTTGTCCGTACCCGAGGTCCAGATCAAAGCCTGGCCGGAATTAGCCAAGGTGCGATATTGCAGCTCACTCTCCCTCGTCTGAAGCTCTGCCGCTTTCCGTTCGGTGATGTCCTCAACAATGGACCAGATATATTTTTTTCCATCTTTTCCGGCAATCAATGTCCCGTTCAACTGAATGGGGATCAGATTGCCATCTTTACGCCTATATTCCTTTACATAAGGTCCGTAGCGGCCCAAACGAGACAATGAATCTAGTTGTGCGGCTTCCTGGCCTTCGTATTGCTGCGGCGTCAACGTCCAATAGTCCAACTCTTTTAATTCATCAACCGGATATCCAGTAATCTTACGAAAGGCCTCGTTGAATTCTATATAGCGGCCATTCATATCAGTCAAGGCGATTCCTAAGGGAGAGAGCTCATAAAGGCCACGCAATTTCTCCTCGCTTTCCCTCAATGCCTCTTCGGCTCGTTTACGTTCGGTGATATCGCGCGCAATGCCCAAGATCCCTATTAGTTTCCCCTGACTATCGCGCATGGGTGTCTTGAGTGTTTCCAGCAACTCGCGATGACCGTCATCGGCGTAGGTAATCCATTCTTCATTGCGACTTGGCCCGTCCTTCTCCATCGCCTTACAGTCATGCTCGCGGAAAAAATCGGCCAATTCCTTGTCAACAAAATCGTAATCAGTTCGACCGACGATGTCCTTTTCCTTAGCGCCAAAGAAACGTTCGAAGCGCGGGTTGCAAGCCAGATAAACGCCGTCCAGATCTTTCAGCCAGATCAGATCGGGCAGTGTATTGACTAAAGTATGCAGGAACGCCCCATCTGCAATCAGCTTGTCATTGATCAGTCCCAGCGTCATGGAATGGGTTAAATCATGTTCGCTGAGCAAGCCTGCTAACCGCCCCGCACGGTCTATCACCACCAGATGGCGAACCCTGGCCGTCAGCATCAGTTCTGCCGCCTCATTGATAGTATTGTCCTGCAATATAGCCAGAACAGGAGAAGTCATGACATCTCTAACAGGAATTTCAGTTTGTTCTGGATTGTCGCAATAAAGGCGTACGACATCGCGTTCGGTAACAATACCAACCGGACGCTCATCCTCGACCACAACCACGCAGGTATCCTTGTGCAATTGCATGATGTCCAGCGCATCTCTCAGACACGCATCTGTTGCCAGACTAAATACTGATCGGCTCATCACCGTTACAATCTGACGGCGGCCAGCCAGAGCAGCGAGATTGATGTGCAGACGAAAATCCGTTTCGCTGACCACACCGGTCAGTCGTTTCTCATCGTCAACGATGACCAGATGACGTATCCCGTCTTGCAGACATACTTGATAAGCATCCAGACAAATCATAGACGCTGGTACGGTAATGACCGGGGATGACATGATCTTCTGCAAGGAAGTTTCAGGAGAACATCCAGACTGCATGGCGTGCAGGATATTACGTTCGGTTACGACACCAACCGGACGGCCCTCTTCATCTGTCACTACCAGGGAGGAAATCCGCTTCTCAGCCATGAGGTAAGCTGCCTTGCCAACGCTGTCACCGGGTGTAAGGTATAAAACATTACGCGTAGCAATATCAATCAGAAGCATGTTTTGCTTAATATTGCCTTGAGATACAGCACAAACGGCCATGATATATTTTCAATCTTTGAATTGAGTCCCATTAATTTTTCGGTGAGCACACAAAAAACGAAGACCAGGAGGTAAATTCTCCACCTATATCCATACTAACGCAATAGGTATTCAGACCTGAACAATACCAATAGATTGCTGGTGCTGGTGGCAGAAAAATCAATCGGCAATCGGCCTGGGCGCATCAAGCCGAGAGCGGTCAAGCGGCGGCCTAAACCCTACCCGTTACTGACTAAAACAAGGACTCTGGCAAGGGCGCAGCTGAGAAAACATGATCATCCGAAAAAACTTAAGTGAGCGTCTTTGTGCCATCATGACGTATTTTGCTATTTTACTATTCTATTCATATAGTTACAGTTTAAGTCAGCACCATTCCGGTCTGCCCCAGTTTTCGCTGCTCCCAGTTTTCCGGTGGTCTGTCTCCCGTTTTTCCGATTTTCCAAATGTCGGATGCTTGCTGAATACTAAAAACAGAGAATGGGTGAGGCGGAAAGACACTATGCCATCACCCATGAGGTGACAGGCATAGCAACTGGTATGAAGGACAGATATTTAACGGGCAGAAAGTTTGGTGTTATCCGGCCAGTTTGGCGGCAATCTCTATCTCGGCTTGAGCCCAGTGTTCAACGGCATTGCCTCCGAAGCCGGCCCTTTCAGCAATATAGTAAGCGGCAGTTTCAACCATACGATAGCGTTCCTGAGCGGACGGTTGCGCAACAGACTGTTTTTCAACAACTTTTTTGGTCGATTTGGCGGGCGATTTTTTGGTCGCTGCGGGTTTGGCCACAGCAGGCGTTTTTTTCACCGTAGCTTTTTTCGGCGCTTTTTCAATTGCCGGGAAAGGCCACGCTGACTCTATCGTGACGACCTTCTCCGCCGCAGGGGCCTTTTTGGCGGCTGTGGCTTTCTTTGCAGGTGCAACCGCGCTATCAGTGACCGCCACTTTTTTTCCGGAAACTGTCTTTTTTGCGACTTTCGATTCTTCTACCATCATTAATCTCCCTGATGACAACTAAAAAACCCAATGAAGGGGCATGATATTGCGCTATGTGTAAACGGTCAACTGATTAGCAAATATACCTATAAAAACAGATGCCTAAACAGGCCGCGATTCCTGACGCTGGCGCAGTGCAACCCGCTTCAGATATGCTTCCCGCGCAATCTGTACGTCTTCCAGAAAATATGGCAACTCTTTGAGCAACATGGCTTGCGGCCCGTCGACCAGCGCTGCGGGTGGTTGCGGGTGAAAATCTACCAGCACCATATTGGCTCCTGCCAGCACACCCTGCGCCGTGACATGCATCATATCCATAATGCCGTCGGGAGAGGCCGCACGGGAACCGACCGAATGAGAAGGGTCGACGCAAACCGGCATACGCGTTAAGCGCTTGACCACCGGAACATGCGCGAAATCGACGAAATTGCGGTGCGGATCGGCCATATTAGTCTTCATACCGCGCAGGCAGAACACCACGTTGCGATTGCCTTCGGAAGCCAGATATTCCGCTGCATTGAGCGACTCATCCAGCGTGATGCCAAATCCGCGTTTGAGCAACACCGGCATTTTGGTCTGACGACCGACGATCTTGAGCAACTCGAAGTTTTGCGTGTTGCGCGTACCGATTTGCAGCATCACACCGGTTGCCTCCCCGGTCTGATGCAGCGCCTCGTTGATTTCATCCAGATGGGATTCGTGGGTAATTTCCATCGCCATCACACGGATTCCATATTTTCCAGCTAATTCAAACACATAAGGAAGGCAGCTTTTGCCGTGCCCCTGAAATGCGTAAGGACTGGTGCGCGGCTTGTAAGCCCCCATGCGGGTGCAGACCTGACCGTTATCCCGCAAGGCGCGCAGCATGATCTCGACATGTTCACGATTATCCACCGCACACAGACCGGCGAACACATGCAAACTGTCCTGACCGAAGCGCACGCCGTTGTATTCAAAATGCGTGGGACGCTGATCATCCTTGTGGCGCCCCAGAATACGATATTCCTCGGACACCCTCACCGCGCGCTCGACGCCGGGCAGAGCCTGCATCTGATCTATATCCAGTTGCTTGGTATTACCGATCAGATACAGTTCGGTCAGATTCTGCTCGCTGCCCTGCTCGACATGAACGCGCACCCTTATCCCGGGCAAGGTCGAAAGATGAGTCAGCAATGACTGGTATTCGGCGGAGGTTTCTCCGACATGGGCGGCTAAAATCAGAATCATGCGTTTTCCTTTGAATTATTTAACACCCGGTGCACCGCATCCGGTAACTGCAACACCGTGCGCAGCTTCACATCCACGCATTCAGGCATTCTGCTCTGTTCGCTGATCCACACCGTGCGCATGCCAAGACGTTTTGCCGCCTGCAAATTTTCCAGACTATCTTCGACCATCACGCATTGTGCCGCTCTAACCCGATGCCGCCGCATCACATGACGGAAACCGAAAAAGTCCGGCTTAGGCCGATAGCGAGTCTGCTCGACCGCGATCACATCGTCAAATAAATTATCTATTTTCAATAAGTTAAGCACTTCCAGCGCATAGTGCCGAGGCGCATTGGAAAACACTATTTTTTTACCCGGCAGTGCGCACAGCACATGGCGCAGCCGTGCCTGGCGCAACACCATGCGTTCGAGTTCGGGAAACTGATGGGTATGCCATAGAAAATGAGCGGGATCCGTGCCGTGATGGCGCATCAACCCGCTTAAGGTTGCTCCGTAGCGCTGCCAGTAATGCATGCGCAGGGCATTCGCCTCATCTTCAGACAGTTGCAGATGTTCCTGCAAGTAGGCGGTCATGCTGCGATTGATATGTGGAAAGATGTGCGGACTCGCGTTGTGCAACGTGTTGTCCAGATCAAAAATCCACAGGGGCGAGTTCACTATTTGCTCTTGATCAGCGTACCCACACCTTCGTCTGTCAGAATTTCCAACAGCAAGGCGTGCTGCACCCGACCGTCGATGATGTGCACCGAACGCACGCCGCCGCGCGCCGCATCCAGCGCCGAACTGATTTTAGGCAACATGCCGCCCGAGAGCGTGCCATCCGCCACCAGCGCATCGATTTGCGCCGGGGTCAGTCCGGTGAGCAGATTGCCATCCTTGTCCAGTACACCCGGCGTATTGGTAAGCAGCACCAGTTTTTCAGCATTAAGCACTTCAGCCAACTTGCCGGAAACCACGTCGGCGTTGATATTCAGGGTTTCCCCGTCCGGACCCACGCCGATCGGCGCAATCACCGGGATGAAGTCGCCCGAATCCAGGAAGGAAATAATAGAAGGATCGATCTTATTGATGTCACCTACCAAACCGATATCGATCATATCTCCCGGCGTCGTATCGCTTTCCAGCATCAATTTCTTGGCGCGAATAAACGAGCCGTCCTGACCGGTCAGTCCAACCGCCTTGCCGCCGTGACGGTTGATCAGGTTGACGATATCCTTATTGACCTTGCCCAGCACCATTTCGACCACATCCATGGTCTCTTCATCGGTCACGCGCATGCCCTGAATGAAATGACCTTGCTTGCCGACGCGCTTCAACAAGTCGTTGATCTGCGGTCCGCCGCCATGCACCACCACCGGATTCATGCCCACCAGTTTCAGCAGAACCACATCGCGCGCAAAACTCTCCTGCAATGCGGGATCGGTCATCGCATTGCCACCGTATTTGATCACGATGGTCTTATCGAAAAAACGCTGTATGTAGGGCAGTGCTTCAGACAACACCAGGGCTTTAAGTTGGGCGGTAGCTTGAGACAACGGCATTATTTTTCCTTTAAAAATTTGGCAAAGATTTTACACCAACAGGCTTGGCAAAGATGCTAGACATAACTATAAATCGCAAACATGCCCGTTGCCTCCATCCCAACCTTGCCCCTACAAGCAGCGGAAAGAGCAAATGAACGCTTGCGCGAATATCATATTTGATCAACCGGGAAACACGCCGGTAGACAGATAACGATCGCCACGGTCGCAAACGATAAACGCGATCACCGCATTGTCCACCTGCTGCGAAATCCGCAAGGCAACGCTGAGCGCACCGCCCGATGAGATACCACAGAAGATCCCCTCCTCGGCGGCTAAGCGGCGCGTCATGTCCTCCGCATCCGATTGACTGACGTATTCCAGCCTGTCGATATTAGTCCCGCTGTAAATTTTCGGCAGATAAGCATCTGTCCATTTGCGTATACCGGGAATTTGCGCGCCGGTCTCCGGTTGCACGCCGATAATCTGCACATTGGGATTCTGTTCCTTGAAATAGCGCGAACAGCCCATGATAGTGCCGGTCGTGCCCATGCTGCTGACGAAATGCGTCAAGCGCCCGCCGGTATCGCGCCAGATTTCCGGCGCCGTACCTTCATAATGGGCGAGCGGGTTATCGGGATTGGCGAACTGATCGAGAATGATGCCGCGCCCCGCAGCGCGCAGGGCTTCTGCCGTATCGCGCGCCAGCTCCATCCCGCCCTCCTTCGAGGTCAGCACCAGTTCGGCGCCGAAGGCCTTCATGGTCTGGCGACGCTCTACACTCTGATTTTCCGGCATCACCAAAACCATCTGATAACCCTTCATCGCCGCCGCCATCGCCAATGCAATACCAGTATTACCGCTGGTCGCCTCGATCAGGGTGTCACCAGGTTTAATCTCTGCGCGCTGTTCAGCACGAACAATCATAGACAAAGCTGGCCTGTCCTTAACCGATCCGGCCGGATTATTGCCTTCGAGCTTGGCCAGCAACACATTGCTGGTATGACCCGGGATACGTTTTAGGCGCACCAGCGGTGTGTTGCCGACGAATTGGTCTATGAATGAATACATGGCTTGATTTTGATATTTCACAAGGGTGCCATGATAACTGCGGACTCAAAATATCGCATGCAATTTTATCTAGAATCCCCCCAGCATGCTGGTTTGCCGGCATTGATATTGCCAGACGAAGGATGAAACTACGGATTTATGCAATGCGCTGCTTAATCTGCGCAAAGCAATAAATCATAAAACAAGCTAATGCATGCTCTACGCGTTGCGCATGCAAGCTAGAGGAATACGGCACCACCATTGACAACATCATTCTAACAAATTGATTTATATCATAGTTTTTTGACTAAGTATCAATTTATCGCCTCGCTTTCGCGCTCGGCAACTACACATCAAACCGGAAAAAATAGACTTAATTTACCCGGAGAGATTGCTATTGACAGCTTATGGGTCGTTACTGGAAAATAGCAATCGTTGCACCAACTTAAACCCATGGGAGGGAATCACAGATGAAAAAAGCATCATACTTAGTGCTCGCGCTTTTTGGTCTCATTAGTTTTGCTGCGCAGGCAGACGTGACCACTGCTGAACAAGCGGCCAAGCAATACTCACTCTTCGCTAAATCGACCCTGTCGGCTGAAGAAGGCAAAGCCTTCTACACGAAGAAAGTTGTTGTTGACGGTAAAGACCTGTCCTGCTCTGCATGCCATACTGACAATCCAGCTCAACATGGCAAGCACAATGTAACAGGTAAAGTCATTCAACCTATGTCACCGGTTACCAATCCTAAGCGTTTTGCTGATATCAACAAGTCGGAAAAAGGCTTTACCAAGCACTGCAAAGACCTGTATAGCAAGGACTGCTCAGCGCAAGACAAGGGCAACTTCATTGCTTACGTGCTGACTGCTAAGTAAACCCGCTTCATCTTAAAAAACCTGCCTCAAGCCGGAGAATTGGCATGCGGTTCAGGTGATTACGGGAGCTTCATGCTCCCGTATTTTTTATGAGCCGCACGCCGCATCAACCTTAAAAAAGCTGTTATCCGCGCATTGTATGGATATTCGCAGATTAAACATATAGCTCCGTGACCGAATCGCTTTACCGTTTTGGTGATATTTACACCTTGTTGTTAATCAGCTTGAATCTGCGTAATTTTCGGATTCAACTGCCGTTTTTAGGATCAACAATTACAGCTAAACACCCGCCTCTGCTAAGATCGCACTCCACAATACGCTCAGGCGGATGACCACCATGAATCTCCAACCCATACCCATCGAACACATCCTGCCCGGCAAACCATTACCATGGCAAATTTACGACCGTAACGGCTATATTGTTTTCTCTCAAGGTGAAATTATAAGCAGCTTAAAACAACTGGAAGAACGAGAAGACGCCGGTTTATATGAGGATATAGACGCCCCCTCGCAAGCCAATGAGACCAGTGACTGGTCAGATTTTGCCTTCAACAAAATTTCCCCCTCCGATATTTTTCCTCCCCATGGCATCAAACCGCAAATTGGTGAATTCGTGCAACTCGTCCTGCCGAATCGCAATCCGCAAAACTTTTATTCAGCACGCCTGATAGGCTGCGTTAAAAATTTGAGCATTCTAGTCACGCGACCTGTCGACGCCCCTTTTATTCCGGCTGAAGGCGAAACAGTGGAAGTACGCATGGTCACCGGCAGCAACATTTACACCTTCCAGACCACCATCCAGCGTCTGTGCATAAGCCCCAGCCAGTACTTGCATCTGGACTACCCGCCTGTCGTCAACGCGCAGAAACTACGCAAATCCCCCTGGGCTCGCGTCAATCTGAATGTCATTACCACGGATGCCGATGGCAACCGCGAGTTTGCCAGACTGATCAACCTGAGTTCCGATGGCGGACAACTGCGCGCACCCGCTAAACTTGGGAAAACCGGCGACACGTTGCAGCTATCTCTGCATGCTGTAATGGAAAATCTCAATTGCACATTGAATATTTCGGCCAGCATCATGCATGTACGCACGTCCCACACGATTGATGCCGACATGCAGGAATTCGGTGTCAGTTTTAACCATGTCGCACCGACCGATTCCCTTTGGCTCAAAGCACTGGTATACCGGCATATCGCCGAAGGTGAAATGGCTTAACGAATACCTAAAAAATTGGCCAATCTCGTCAATAGATCCGCCCTAACCTTCATACGGGAACGGGATATTACCAGTTTCACTTCCCGAGTCTTGTTGGCCTGCCTATTTTTAGTTTCCATACCAAGCAGGCCGCGTGCTAAGTCGAGCTGCTCGGCGAATTGTTGTAGAAAACCATCACAAAACGTAACTTCCAACCCCAAACGCCGTACTGCGGCAACCTCATGCCAAGCCACCGTCTGTAAGCTGGACTGCACCAACAGGTCGGCCAGACTAACGATGTCGGCATAGGTCGCCTGCTCACCATCCGGACGGTCTTCTATCATTTTCACCATCGTGTCCGGAAAGTTCCAAGCGCGCAACAACAGGGCGCCCACCCGAAACTGCAACCTGTCGACTAATTCACAGAGCGCAGTCTCATCCAGCTCCATTCCCGCCTGTTCAATATACAGACACACGGGCAAGGCACCGATATTGTGCAGCAGTCCCGCCAGCATCGCCTGATCAGCATTAAACTGACGATTGTTCTTCGCGAGTACATAACTTACTGCACCCACCTCACAGCTCCGCGCCCAATTCTTTGTCAGATACTGATTAATAATCTGATTTTTCGCATGCAGCAGCTTACCCAAGGTTAATTCCAGGATTGTGCACCTGCATATAACCTAGCCGTGAAATTGCCTGATGAACATGCTCAACGGCAGGTTTGTCGCTATAGGCGGCACTATTAGCAACCTTAATTAAATGCGCCGAAATCGCGACATCCCCTGAAATGGCGGCAAACACCTCTCACGCAGAGACTTCCAAATTATTTACCAAATCACGCACTCTATTGGCTACATCGGGTAAGACAGGAAAGTCAAACTTCCCATCCTCAATCGCTTTGAACACTTCATCGATCAAGGATAACTCATTATTTTCACTCACTTCAAACTCCAAAAATAATCACGGCACCACCCCGGAAAGCTAACTGCTTAACAGACTACACAGATTCACAAATATTGCCCAATATTCCTACCCCACATAAACGGGACAGGGGGTCAGGTCTTGCATTAACACATTTTTTAAAAAATGTGTTAATGCAAGACCTGACCCCCGCTTTTTGCTTTTTGACTCCCGCTTATTGACCCTTCGATTTTACGATCTGATGATCTCGTCCTTATTTTGATGGCAATCGTTGAGCACCACTTACTCTCCCCTCCAATAACTTGATCGCACGTATCGTCTGATTCGACAACTGGAAGAATTCACCGCCCAGTTTGCTGGTCGCTTCATCGAGATGATGATCATGTACACATTGCACAATCACACCGACGCTACGATGGAAAGCTGCATGAGATTTTTTGAGATCGGCGTACTCGGTTAAGTTAGCATAACTCTTGGCAGGGCCGTATAGCCACTTACCCAGGTCGCACAAATCATCACACGACACACGAGCAACTTCTAACTGCTCCTGACTGTTCCCCTTGATGTAATCAACCAGTCTCGTTTTCCACTTAATATGTGCGTTAATTCCGTCGCTAAAAGAAAAACCTTTGGCGTTAACCGGCTTACTAACCACCACTTCGGTGCGTTTCCCGGGCGCATCCATTTTGAAGGTCAGCATCATTTGACTCAACTGTTGTGCCTGCTCTTCCATCGATTCAGCTGCAGCAGCCGCTTGCTCGACCAGCGCGGCATTCTGCTGCGTCATATTATCCATCTGACTGACCGCCAGATTGACCTGTTCGATACCGGTGCTTTGCTCCAGAGATGCCGCACTGATTTCTGACATGATATCAGTGACGCGTTTTACAGCAGCCTGAACTTCCTCCATGGTATGACCGGCCTGATCGACCAGTTCAGTACCCGCATGCACCTTCTCGACCGAATCGTTGATCAGATCCTTAATTTCTTTAGCGGCCACCGCACTACGTTTTGCCAAATTGCGCACTTCGGTTGCGACCACCGCAAAGCCACGCCCCTGCTCGCCAGCCCGAGCTGCTTCAACCGCCGCATTCAAGGCCAGAATATTGGTCTGGAAGGCGATGCTGTCGATCACACTGATAATATCCACGATCTTTTTCGAACTTTCACTGATAGAGCTCATGGTCTCCACAACGCGGTTTACTACCTCGCCACCACGCAGCGCAATCCCTGATGCACCCACAGCGAGCTGATTAGCTTGTTTAGCATTGATCGCGTTTTGCTTCACAGTCGACGTTAATTCCTCCATGCTCGCGGCAGTCTCTTGCAAACTTGAGGCCTGCTCTTCGGTGCGCTGTGACAGATCCGTATTGCCGTAGGAAATTTCCTTCGCGGCAGTATTGATGGTTTCGGCCGCCTCCTTGATCCGACTGATAATCTCACTCAACTGTGAGACTGTTGCATTGGAATCGTCTTTCAACTGACCGAAGGTTCCTTCGTAATCGCCACTGATTGTTTCGGTCAAATCGTATTGAGCTAAGCCGCCCAACACGCGCACCACTTCATTGAGACCAACTTCACTGGTTTTCATCAAAGCATTCATCGACTGAGCCAACTGCAGATAGAAGCCGCTCTTACCCTCGACAGAAATGCGTCCGGAGAAATCACCCAAAACTGCGGTTTCCACGATCACGGCAATCTCATCTTCAGCCTTAATCTGATCGGTCAGATCCAGCCACTGACCTACCGTTCCGAGACGTTCTCCGTTTGCGGACAGCACCGGGGTCGTCACGACATCGTACTGACGCCCGCCAAGTTTCAAACGAGTATGTACCGTGGTGTTAAGGTTACGCAAACGCTCGATCGCGGCTTGCGGATCTGCGTAGAACACCCCGATACTGCCGCCTAACACCTTATCCGCCACAAAATCCGGATTCTCCTGCTGAAAGGCACTTTCGTAACGATGTAAGGTCGCGACCAGCGCGTTATTGAGATAGATTACCGTACCGTCGTTGTCAGCCACTCGCACGCACATACTGACATTATCAAGGGCACACTTGAGCCGTTGCATCTCGTGCGCACTGCGTTGCTCGACTTCCATCCGTTCGAGCAATTTTGTCTGCATACTGGAGAGCGAACGCATCAGATCGGTAATTTCATCGCATCCTTCGACGACCAAGTCATTGTCATAGCGACCATGGGAGACCGCGTTGGCCACCCCGGCTGCCACCAACATGCGACGCGAAATATTGCGCGCCAGCAAATTAGACGCCGCTGTCATCACGGCACCAATCAAGGCGACGATCAAGGCGAGTTTCCAGGCATGACTCACCACCGCCGCATCGACATCATCGACATACACACCGGAACCGATCACCCAACTCCAGGGCTGGTAACCTTTAACATAAGAAATTTTCGGGATCGGTTTATCGCTGCCCGGACGAGGCCATTCATAATTGACAAATCCGGCTCCGTCCGCCTTAACGACTTTGATCATATCGAGGAACAACGATTTACCGTTTGGATCCTTAGACTCAGTCAGATCTTTACCATCAAGTTCAGGTTTGGTCGGATGCATGACCATGCGCGGATGCATGTCATTGATCCAGAAATACTCTTTGCCGTCATAACGCATGGCTTTAAGTTGCGCGATGGCGCGACTCTTTGCCTGCTCCACGGTCATCTCGCCTGTACCGGCAGATTTAGCCAGACTCTCGACCATGCCAAAAGCAGTTTCAACGGCATAACGCGTCGCTCGCTGCCTGTCTTCCATCAGAGTATTGCGTTCGGATAACAGCGTCACCAAGGCCACCAGTAACAACGCCACAATGGCCAACCCATTCATAAACCAGAGTTTTTTACCTACTGTCACAGGATACTCCTTCGCATATACCGTTTACTATTCAGTCGGCACCGTTTCTGAGCCGCCCTCCACCCGCCTTTGATGCCCGCCCGATTATAAAGACGGTGCGATGAAACGATGCTATGAATAGAGGACTTTTAATTCCCTATACCAAGCTATCAAGGTCAGCCATAACGGTTGCAAAGCTACTTGATTAAATGACCTGAATGCACACGACCATGCTCAGCCGTCATCTTAGATAGCTGTATCGTTTGCCAAGGTTGCACCTGATTCCAGTTAAAACGCCACGCCCAATTCCCTTCAGCATGACCGGGATAGTTCATACGATGTTCACCGGACAGACATAGCACATCCTGCATGGGAAAAATCACTGTATTGGCCACCGAGGCGGCTAGAATATTCATCATATCCCATGGAACACCAACTTTTTCAGTACCCAGATAATGCCGGACAGCTCCGCGCTCCCTATCGGAAGCGCTGCGCCACCAACCCAGCATCGTGTCGTTGTCATGCGTACCTGTATAGGCGATCGTATTGGGAATGTAATTATGCGGCAAAAATAAATTGGTATTGTCCTCGGCAAAGGCAAATTGCAAGATGCGCATGCCAGGCAACTTGAACTTATCGCGCAGATCTGCAACATCCGGAGTAATCACGCCCAAATCTTCTGCGATGATAGGTAATTCGACGAAGGCATTTTCAAACGCCTCGAACAATTTTTCGCCCGGCCCCGGCATCCAGCGCCCGTTAATCGCCGTCGTCTCACAAGCAGGAATCTCCCAGTAGGCCGCAAAACCCCGAAAATGGTCGATGCGCACCCTGTCAAAACTGTGCAGCGCGTGGCGGAGACGCTTAATCCACCATGCATAGCCGGTCTGCTCATGAACAGACCAGCGATACAAGGGATTACCCCATAGCTGACCTGTTTCACTGAAATAATCCGGCGGCACCCCCGCGACCACAGTAGGATTGCCCTCTCCATCGAGCTCGAACAGTTCGCGGTGCGCCCAAACATCCGCACTCTGATAAGCGACGAAAATCGGCACATCGCCAATTAAGCTGACGCCGCGTTGATTGGCATAAGTCTTTAATTGTGCCCACTGACGTGAAAAACACCATTGACAGAATTTCCAGAAACCTATGGTCTCGGCACACTCAATATCCAGTTGCGCCAGCGCCCCCGCATCCCTGTTAGCCAGTCCTGACGGCCAGCGGTTCCAGTTATCTCCATCCTGCTGACCGGCTATCGTCATAAAGCGCGCATAGTCATCCAACCAGTCACTCTCGGCAGTGCAAAACACGCTATACGCGCTGTGCATGGATTCATTATTCGAGGAAAAAAACCGTCCGGCAGCCCGACGCAGACGTGCCAACCTGAACGGTTCTTGCAAAGCATACTCGACCTTTTCGTTACTAAAGCCAGGATCCGGTATCAAATCGGCATCGTCTAGCCAGCCTTGATGCGCCAGCTCATAAAGATCGATCAGCAGCACACTGCCGGCAAAAGCCGAATTGCTCATATAAGGAGAATTGCCCGGACCGATTTCGCCCAGAGGCAACACCTGCCAGTAGGTTTGGCCTGCGCCTTGCAACCAGTCTACAAAAAGATAGGCGTTAGCACCCAAATCTCCCGCGCCGAACATACCTGGCAATGAAGTGGGGTGAAGCAAGATGCCACTAGTGCGATCGTTTGTCATAACTTATTGATTATTCTAACTTTAATTAAAACCAGCCTGTAATCAGACTACTCAGTTGCACGGCGCATCGCACCACCGACTTCCGTTTCTGCAGAACAACCGCGACTGACAGGATCAGCCAGACTCAACGGAGCCGACAACTGCAACAAACGATAAAGTTCCGTCAGATTGTGACGGAATAAGCGATCAAAGCTGGCCACCGAATTGGACGGATTGTAGTCACCAAACCACCAAAACCAGTCAGAGCTCTCACAGGAACAAAGTTGCTTTTCGGCGGCTTCCTGTTCAGCCCGGCTTAAACGATTGCTGGACATCACCATATCGTAACTTTGCTTGGCGGCACACAACAAGTCCCAGGCACGGTTTTTATCTTCGCAACCTATCCAGGTTGAAAAATTACCATACACCCAACTTCCGGCCGCAATCCCGGGCAACTTGCCAGTTTGCGCGCGCAGCGCTTCATCCTGCGCCAGATATACAGAATAAGTACTTGTATTAATTGAGTTGCTTTCTTCAAGCCTGGCATACAGCTCATCAAGGAAATAAAAGCCGTTGTATGGATAGTATTCCCACGCATTCTCACCGTCGAGTATCACACTGACGATAGGCGTCTCATTGTCCGGCGCCGACCGGGCAATTTCCGTCAACTGATCGACAAAATGCAGCGCCGCATCCTTGCCGTGCCAGCGCGAATACTCAAAGCCGATCAAATCGGACAATCTGTCATCGCGGAAGAAGCACTGCAAGCTGTCCGCTCCCTTCTCTAAACCGTAAGGACGATACAAATATTGACCTCGTTCAGGGATGGGACGATGCGCCTTATGCAAGCTGTTGACCAGCACGCCTTCACCGCTGGCGACCCAGCGGCATCCCTGCTCGGCAAATACTTCCAGGGTTTCAGTGGAAATCGAACCTTCGGCCGGCCACATTCCTTGCGGTTCGCTGCCGAAACGAGCTTTATGGCTCTGCTTAGCCAGTTGAATGTGCTGATTCACACGCAAGCGTCCCTTAGGGTAATGCAAAGACTTAGGTAGCGGCGCATCGGGCATCGCCTCGCTGGCACTGGCAAAATCGATCAGCAGTGGTGCCAGCGGATGGTAATGCGGCGTGGCGGAAATTTCGATCTGCCCCGAGTCGGACAGTTTGCGATAACGAGGAATGATGCCGCTAATCAATTCACCGATCAGATCGTACAACTGGCGACGATCTTCCAGAGTAAAGCCAACCGCCTTGGTCATCAGGCGTGCGACCAACTCATTTTCACGACGAACACTCTCACCACACCAGGTCAGGTGATACCAAGTCAATAAATCCGCCATATACTGACCGGACAAATAGGATAGCGCAGGATCTCCATCCCCCTGTAAACGCTGAAATAATTCCCACAGACATTTATACGAAGGATAAGGCGCGATCATCTTGGTGTGATTGCTGCGGAAACAGGCATCCAGAGCGAGTCGCCGCTCTTCCGCTGTAAACTGCGCCGGCTCCTTATGCACCAGCAGGCGCAGCAGCGGATCTCGCAATTGCCCGGTAGCAAACTGATCAGTGTAATCCTCCAGTTGATCGAGCAGAATAGGCACAAAATTCACTACCGCGCGCACACCGGGGTGTCGTTCGAAGTGATAAGCCATATCGGTGTAATCCTTGATGGCGTGTAAATAAGTCCACGGCAAAACGAAGTCGCCGGTGGCGTAATCGCGGTAATCCGGCTGATGCATATGCCAGAGAAATACAAGGTCTAGGGATTTTTTCATAGCAGAGAACCCCGCCGTTTACCGGCGAGGTGATTGATTATTAGTCTAGCGAATACTGCGCAGGGTTTGACCTAGCATCTCGGGTGTAATGAGGGTGATGCCGTTCTCACTAACGTGAAAACGCTTACGATCGGCCTCGGGATTGACACCGACTTCCAAGCCGTCGGGAATCTTGCAGTTTTTATCGACGATCACGCGCTTTAACACCACGTGACGACCAATATCCACATTCGGCAGAATCACCGAGTCTTCTATCGTCGAGTAACTGTTTACCCGCACATCTGAGAACAACAAGGAGCGCTTAACGACAGAACCGCTGACGATACAACCGCCGGACACCAGCGAATCCACCGCGATACCGTGACGTTCCGGTTCATCGAACACGAATTTAGCCGGCGGCAATTGCTCCTGATAGGTCCAGATCGGCCATTCCTGATCGTACATATTCAGATCAGGGATCACCTTGGTCAGCTCCATGCTCGCTTCCCAGTAAGAATCGATGGTACCCACATCGCGCCAGTACGGCACATTGTCCGCCCCCATGCCCACGCAACTTTGATCGAAACTTTGCGCAAATACACGATATTTTTCCACCATGTGCGGAATCAGGTCCTTGCCGAAGTCATGGCTGGACTTAGGATTGTCTGCATCGCGGATCAGTTGTTCGATCAGAAACTGGGTATTGAAGACGTAAATCCCCATACTGGCCAGCGACATCTCAGGGTTGTCGGGGATGGAGGGCGGATTAGCGGGCTTCTCAACGAATTCGACCACGCGGGCATCGTCATTGACCCCCATCACCCCGAAGGCATACGCTTCAGCGATCGGCACTTCCAGACAAGCCACGGTCATATCGGCTTTTTTCTCGACGTGAAAGGCCAGCAATTTGCCGTAATCCATCTTATAGATGTGATCGCCGGCCAGGATGACGATGAATTCACATTTGGAACCACGGATAATATCCAGATTCTGGAATACCGCATCCGCCGTGCCCTGATACCATTGATCTTCGCTGACGCGCTGTTGCGCCGGCAGCAAATCGAGGTACTCGCCAAATTGACCATTTAGAAATGACCAGCCGCGCTGGATATGCTGAATCAGACTATGCGATTTATATTGTGTCGCCACACCGATACGGCGTATGCCGGAATTGACACAGTTAGACAATACAAAATCGATGATACGAAATTTGCCGCCAAAAGGAACGGCAGGCTTAGCACGCCAGTTGGTCAGCTCATGTAAACGACTGCCACGACCACCGGCCAATACCATCGCGTAAGTGTTTTTGGTCAACCGACTGACGAATCGCGGCTCAGGATCCCCGGCAGCCACATGGTATTTTTTTTTAAGATAACCCAGTTCAACACTCATCTTAGTCTTCTCCTCGCAATATTTACCTTAAGTAGCCGGAACATTATCGTTTACAATTACGCCACGACACAAGAACTAAAAAGAGGAAATGAAGTGAATAAGTTGATCGACTCCTTGTTACATGCTCACCTCCACGATCCGTTCGCTTTACTTGGCCCGCATCAAGAAGGCGAAGAATGGGTTGTCCGTTTTTATCAGCCTCAGGCGACAGCGATTAGCCTGTCGAAAAATCCCGAATTACCTTTCAAGAAAATTCATCCGGGCGGATTGTACGAGTGGCGCGGTGCCAGCAGACCGGCCTCCCCCTACCAAATACGCATCAACGAGGGTTCTTCATCACGCGATGTGTATGACCCCTACCAGTTTCCGGCCCATATTTCCGAACAGGATTTATTCTTATTCAGCGAAGGAAAACTCCGCCAGGGCTACCGGATGCTGGGCTCGCACCCGGTTGCAATCGACGGCGTACAAGGTGTGCGCTTTTCTGTCTGGGCACCTAATGCGGAACGCGTCAGCGTAGTCGGAGAATTCAACAACTGGGATGGTCGCTTATACCCGATGCGTTTGCACGGTTCCTCAGGAGTCTGGGAGATCTTCATCCCTGAAATCCGTCAGCACGCCCTGTATCGCTTCGAGATCCGCAACCGTGAAACCGGCAACATTCTGACCAAGACCGACCCTTATGCGCAGGGCTATGAATCGCGCCCCGGCACCGCAGCCCTAGCCGCTCCTGCCCACAACCACCAGTGGCAAGATAGTCAGTGGATGGAACAGCGCGCAAACTGGGATTGGTTGCACGGCGCGATTAACATCTATGAAATTCATCCGGGCTCCTGGAAGCGCCATCCGGATGGCCGCTTCTACACCTACAGCGAATTAGCCACCGATCTGGTGCCCTATGTGCAGGGCATGGGCTACACGCATATCGAACTGATGCCGATCTCCGAACATCCGCTGGATGAATCATGGGGTTATCAGTGCACCGGTTATTTTGCAGCTTCCAGCCGTTTCGGCTCACCTGACGAACTGCGCCATCTGATCGACACATGCCACCAGGCCGGCATAGGCGTGATCCTCGACTGGGTACCAGCGCACTTCCCTCAGGACAGCTTTGCCCTGGCGCGCTTCGACGGCACGGCGCTGTATGAACATGAAGATCCGCGCTTAGGCTTTCATCAGGACTGGGGCACCCACATCTTCAATTTCGGCCGCAACGAAGTGAAATCATTCCTGATTTCCAGCGCCCATTTCTGGCTGTCCGAATTCCACTTCGACGGCTTACGCGTTGATGCGGTCGCCTCCATGCTGTATCTGGACTACTCGCGCAAGGCCGGCGAATGGATACCGAACAAATACGGCGGTCGCGAAAATCTGGAAGCGGTCGACTTCCTGCGCGAAATGAATATCATGGTGCACGAGGAGTTCCCGGGCGCACTGACCATGGCAGAAGAATCCACCGCATGGCCCGGCGTATCGCGCCCCGTGTATTTGGGCGGTTTAGGCTTCTCAATGAAGTGGAATATGGGCTGGATGAACGACACCCTGAACTATTTCCACAACGATCCGGTACACCGCCGCTATCATCACAACCAGCTGACTTTCGGGCAGATGTACGCCTACAGCGAAAACTTTGTGCTGCCTTTTTCGCACGATGAAGTGGTGCACGGCAAAGGCTCTTTGCTCTCCAAGATGCCGGGAGACGCGTGGCAAAAGTTTGCCAATCTGCGACTGCTGCTGACTTTCCAGATGACTTTCCCCGGCAAAAAGCTCAACTTCATGGGCAATGAGATCGCTCAGGGACGCGAATGGCAGTCGAAATGGGAACTGGAATGGTGGCAACTGGGTGAAGCATACCATCGCGGCATGCAGAATCTCACCCATGATCTGAACCAGTTATATCGCACCCTGCCGGCCCTGCACGATCAGGACTTCCAGTCCGAAGGATTCTCCTGGGTCGATTGCAACGATGCGGAGAAATCCGTGCTGTCCTTCCAACGCCATGCGCGTGACGGCTCCAGCGCCGTGGTTGCCTTGAATCTCACCCCGCTGCCACGCCAGCACTATCGCATCGGTCTTCCTGTAAAAACGGCCTATCGCGAAGTGCTCAACAGCGATTCGACTTACTACGCGGGCAGCAATCTGGGCAATGCAGGCCTGATCGAAGCCGAAGAGATGCCGTGGATGGGCTTGCCCTATTCGGCAGAAATTTCGCTCCCGCCCTTGGCCGGCGTGATTTTAGTCCCCGAGGCGTAACACGCATCCCCCTCTAACTGAGGGGGAATTCGTTAAATTTGATTTGAAAACAGACCATGTCAAAACTTACCCTATCTCATGCCTGGCAGGCGTTGACCGCACACTACGCCACCATTCAATCCTTGCAGATGCGTCAGCAATTTTGCGACGATCCAGCGCGCTTTGATAAATTATCATTAAAATTCAATAGCTTACTACTTGACTATTCAAAGAATCGCATCACAGACGAAACGCTGCCACTCTTGATTGCACTGGCGCGGGAAGCTGATTTACCCGCGTTTATCGAGCGTCAGTTCAACGGCGACAAGATCAACAGTACCGAAGGGCGCGCCGTCCTGCATAGCGCATTGCGCAACCGATCGAATCGCCCTGTCCTTGTGGATGGCGTCGATGTGATGCCCGATGTGCGTCGCGTCCTGAGTTTAATGCGCAAATTTTCAGATAGCGTCAGAAGTGGAGAACACACAGGTTTTACCGGACTTGCCATCACCGACATCGTCAACATCGGCATCGGCGGCTCGGATTTAGGTCCGCTGATGGTCTGTGAAGCGTTGAAATCTTACGCCAACCCCGAACGCCGGGTGCATTTCATCTCCAACGTGGATGCCACCCATCTGACTGAAACGCTCAAAAAACTCAACGCGGCGACCACGCTGTTTATCGTCAGCTCCAAGACCTTCACCACTCAGGAAACATTGACTAATGCGCGCTCGGCACGCAACTGGCTGGTTGAGCAACTGGGCGACGAGTCAGCCGTGGCGCAGCACTTTGCCGCCGTATCGACCAACCTGAAGGCAACCGCTGCTTTCGGCATCAATCCTGACAACGTTTTTGAATTCTGGGACTGGGTGGGCGGACGATATTCGCTCTGGTCCGCAATCGGTCTACCCATCGCGCTGTTTGTCGGCATGGATAAATTCGAAGAATTGCTCTCTGGCGCGCATGCGATGGATGAACACTTCCGCACAGCACCATTAGAGCAAAACATGCCGGTAGTGATGGCATTGCTGAACACCTGGTATGGCAACTTTTTCGGCGTCAGCTCCAACGCTGTGCTGCCCTATGACCAGTATCTGCACCGTCTGCCCGCCTATCTGCAACAACTGGATATGGAGAGCAACGGCAAGCGCGTCGATCGCGACGGCAATGCGGTCGATTACGATACCGGCATGGCAATCTGGGGCGAACCCGGCACCAACGGTCAGCACGCCTTCTATCAGTTGATCCATCAGGGCACGCGGATGATACCGGCGGATTTCTTAGCTCCCTTGCACAGCCAAAATCCGCTGGGCGAACATCACGCCATTCTGCTTGCCAACTGCTTCGCGCAGACCGAAGCGCTGATGATAGGAAAAACAAAGGATGAAGCCCGAGCGGAACTAGCGGCTGCCGGTATGCCTGAAGAACAACTGGCCGCCCTCCTGCCGCACAAGGTATTCCCGGGCAACAAACCCACCAACACGCTGCTGTTCGACCGACTTAACCCGCACACGTTGGGCATGCTGATCGCCTTGTATGAACAGAAAGTGTTTGTGCAGGGCATCATCTGGAACATCAATTCCTTCGACCAGTGGGGCGTGGAACTGGGCAAACAACTGGCTGGAAAAATTCTGCCGGAATTGCTGGGACAACCGGCACAATCTGATCACGATGCTTCTACAGCCAGCCTGATCGCCTGTTTCAGGGGGCGTTCATGATTGCGCTGCTCAAGTTGATCCACCTGTCCTCCGTACTGATCTGGGTGGGCGGCATGTTCTTCGCCTATATCGTCCTGCGCCCTGCTGCCGTAGAAATGCTCGAGCCACCGCATCGCCTGCGACTGTGGAATGCAGTGTTTCGCCGTTTTTTCATCTGGGTGTGGGCTGGCATTACCGCACTGCTGGTCAGCGGTACCGCGTTAATCGTTTTATACGGCGGTTTCACACAAGTCGGCGCCCACGTACACATCATGCTGCTGTTGGCCATGCTGATGATCGCGGTATTCTCCTACGTATACTTCGTCTGTTACCGGCAACTGGCTGGCCATGTTGAAGCAGAACGCTGGAAGGATGCCGGGGAGCAACTGGGCAAGATCCGCCAACTAGTTAGCGTAAATCTGTTGCTAGGCGTATTAACGGTGTGCGTGGTGGTATTCGGCATGAACTAGGGGACAACTTGTTGAATCACGCAAACACGCAGGGGGAAATGTGTTGATGCAAGACCTGACCCCCGCCAGATGTAGGATTCAGCGAGCCAATGAGGCCAGTTCCTGTTCACTGAACCCCGCTGCGCGGCGGGCGGAAAGGTTAAATGGACCGCGCAATACGGGCGCTGCGTGCTCGGCGGCAAGTCTTGTATAAGTGACAACCGGCTCCAGTTTACGCGTTTCGCACAAATAACCGTACCAGCGATTGCCGATCGCGACATGCCCGATTTCATCCCGCAAAATGATCTCCATGATGGCGGCAGCGGCCTTATCGCCAGCTTGAGCCAGTTTATCGCGCAGCGAAGGCACCACATCCAGACCGCGCGCTTCCATGGTGCGCGGCACCAGCGCCATACGGGCGAGCACGTCAAATCGCGTCTTATCGGCCATCTCCCATAAACTGGCGTGTCCTGGAAAATCACCGTACACATGCCCCTGCGTTTTCAAATGTCCCGACAACAGCGAAAAATGCAGCGCTTCCTCATCCGCCACCTGCAACCAGTCGGTGTAATAATCCTCAGGCATCCCGGCAAAGCGCCAGATCGCATCCAGCGCCAGATTGATCGCGGTAAATTCGATATGCACCAGCGCATGAATCAGAATAGCGCGCCCCTCCAAAGTCGTCATGGAACGGTGTTTCACCAGTCGGGGGGGAACCAATTCAGGTTTAGCCGGAATACCGGGGATAGGCTGCACAGACTCTAAGACGGCCTGCGTTTCCAGTTCGATTTCCCCCGCGCGCCAACGCTTTGCCAACGCCTGCACGCCCGCCATTTTTTGCAGCGGATCGGTGACCGTCAACCAGTGCAGCGCAGCTCGCCGCAATTCGTGGATTAGATTGCTCATACCGGCGCCTTATTGAGCATCGCTTTTAATCTGGCCAGCTTATCCATACCCTCGTCCTTGGTGACCACCTGCACGGCATCCGCATGACCGCCGGCGAACACCAGTTCATCCTGCGGCATCTCTTCCATAAACCGGCTAGGTTCACACAAAGCCCAATCCTTGCCGCGCCGGCGGCGCTTGCAGTAACTGATTTGCAAACTGCGCTCGGCACGAGTGATGCCCACGTACATCAGGCGGCGCTCCTCCTCGATGCCCTTAGCATCGCTATCACGAAACGGCAGAATATCTTCCTCCGCACCGATGATAAACACATGGGGAAATTCCAGCCCCTTG